>Ga0222665_1000885_pt1 | contig 15563 bp, 16 predicted proteins | sample AntAcemetagen653_FD_179853 | JGI IMG/M metagenome (GOLD analysis project Ga0222665, IMG submission 179853) | Saline water microbial communities from Ace Lake, Antarctica - #653 | ecosystem: Environmental > Aquatic > Non-marine Saline and Alkaline > Saline | place: Antarctica: Ace Lake...
CAATGTCTTTTCTGTCGTAGCTTAAAAAGCTTTATTTTTGGTCAAGATTTAACTTTTGTTGAATATAAATGAAATTAAGGAGGGTTTTTAGACGGACTGACGTTAGCGGTAATTAAAAATAAAGACACACACAATGGAACTAAAGGACTTACTTGGAAATGGAATTTTTTTTCTATTAGATATATTGTTAGTTATTATTCTCATTCCAGTTATTCTGAAGCTTCGGAATAGAAATAAAATTAATCATTTAACTCGACTAACAATAACAGCGATAAATGAATTGATGGAAGTTGGGGGAAGTATGATGATAAAATTCAATCAAACTGCGTTTCAATTGAATGAAGAAACGAAACAAATTAAACAAATGACCATTGAAGAAAAAGAAAAGTTTGATTTTTCGCCTTCAAAAACAAGTAAATTAAAAAAAGAAAGTCTTGACTGGCTTATTCAGTATTCTAAAGTATTTGAAAAGGAAGTTAATTCTTTTCGCTCTACAATAGAGCTTTTTAGTCCACATTTTGAACACGCTCAAATACTCATATTTATTTCAAATTTAAATCAAAATACTCGTTACGTTATTGGTTCAATGGAAGCTATTATTATTTCATTTAGATTAGGGGGTGAAATACCTGATGACCTTTTTGGATCAATCAATGGAGCTTATAAAAAAATGTATAACGATGTTATCCAGAATTCGCAGCATAAAAAATTTAAATCTCTTCAGACACCGAAGTCTATTGAAGAACTCTATAAATTATTGAAAAATTGATAAAGAAACTACCGCTAACAGCAAATCATAGCCCATAGCCGCTTTTAGGTTATCAAGAAAAATGAGTAGAAACATAAATATACAAGTAATCAATAAACATCATGCAAATGAACGGCTACGGGCCATATTTGCCAAACGTTATGTTTAATTCAAAAAACAGCATTATATGAAGATAAGTCGAAATGCTATTTGTCCATGTGGTAGTGGACTGAAATATAAAAAGTGTTGTATGGATAAAAAGGTCATAGAGAATGCTAACACGAAAGATTTATCTGTAAATGATATTTTGTCATTGTTAGAAATGACTCTTAAGAATTTAAATGCTGTAAATAAAAAGGTGCCAAATATTGGTGTTAAGAAAATTAAATTACTTAATGGCAAGACATTAGAATGCCAGTTTTACGCAGAGTCAGAAAATTCTTTAGATGTAAAAAATGAGATTAGCTCTGTAATGGGAGCGCTTCATGGATTCTTTAAAGATGACTCCTTTGAGAATATGAGAACTGATTACTATGCAGTGCGAGCATATGATAAAACTGACATAGAGATAATGTATGCAATTTCATCTAAAGAATCTGCAGCGTTAATTGGGAATGGAAAAGTAATTGACTGGTTAAAATCAACAATAATTCAGGAAAACACAAAAGATTATAGATTAGCAATTGCTAAAAGACAAATCTCAGATATAGAAAATGCATTGAGGAAAGTTATTGTTACTAGGTTATCAATAAAACATGGTTCCGATTGGTTTAGAAAATCTCTTGGAAACAAATTGTTTGAAAGTGTTAAAGGAGTTTATGAGAATCAATTTGGCGAAGCAATAGAAGATGGTAGTGTATTGATTGAATACACATTTGTTTTACAATTAAAGAAAATAATCTGTACTAGCTGGAAAGATTTCACAGACCTTTTTGAGAATAAAATTAAGTTTGAAGAATACATCGTTGAATTAAATGAGATTCGTAGAGAGGAAGCTCACAATCGTGATGTTTCGGTAAAAGATTTAGATAGACTTAAAAAAATATATGAGTTTATGCTTCTTGGCGTAACAGAAAAATTCCCTGATATAATACCTTCTTATTTAATTGATAATTGGAAAATCCAATTAAAAGAAATAATGCTTCCAAAATCAGACTTACCATATTCAGATACCGAGGTTCTTAATGAAAAGAATCAGCAATTAAAGCTTGTTAAGACAGTTGCAAATCTTCAAGGACTGATAAACCATATACAAGATAAAGAAGAGAAGATTAAGAGTGTTGTTGTGCCAATTCAAAAGAAAAAGACTCATGAAGAACTATTGAACATTCTTCTAAATTATAGAACACTGCATGAGGAATTGCTAGAATGTGGTAAAACGGGTGTTTTATCTGATGTCATGGATAAGCAGAATGATATTGAGGAATATAGTAAGAAGCTTCATGAGTTTTCGGATAAATATGTATTTGAAGAATCTTGATGAAGAACTAAACACAACACACAATAAAAATAAACGCTATATGGGGTTTGTAAAATGTCTAATTAATTTTAACTTTAATCGTGATTTATAAACCTTATAAAAACCTGAAAGCCGCGTCAATTCTTATTGTCAATGTTAGGTGGCATTTTGACAAGCATTACTGATTATCATAAATCCGAATAGCGACTTTGTCCATGAATATTCTGTTTATCTCTAACAAGTTTTGAAAACACCCGGTAATATTTATTCATTTTTTTTTATGTTTTTCATATATTTGCTGTGCATTAAAAAAAAGTAAAAATTAGTGAGGTATAGACGCTACATCCTTGCCATACTAAGAAAATTGAGACTAGCATTTATGGATCTGATTCCGATTATAGCGGTAGTTGTTTTTTTTCAGAGTGTGGTTATCAGGCAGCCCCTTCCACAAATCGGAGAAATCATATTTGGTTTCCTGTTTGTAATAGTGGGTCTGATGCTGTTTATTGAAGGCTTAGAGATTGGGTTATTTCCAATTGGAGAGACCATGGCATACGCCTTGGCAAAGAAGGGAAGCCTCCTTTGGTTAATGATTTTTGCGTTTGCGCTTGGATTTTCAACTACGATTGCCGAACCGGCCTTAATTGCTGTAGCAAAAGAGGCTTCGGTAATATCTTCAGGTGCGGGTTTGATCGAGAATAATCAAAAAACTATGGATTTATATGCAATGGGTTTGCGGTTGTCGGTAGCGATATCCGTTGGATTGGCCATCGTGATCGGGGTATTGCGCATTTTAAAAGGCTGGCCTTTGTATTACTTAATCATTGGTGGGTATGTTTTGGTTATGTTGATGACGATTATTGCCCCTGAAGAAATTATTGGTTTGGCATATGATGCGGGAGGAGTAACAACCTCCACAATTACGGTCCCACTTGTTACAGCTTTAGGAGTAGGGCTTGCTAATGTGATTAAAGGAAGGAGTCCGCTAGTGGATGGTTTTGGGCTGATTGCTTTTGCTTCACTTTTGCCTATGATTTTTGTGATGGCATATGGTTTATTGTGGTTTTAAAAAACTAAGTAATTTATGATCAATTTTATAATGGATTTTCTTTTGGTATTGTTTTATACACTTAGAGATGTATTGCCCATCTTATTATTGATCATTTTTTTTCAAGTGGTAGTTTTGAAAAAAGCTATACCTCATTTAAAAAAAGTGATTCTTGGAGGGGTCTATGTAGTATTTGGACTTGCATTATTTCTAATGGGATTAGAAAAAGCACTTTTTCCTGTTGGGGAAATTATGGCCGCCCAATTAACTGAACCTGCCTTTATTGGTAGTCTTGAAAATGGAGTATCAAATTGGGGGTCTTATTATTGGATCTACATTTTTGCGGCTTTGATCGGATTTGCCACCACAATAGCCGAGCCTTCGCTTATTGCTGTAGCGATAAAAGCAAATGAGGTTTCGGCTGGCACCATTAGTAAGAAGGGGCTTCGTATAACCGTGGCGCTTGGCGTAGCCTTTGCGCTGGCTCTGGGCACTTTTAGAATTGTAACCGGAACACCCCTATTTATCTATATTATGGCAGGTTATATTGTTGTTATCATTCAAACCATCTTTGCTCCCAAAAAACTAATTGCGTTAGCCTATGATTCAGGAGGAGTAACTACTTCAACTGTCACTGTGCCTATTGTGGCTTCACTCGGACTGGGCCTGTCCATCGCCGTACCAGGCAGAAACCCTGCAATAGATGGATTTGGGCTTATCGCATTTGCCAGCTTATTTCCGATTGTTACTGTATTGGGTTATGCTCAGTTTATGGAATTAAAAATTCGATTCTCAAAAAAAATAAAAACAAAAAACAATGCAATTTAAATTAATTATGGCTTTTGTCAAGCCTAGTATTACTGATACTGTAGTTGATGCTATGAAGAAAGCAGGTGCCACCGGAGCTACCATTATTCCTGCCAGAGGTACAGGAATACATGAGGCAAAGTCCTTTTTTGGGTTAAGTATTGAGGACCAAACTGATATAATTGTTTTTCTTGTGGAAGAACACGTAGTCGAAAACCTATTGGAAGTCATACAGTTGGCCGGCAAGTTTAATGAACCTGGTACAGGCATAGCCTTGGTGATGCCTGTGGATCACATAGCCGGACTTGACAGTCAGATGAAAAAATTCAAGGACCAGGCTCGCGATAAGTATTTTTAATCCCGATTATTAAAAGTTCCTCATATTTGAATAATATGAAAAAAATAAGGCGCACATAACGTGTCTTGTGTTGAAGTTAATTATTGATTAAATTAATTAAAAAAGTACAAATGACTACAAAAAGAAGCTTTCAAAGCGCAAAGGATGTCATGACGAAGGATGTCGTTTTAATCGACGGTATGGCTACAGCCAGAGAAGCGGTCGTAATCATGAGAAATGAGAAGGCTGAAGCATTAATCGTTAAAAAAAGACATCCAAAAGATGCCTATGGGATCGTTGTGGTGAATGATTTTATTAAGGGTGTGATCATTCCAGATAAAACATCTGAAGAGGTTAATGTTTTTGAGATTATGACCAAGCCTGTGATAAGTGTGCCGGCGAGTATGGATGTACGCTATGTTGCCAATTTATTGATGAAAATAGGATTAAGGATAGCTCCAGTAGAAGAAAATGGTGAATTTATTGGCATGGTTTCACTCTCAGATTTGATACTGGATAACTTGCTTTTCTGAAATTAGAAAGCAACGAAAAATAAAGTTCCAAATAAATGATAGTTGTTTAGCCAATTTCATTATTTCTATCGAGCTGTTTTACGATTATTTGCAAGAAACAAGCCCAGCCACGAGCATACCTCAGAACCATTGGTCATGTAGGATGCTTAAAGCGAAAAGATTACGTAAATTATTAACTTTTCTTGACCAAAAGATAGTGAATTGAAACGATCACTGGTCATAGCCCTTAGGTGGCATTTTTAGAAAGAACATCTAAAAGAATCTATAATGTTGTAAATTTGTGAGAAAAAACATGATATTACTTTTTTTCTATTTATTTATTGCTCTATTTATTTCATTTATCTGTTCCATAATGGAAGCAGTACTTCTTTCCACGCCTCAATCCTTTCTGATTGTAAAACATGAAAACGGAAATGTTTGGGCAAAATCATTTCTTGATTTTAAAAATAATATTGATAAGCCTTTATCTGCAATTTTATCATTAAATACAGTAGCGCATACAGTTGGAGCAGCTGGAGTTGGAGCTCAAGCCGTTAAAGTATTTGGTGAAGCATCTTTTGGAATTGTTTCAGCTATTTTAACAATTCTAATTTTAGTAATCACCGAAATTATTCCAAAAACAATTGGAGCCAAATATTCGAGGAATTTAGCAAAGACTTCTTCCTTAATTATAAAAGGCATGATAATTATCACCTATCCATTAGTTGTCATGTCCGCAGTTATTACGAAACTGATTACAAAAAATAAGCAACAAGAAACTGCAAGTAGAGAAGAAATTGCTGCATTAGCAAATATTGGAGCAAATGAAGGAGTTTTTTCAAACAAAGAACATAAAATTATTCGAAATTTACTAAGGCTAAAAAACGTAAGAGTATCAGAAATAATGACACCAAGAGTAGTTGTTGCCGTTGCAGATGAAAAACTATACCTGAAGGATTTTTTGAACAACAAAGATTATCTAAAGTTTTCCCGTATCCCAATATTCTCAGAGAATGATGAAAACATAACAGGGTATGTTTTAAGGCAGTCAGTTTTTGAAAAACTAGCGGAAGACCAACATGAATTAAAACTGAAAGATATTAAACGGGATATAGTTATAGTTCCAAATACTATTGTACTATTTAGTTTATGGGAAATACTATTAGAAAGAAAAGAACATATTGCCATAATCGTAGATGAATATGGCGGTTTAGATGGAATTGTAACAATGGAAGATATTATTGAAACTTTGCTTGGACTTGAAATAATTGATGAAAAGGATACTGTGGTGGACATGCAAAAGTATGCAAGGGATAAGTGGAGGGAAAGACAAACTAAATATAATTTACTAGACAAATTAAATAAACCGGACTAAGAAAAAACGCCACCTAACAGCAAATAATGGCACACAGCCGGTTAGCGGTCGTCTGGAAAAATGATTGGAAAAGGAAACATACGAATCACTAAAAACCATCCTGCAAGTGGGCGGCTGCGAGCCATATTTGCAGAACGTTGTGCGTCATGCTGGAGATGATTCTTGCTTTGAGAATCCAATGTATTAAATGGGAATGAAAATATTGTAAAGATTTAAACTACAAAAACAATGGCAATTCCAACATCTAGAACAAAAGAAAAAGGTGAAATCAGAATAAACAAAGAGAAGTGCATCGGTTGTGGCAAGTGTGTTGAAGTATGTAAAGATTTTAGTTTAATCCTTAAGGATAATAAAGTTGGTATTAGCGACAACCCCGCATTTGGGTGTGTAGGCTGTGGACATTGTATGGCAATTTGTCCCACAAATGCAATTCAAATATTTGGAAGGACTATATCGCCAAATGATTTGTTTATTTTACCCTCTGTTGATAGTGCAGCTAATTTCGACCAATTGATAAACTTATTCAAAAGCCGGAGAAGTGTAAGAGAATTTCTTGATAAACCTGTTGAGTCGGAAATAATTGAAAAAATATTAGAAGCTGCAAAGACATCTCCAATGGGATTGCCTCCATCTGATGTAAATGTTTTAATACTTGACAGTAAAGACAAGACAAGAGAGTTTGCAGCACATTTTTGTGAGTATCTTAAAAAAATACGGTGGTTCGTTTCTTCTTGGTTTTTGACTTTTATGCGTCCATTTTGGGGAAAGGCGAATGCCGAGATGTTTAAAGATTTTGTAAAACCCTTGTTTGATGTTTACATAAAAAATATGGAAGAAGGAATCAACTTGGTTAATTACGACGCACCTTTGGCAATGTATTTTTATGGTTCACAATACACTGACCCTGCCGACTCCATAGTTGCGGCAACAACGGCAATGTACGCTGCAGAATCGCTAGGACTCGGAACTTGTATGCTTGGGGGAGTACATCCTTTAATTCAAAATGGTAGAAACGCAAGAAAGTTTAGAGAAAAACATAGAATAAAATATACAAGTAGAGAAGGATTGTTTGTTGTATTTGGTTATTCCAGTGTAGAATATATAAAAGGAATTAAAAGAACATTTGCTTCAACCACGATTATGAAATAAATGCACGAACGCACAACAATGTATAAAAATAATAGCCGGTTCAGTAGTAAATTAAGGGGTTGTAGCCCGCTTCAATTTTCTTGTATCTTGACAGAGAAGTGCCACGTAGTCGGCTACATATTCTTATACTAACCGTAGTGCATTCCTCACATAAAGAAACTCTATTAATTTCTTAAGCTAACGAATTAAATTTTTAGAGTAATTTTGAATTGAAAATTTTACCGTTAGTCAGAATTAGCCGAATAAGAAACCTATAAAATCTAATAAAATGAAACTAAAAAAAATATTATTAACGTTAGTCATTGTTCTACTTGGTTTTCAAATTTTTTGTCAAGAAAACAATGATATTGAACGACCTGATATCAATTGGCATCACAAGGATATAACTTTGGATAAAATCCCCGGTATAAGTACCAATCGGGCATATAATGAATTATTAAGAAACAAAAAAGCAACAAATATCATTGTTGCAATTATTGATATGGGTGTAGACATACATCATGAAGATTTGAAGGGTCAAATTTGGATAAATGAGAATGAAATTCCTAATAATGGAATTGATGATGACAAAAATGGGTATATTGATGATATCCATGGGTGGAATTTTTTAGGAAATCCTAATGGTGAAAACGTGGAATTTGACACTTGGGAGTTAGTGCAAGACTACAAGAAATTAAAGGATAAATTTGACCTATTAGATACGCTAAATCTAAATCAAAAGGACCAAAGTGAATATGGGAGATTTAAGGATATCAGGGAAAAATTCTGGAAAGAAAAGGCTTTTGCCAAACTAAGATATGAGGGTTGGAAAGATTTTTATGAGGGATATTTAAAATATAAGGAACAGATATCAGAGTATATTAGTGATGAAGAAATAAGTTTTGAATTGTTAGAAAATCTTGAAATACCTGATGATGACACCATTGCAAAAAAAGCATATGGCTATCTTTTACAGAGCCATCAAGCAAGCTATGATAAGATAAAAATAGAACTTATAATTAAATCATTTCAAAATCGAATTTTGTATGGATTGAATCCTGATTATGATCCTCGTGCCATTATTGGAGATGATCCTAATGATTTGGAAGATAGGGATTATGGAAATCCGGACATTGTAGGACCTGATCCCCATCATGGGACAGAAATAGCAGGCATTATTGGAGCAAAACGTTCAAATGGGATGTTTATGGATGGAATAACGAATAATGTTGAAATTATGGTCGTAAGGGCTGTTCCTTCTGGCGATGAACGTGATAAAGATGTTGTCAATGCTATTTACTACGCTGTTAATAATGGCGCAAATATAATAAACATAAGTTTTGGGAAACCCACCAATCAAAATGAGGCTCACGTTGATAAAGCATTGAGATATGCTGAGGAGAAGGGGGTTCTTATAATAAGAGGAGCAACTAACCTTGGACAAGATTCTGATATTCATTCAATGCATCCCGACAAGTATTATTCGGATGGAAGTGAATGTTCAACAATGATTAACGTAGGTGCTACAACGTTGAAAACGGATTCAACCTTAATATGGAATTTGTCAAATTATGGAAAGAAATCTGTAGACCTAATGGCACCTGGCTTAGACCTTTATACTCTTTTTCCGGGAAATAAAAGTATTATTACACAAGGAACCAGTATTTCTTCTCCCATAGTTGTGGGAGTAGCAGCATTAGTTTGGTCTTATTTTCCTGAATTAACAGCTTTAGAAGTAAAAAATATTCTTATGGAATCTGCTGAATATTTTGGAGATTATGAAGTATTGCTACCGGGTACTTCTGATAAAAAAGTATTGTTTAAGGAACTCTCAAAAACAGGTGGGATTGTTAATGCTTACAATGCTATCTTACTTGCGAAAAGAAAATCGAATAAATAATGGTTAATACTAAAACGCACCACAACATTTTGTATAAGTAATGGCAGGGGAAGTGGTAAATATCAAGGTCGTAGCCCGCACAAACTTCATCATGGTTTGACAGGAAAGTGCCACGCAATCTGCCACTACTCATACAATTTACCGTTGTGCGTTATGCAAGACAGAGAAAACATAAAAATCAAAAGAAAATGAAAAAGCTATTAACTATTATTTTGACAATTTCAACAATGATTGGCTTTTCACAAAATCCAATAATTTTTGTTGACCCAAATGCTACATGGAATGTTGCAAGGACATATCCAAATGCAAATCCTCAGAATCCAAATTTTGTTGAAACAACCACAAAGGTTTATGGGATTATTGGAGATACTTTAATCGGAAGTGAAACATGGGGAAAGTTCTATTCTACTCCTGATTCAAATTTTTTGTCAAATTTCACATATCTTGGAAATTTAAGAGAAGAAGATGGAATAGTTTTATTTATGGACACTGTTTATTCATTTGACACAATTTATAATTTCAATTTACAAACAGGCGATTCAGTATTCTATGACTTCGGATTTGGAACAAATTATTTACAAGTTGAAAATATTGACAGTATAGAAATAAATGGAGAATATCACAAACGGTTTCATTTCGAAGAACCAAATTATCCTCCAATGTTTTTATCTGAAATCTGGATTGAAGGAATTGGGAGTGTTCATGGACCTTTATTTCCAAAATATCCAGGTGTGTTTTCTGACGAAATACCAGATTCATTAAAATTGACTTGTTATAAAATTGACAATTTAATTATTTGGAATAACCCATTTTATGAAAATTGTTATGTGAGCATTATTTTGTCAACTAATGAAATAATGGAATCTCATTTAAAAATATTTCCAAATCCTGTAAAGAATGAATTAAGAATTGAGATTCCAAAAAATGAATCAGGAAATTATGTGATTTCAATTTTTGACTTGTTCGGAAAAACAATAAGTAAAAAAACATATAACAAGACAGAAATAATTGAAATTAATATGACTTCATTAATAAACAGCTTTTACATTTTACAAATTGAATTTGATAATAAAATATACAGACAGAAATTTGTTAAGGAATAAAGCACGAACGCCCAACAAAAAATATAGTGCATTTGGCAGATAGTGTTAAAAATGAACATTATAACAATAAATGTCCTAAGTCGTAACTTGAAAATAAAGCGTTTAAAAATGCCAACCGCACAATATTAAAACCGTTAGCAAACATTTGGAAGAAACCTGTAACTTTAGAAATTGTTTTTGTGTCTAATCATAAAACTATTAAAGAAAGAATTATGAAAAGACAAATCTTATTAATTAAATTAATTCCAATACTTTTTATTGGGCTAAGCTTACAAGCACAAGTTAATACTAAAGTGAATCTTAACTTTGAGAATAAAGTACAAGCTTGGTTAGAAGATAAAAATGTGCCAGCAGTTAGTGTCGGTATAATTGAAGAAGGTAAAATTAAATATGTTAAGGCATTTGGAGAGATTCAAAAAGGTGTTCCGGCAGAAGTTAATTCAATTTTTAATATAGCATCCATGACTAAACCGGTTGTAACAATGCTAACTCTAAAATTAGTAGAAGATGGTAAATGGAAACTCGATGAACCTCTATTTCATTATTGGGTCGACCCAGATGTAAAAGATGACCCTTACCATAAAATACTTACTACTCGACATGTTTTAAACCATCAGACGGGATTTACAAATTGGAGATCTGGACATCCCACCAAAAAACTTACTTTCGATTTTGAACCCGGAACTCAATATCATTACTCCGGAGAAGGTTTTGAATATTTAAAGAAAGCATTGGAAAACAAGTTTAAAAAACCATTGGAAAAATTATTAGACTCATTAATTTTTAAACCAATTGGAATGGAAAACACTCAATATTGGAACGAAAGTATTGATACGCTTAAACTTGCACGTTGTCACGATGCTAATGGAAATGATTATAACTTCTCTTATAAATCCCGTGTAAGCGCCGCAGGCAATATACTTTCTACTCCTGAAGATTATTGCAAATTTTTGATTTATGTTATGAATGGTGCCGGACTTTCACAAAATCTATATGATGATATGCTAAACCCAAAAATAACTGGTAACGAGCATGCACCAAGGGGATTAGGCTGGGAAATTATAAAAGACCTGCCAAATGGTGAATATGCTATAGAACACGGAGGCTCAAATACAGGAATGTGGTCTATGTCTTTTATATTGCCTAAATCCCAACGGGGTATTGTAGTTATGACAAATGGTGATAATGGGATTTTTATTTATAGCAATATTATTAAAGAAGCTTTTGATGAAGGAGAAACGATTATCAATTACATAATGGGTGTAACTCCCCGTGAAATTGTGACACTGTCTGATGAGGTTTTGGAAAGATATACCGGGAATTGGCTAGATTCGGATGGTAGAGAGCATAAAATTGTTAAAGGTGACGGCGTATTGAAATTTTCAGGTACCGGATTGCCTGATGTAATATTATATCCCGAATCGGAGAATAAGTTTTTTCTTAAAGGATTCGATGTTCAGTTTGAATTTACTACAAATGACTCGTTTATTTTAATCAGTGCTGGCAACATCGACTGGACTGCAAAAAAGGTAAAAAAGTAAATATTATGGAAAGAAATTATATAACAAGTGCATTATCGCATCCTTTTCTAATATTGATATTATTATTCTGCCCCGCTACCGCACGATTGTATCGTGTGGTTTGCTAATAAGTAGCAGTCCTACTTTGATTTTCGACAGGAAACCATACGGTGTATTGCTTTTAATAAGCTAATCCATCCATGCGGACTTACTTCGTGTCGTAAGGTTAATGAAATACGGGTAACTTGCATTTCTACTAAGGTTAAAATATGGTTTGGAAACCTTATCATTTCAAAAAACCTTAGTAGAAAATATTAAGCCGGACAGTTTTTAACCTTATTACTTTCTCATAAAAATATCATAAACTTCTGAAATCATTATCCGTTAATCAATCGATATTCAATGATAAAGCAGGTAACTTCATACATTGAACATCATAAGTGATGCCATCCCTCATTCGTGCATTCAATCAATCCACCGGTTCCACCGGGTTAATAAACATCTCATTTTTATCATTCTTTTTATTCTCCTATAATGGCCAGGCTATTTCAGGGAAAGACAATGAAATACATGTTTATTGATTACTTAAAATAAAAATGTATAATAGATTATTTCTCTATTTAGAATGTTTTCATAAATTTGAAGAAAAAAACTTTTAGAATTTATTATGGATTTAAAACTCGCAGTATTAATTGACGGTGATAATATACCATCTGCTTATGTTAAAGAGATGATGGAAGAAATCGCTAAGTATGGCAATCCTACTATAAAAAGAATTTATGGAGACTGGACAAAGCCTAATCTATCAAAGTGGAAGAATATCCTTCTTGAAAATGCTATCACACCAATTCAACAATATGGATATACAACAGGGAAGAATGCGACTGATTCTGCTATGATAATTGATGCAATGGATATTCTATATTCAGAAAAAGTCAATGGTTTTTGCATAGTTTCAAGTGATAGTGATTTTACCCGTTTGGCCACAAGGCTACGAGAGGCTGGAATGAAAGTATTTGGAATTGGAGAGAAGAAAACACCAAATCCGTTTATCGTTGCTTGTGATAAATTCATTTATATTGAAATTCTTAAATACCAATCTGAGGAAAACGAGTCAGAATCTACTGAGATTAAATCCTTACGGAAAAGCCATGTCGATAAAATAACTCCAAAAGTGATCAAACTGATTTCATTAACTATATCCGATTTGGCTGATGATGATGGTTGGGCTTTTTTGGGAGATGTTGGAAGTCTCTTACTGAAAAAGCAACCGAATTTTGATTCCAGAAACTTTGGTTTTCAAAAGTTGACTCCGTTAATTCATTCGATTAAAAAATTTGAAATAGAACAACGTGAAAGTCCAAAGGGAAGATTTAAATTAATTTATGTAAAAATTAAGGAAAAACGCAAACTGATTACTAAAAAATCATAGTTGCCCATTTGAACTTAACAATTTTTAGAAGTACCGTTAAACATTCAATTTCTTCATTAACCACGCCATATTTTGTCCCAGAATTTTCATTGTTCTTATACCCTCTTCATCATTATTTACATCGCCGGGTTGTAATCCAATTCCCAAATTCCAATAAAGCGATCCGGGAACTATCATTTGATTGATAAAAAAGAATTTATTGATTGCATCAAAAACATTTACACTCCCAGCACGACGAACAGCCACAACTGCTGCTCCTACTTTTTTAGCGAAAAGATAATCGTTGGCGATTCCTACAAGTCCTGCACGATCAATCAGAGATTTTAGCTCAGGACTGACATTAGCAAAATATGTTGGCGAGCCAAGGATAATTGCATCGGCAGCAATCATTTTTTCGATCAATTCATTCAATATATCATTGTTTACTATGCATTTTTTATCTTTGTTTTTGAAGCATTTTAAACATGCTTTACAACTTTTAATTTTTTTTCCGGCAAGTTTAATAAGTTCGGTTTCTATTCCTTCTTTGTTGAGTTCTTCAAACACCATATTAATTAATTGTCCTGTATTTCCTTTTTTTCGGGCGCTTCCGTTAATAGCAATAACTTTCATTTTTATTTCTCCTTTAGTTTTTTAAGTTTATTAATATGTTTATTTAGTTCTATCATATGTAATTTAGATACTATCAGTCAAATGCACAATATTGTTAATATCTAAATAATTACTACTCCCTCCGTATCTTCCAGACTTTGAGATTTATTTTTCATAATTTCAAATCGTACTCCGGTTTTTTACAAATATACAAAATGTTTTAATGTTCTGCTTATCTATCAGATTTTTATAACGGATATTAATTTCACTAAAAGCATTTCACTGTGAACAATCTCACAGGCATCCTGACCAGGAAAACCAATTTTTACGTGAAAACACATTGGTCTCCAAAAACGGGTAAAGTCCAGCGGTTTGAATAATCGGTCGTTTCAATGCCGTTTATTTCCATTTGTTTAAATTCTCAATTTGTTGTCTATATAACCAAAATGCGCCAATTGGCTATGATTGCGTGTTACTTGCTGTAGCTTTTCTTATCCAATTGAAATGTTTAAGCGTTTCTCAAGTCCCATTTCTATTATTCTTTGGTAGGTTGAAATTTGAATATCACTTTTCCCTCTTTCAATTCTTGAGATGTAACTCTTTTTTGTTCCGGTCTTTTCAGCAAGTTCCTCTTGAGTGATTTTGGCTAGTGTTCGAGCTTCTTTTAACATAACCCCAAGTCTGAATGCCAATGAATCAGCTTCGTATTTGTCTCTTGCTGGAGCCCCTTTCTTGCCGTATTTTTCTTTTAATAAATCTTCAAAATCAGTTATGTTTTTCATTTTTTAGTTCCTCCGTATTTTTCTATTAAATATTCATTCTTTAGTTTTTTTGCTAATTTGATTTCTTTTCTTGGTGTCTTTTGAGTCTTTTTCAAAAAACAATTAGTTAATACCACTAATTGTCCTTGGTCAAAAAAGCATAAAATCCTTATACTTTTAAATGTAGTAATAATTCTAATTTCATAAATTCCATCTGTTGATTCAAGTAATTTAAAGAACTTCATTGATACTTGTTTTTCATAACGTACCAAGTCAAGAATGTATTCAATTTTAACTTGAGTTTTTGGGTCTTGCTTTTTGTAAAAATTGACAAAGTTCTCTTTGTATGAAATTATCTTTCTTATCATTTTGCAAAGTTAACTAATTAGTTAATTTGATTCAAGTTAATTTCAGTTTTTTTTATTTTTGCAAATGTCTCATTGTTATAGCAAGTAACTCCTAAATAATTACCACACCATCCGCACTATCTCCAATTTACTCATAAAATCAAGTTTTAATAAAATACTTATTGCAATACATGCTTTATATTGAAAATAATACTCATAGCTTTTATCATACAAATATAAAAAATATTTTAATCTTCTATTTATCAAAAGAACAAAAATTAATTTTGAGGTGCTGGAATGAATTTTTTTTTCTAAGAATGGTGTTTTTTAATCTAAAGAAGAAATCTCTATCCCATATTTCTTGATTAGATCAGAGTTGTAGATTCATTTCGTTCTTAATGTTTAATTACAAACCTTATTTTTGTTTTTAAACCTTAGTAGATAATGAATTAACAACTACCACCAAACCTTATTACCTTATTATTATTTTCGTAA
>Ga0222665_1000894_pt1 | contig 15389 bp, 8 predicted proteins | sample AntAcemetagen653_FD_179853 | JGI IMG/M metagenome (GOLD analysis project Ga0222665, IMG submission 179853) | Saline water microbial communities from Ace Lake, Antarctica - #653 | ecosystem: Environmental > Aquatic > Non-marine Saline and Alkaline > Saline | place: Antarctica: Ace Lake | collected...
CGAGGTGTGGATCAACGAGTGTGAGGCGCCCCAAGGTATTAATTGCGCTTTCGACGGACTCTGCGACGGGACCACCCGTATGCTCATCGACTGCCCGAATGTCCTGACCGGCGCCTTTGAAATGGGCGATGTGGGCAATGGACGTTACGAGCTGCAGAACTTTACGGTACTCCAAGACTTCAGGACGGATCAAGTGGATCAACAAGGAGTGCCATGGGCAGCAGGCCGCACGGGAGAGCTCAACGGATTCCATCGCGACCGGTACGGTAGCGGTGAGATCGTCTTCCCGCCGACCGTGATGTCCACCGACATCAATGAGGCGACTTATACCGGTTTTCCGGCAGACGGGATTTTCACCCCCGTGGCCAATACAAATATCCCGGCTTACTACCTCAACGAAAGCTGGTCGAGCCAGCAGAGTGCGGGTTTGCGGGACGGCGATAATGTCATGGCCCTCAACTCCCCGTTATGTCCGCCTTTTAATAACATCTGGAGCCTGGACGACGTGGAAAACGCCCTGGCAAAGACCTCGGTGTGGTTCCACTACTTTGATGATTTCCTCTATGACATAACCGGATTCGGGTATATTACCGACCTCTCGGTTTCGTTCCCGACCAAGCACTATCACTGGTTCTTCGAGCTATGGCCATGGTGGCAGGTGCCTTATCCGGATGAGCAACCTTCGACCTATGCGGACTATATTATCCAGTATCGGGAGAAGATCGCGGACGTCTTCGACTTTGCGTTTGACAACGGACGCATTGTCGCCGACAGCGCCATCTGGAACGATAATGAGGATCTGTACGATCCGCCACCGAGTTCCGGACCGTCACCCATCACCCATGAAAACGTAGTCATTCCGCATGAGGTGAACTATATCCGGGTAGGGGAACCAGGACTCCTCTATATTGACCCGGCCCTGGGTTTCGACATCGGTCATTTCCGGATCGATAACATCAGAACCACGAACGGACTGAGAGGTCTTGGTTTCGGACCTGGAGATCACCCCATTTACAGACCGAATACGGCGGTGGATTACTCCATATATCCGGTGGGAGCGGTCACGTTCCTGAACTATGCGGCTGTCAGTCCGGGTGTGCCGTTACCAGGCGGCCTGGTTCGTTCGACGCTGTCCAACTGGCATTACGTGTGGGCGGCCATTCATCCCTGGGAAGGGTGGGATGACTAATGGGAAAACCATGGTAGCATAAGCTACCAATGAACCACTAACCTGAAGGCGAGCCATTAAGGCTCGCCTTCACTTTTGGTCCCCTCTTTTTCTATCTGCCTATCCGGTTTGGAGCGTATCTTCACATCTCCTTACACAACCTGACCCATGTAGATTCTCTGATATTGCACGACCAGGCTCTTTCCCTGGAATGCAGGGCAGCTTTGGATGTCCTTTTTCGGCTTGAAACTTGATGGTCTCGCAAAAAGCCAAGTTATGCCGACGAGCGGCATCCTATGGGATACGAAGTCATGGTCAAACAGGATCTCTTGATTCATACGAGCGACTTCGTTGGGAAGTCTCCAAGGCCGTCACTCCCGCGAAAGCGGGAGTCTCCACCGCGGCGGGATTGATTTCCCTGGATTCCCGCTCCCCGATCGGAGTCGAGGACAAGCTTCGCGGGAATGATGAAAACAGGTGATTTCTGACTTCTCAGGAATTCATCAAACTTGAATTGGAAACTAGCCGTCGATATAGGCTAAGATCTCAAAATTTATGTCAAGTTTCTATATGTTGTGGTTCTAATAGTGATAAGATACTGGATGCTGGTCTCTGGATACTGGATGGAACAAGGAATTTTCTGGCTTTTATCCAGCATCAAGCATCCAGGAACCAGTATCGCGAAGCCTCGTCGGTTTGAGGCGAAGCTTCGCTATAAACCGGGGAGAGATGAAATGGGTTTATAAGTTGGATGTCTGCAAACCGGCAGAAGAGTTATGGCAGTAAACGGTTATTATCCTGTGTGGAGCGGTTTGGCGCGCTTCTTCGGTCGTGGCGGGGTCGTGTGATACCAAAGGCCGTCCACGAACTTCCAGTAATCCGCCAAATGACGGGTAATGCCCTTTTTGGGTGTACGAATGCGCAGCAGATGTGTGCGAATAACGAGATCGACCCTGGCTGATGAACCGTCAATGGTGATCGATTCAATCCGTGCCTCCTTAATCAGAAAACCGCCTGCGTCGGCCTTGATGTACTCCACGATACGGATCCTTTTTCGGAAATCGGGCGTTTGGAGAAGATATGTCTTTTCCAGATCGCCCTTCATCTTGGCCTCCCAGTAGGCGGTCACCCGTTCCTTCAGCGCCGTCTCCGGGGGCACAGCCGGTTCGGTTTTCTCCAGTGTGCCGGCGCAGGCAGCGGTGAGCAGCCAAAAAAACAACCCTAACACGCCAATTTTTTGCAGAGTCATTCCATTACCCTCCTTTCTTCTATCACCCATGGTGAGGCTGCTAAGCCCGTAACCCGTGACAAACAGGTCTTGCCCACGGGTCGGCAGGGCAGAGACAGCGTCAGAATCTCTACTCTTATAGCGCATTTTTTCCCTTGGGTCAACTGGCAAATCAGGAGAGCAGCAATTCTAATCCCCATGTCTCCCTTGCATATTAAAAGAAACCTGCGGTATATGAGCAGAATTGCAGGGAACATCCTGTCTCGCAAAAGCATTGCCTATCTCATCCTTTTTGTGACCGATCAATGCAACGCCCGGTGCAAAATGTGCTTCAGCCATGATGGTATGGCGGACAAGCGGGTCAGCGCTTCATATGACTTCCTTTCCCTGACAGACATCGAGAAACTCCTCTCCCGGCAAAGGCTCAATTACCTGATGCAATTCACTCTCTCGGGGGGAGAACCCTTCCTGAGGGATGACCTTGAAGATATCATAAACCTCTATGGCCGCCTCCATCCGTACAGGCGTATCACGATTCCGACCAATGGTTTGATGTCTGGGCGTATCGCAGAAATGATGATGCGTATTGTCCCGAAGAACCGTGTCCTGGAAATGAGCATGCCATTGACCATCCTGGGGTTGGCCCAAAACCACGATGACATGACCGGTGTGAAGGGCCATTTCAAAAAACTCCACCAGACCATCCAGGCCCTTCAGCCCCTGAGGAGATACCCAAACTTCAAGTTGTTTGGCGTGACCGTCATGAGCAGCCACAATCAACAGCACATACCTGAAATCATGGGTTTTTTTCAACGATCAGCCGCAAATTTCGACGCCTTCAATATCCTGATCGCCAGGGGGGATGCCAGGGACCCCGCAACAACGAAGATCGATCCTTCGCGCTATGTTGGGTCACGGCGAAAATTACCCAACAAAAGGGTGCATATCCGCCTTCTGGTCCATACCCTCTGGCGCCTCATTGACCACGAAATGGAAACCGGCAAGATGGATATCGCCTGTAATGAAGGTCGAAAATTGATCATTGTGGATGACGGCTCCACGGACGGCACGGCAGAGATGGTCGCCTCCTTTCCCGTCAGATACGTCAGAATGGTGAAAAATGCCGGCCCGGCCGCCGCAAGGGACAGGGATAGCCTCCGGTGATGAGCGATCTTTATGGCATACCCGGCCATGGAATTCAGGCCGGCTTGAAAGTTACCCTGTTGGCCACGATACTGACCGCTTTTTCATTTTGGCTACAAGGAGACATCTCAATCGGATTGCTGGACGAGGGTTTTCTCTGGTACGGGACATGGCGAACGGCCCTCGGGGAGGTCCCGGTACGTGATTTTTTTTCTTATGATCCCGGCCGTTATTACTGGACCGCCGGCTGGTCCATGGTTTTCGGGAACGGCATTATCGGATTAAGGGCCTCTGTGGCCATGTTCCAGGTTGTTGGTCTGACATTCGGGTTGCTCACACTGCGCCGCATCATAAACTCATGGTGGTTATTGGGTCTTATGGGCGCATTGTTGATGGTGTGGATGTACCCTCGCTGCAAGATATTTGACCACTGCATGGCATTGGCCGGCGTCTATTTCGCAGTTCTTCTAATTGAAAAACCCTCCATTATCAGGCATTTTGCTGCCGGCATATTCGTGGGCGGGGCTGCCTGGTTCGGGCGGAATCACGGTCTTTACGGATGTGTATCATTTTTCTTTCTCGTTCTCTTTGTTTGGTTCAGGATCGAAAGGTCTGACCTCCTGAGACGGATGGCCGTATGGGGTCTGGGCATTATGATCGGTTATGCCCCCATGTGGTCCATGTGGGTCTTTGTCCCCGGGTTTTTCGGCAGTGTCATCGATAGCCTCATGATCTTGTTTCGTCTGAAGAGCACCAATCTTCCCTTGCCCGTTCCCTGGCCATGGACCGGGGATTGGGCACAAATGAATTTCATAGAAATCGCCGGACGGATTTCAACGGGTGTCTTGTTTATTCTGCTCCCCCTCTTCTATATTATGACGGCACTTGGCCTGATATTGCCCAAAGGGGATGTCTTAAGGCAAAAGGCGATCCTGATAGCCGCCCTGTTTGTTGGGGTCCCGTATGTGCATTATGCCTTCTCTCGGGCGGATCTGAGTCACCTTGCCCTGGGGATTCATCCTTTTCTAATGGGAGTGATATCATTACCTTTTCTATTCAAACATCGGTATCGGAGAGTGATCGGCGGCGGGGTTCTGTCGCTGGTTTTTGTCATGTCTTTCTTTTCGGTTGTTATGTGTAGCCCCTTTTATCTAAAGGCGAGTGCATCGGAAGGCGCATTTGTGAAGGTTGATATCCATGGTGACATGATCTGGTTACCGCCATACACTGCTGATTTATTTCAAACTGTAATGGAGATAAATAGACAACAAATCGGGCCGGGGGAGAACTTTTTGATTGCTCCTCACTGGACGGTGTTTTATCCTGTCTTTGAAAGGGAATCCCCTTTGTGGGAGATTTTCTTCATATTTGAAAACACAGAGGAGAGACAGCGGCAGATGATTGCAGAGCTGAAAGAGAAAAGGGCGAACTGGGTGATTTTAGGTGATGTTGCCTTTGACGGGCGTCAAGATCTCCGGTTTCGAACCACGCACGCACTCCTCTGGCAACATTTTATGGAGGCCTTCGATCCAGTTCAGGTTGAAGGGCTTCCGGGGAATTACCAACTGCTCAAGAGAAAATAGCACGAGAAATTTTTTGCAGTTTCGGGAAAGCCAGTAATAGAACGGGTTTCCAAAGAATGAAGGATCATTCAACTTTTTGAAACCCACTGTGACATTATATCTTTTGCTTTCTGTTTTTAGCTTTTAACTTTGCGCCTTCGCCGGTGTCCCTGCTGCGTCTTTGCGCGAGACTTTTTCTTTTCCGGTTTATCCAGGTTAGGGTTAGGTGCCATGATTAAACGTTTTTTTTACTTCATACGATTGATTTTTTTGCAAAAAGACCTGATTGTCGCCATGGCCAGGAGGGAGGTGGCAACCCAGTACGTGGGGTCGTTACTGGGCTTCATATGGACGTTTATAAGTCCCATGGTCATGATTTTTGTTTTCTGGGTCGTATTCAGTATCGGTTTCAGGGTCAAGCCGACCAACGACGTCCCTTTTGTGGTATGGCTGACCGCCGGGATGGCCGCGTGGTTTGTTTTTGCGGACATCGTGAACGGCTGTACCGGGGCCATGGTTGCAAATTCGCACCTGATTAAAAAGACCCTCTTTCATTCACAGATCCTGCCGGTGATCAAGATTGTCTCATGCCTTATTACCCATTCGGTATTCCTCCTGCTTCTCGTGGGGCTGATCGTTTTTCACAGGCTCCCCTTCAGCCTCTACTATTTTCAGTTCATTTATTATATCCTCTGTATGTGCGTCCTCTCCCTCGGGCTTGGCTGGGCCCTGTCAGCGCTCAATGTCTTTATCCGGGATGTTGGCCAGATCGTGGCAGTTGTCCTTCAGATGGGCTTCTGGGCAACCCCCATATTCTGGGACATCAATATGATGCCGCCCAACATCCAGATGATACTCAAGTTAAATCCTATGTTTTATATTGTGCAAGGTTACCGGGACTCATTTATCTATTTCTGTCCTTTCTGGGAACATCCGTACCTGACGCTCTATTTCTGGGGCGTGACCCTATTCATATTTGTGATCGGTGCCTTGATTTTTCAGAAATTGAAGCCGCAATTTGCCGATGTTTTGTAGAGGCGATGGTCAGATCCGCAGATTACGCAAATTAAACGGATTAGGGGAAAAGGGAGAGGATGGGAAAGGGCAGGGGGCAGAGGTCGGTGTGACGATAGAACTGGAATGCTGGAATATTGACAGATTCGCAAAAAGTCACTGACCCGGTTTTGTCATTCCCGCGAACGCGGGAATCCAGGGAAATCAGCCACTTCTAGACTCCCGCGTTCGCGGGAGTGACGGCCTTGGAGACTTTTTACGAGTTTGTCAAATTTCAATTTTCCAAGTTTCACACGAGCTTTCGCACATGAATAAAGACATCGTCATCAGCGTCAGGGATGTGACCAAGACCTACAGGCTTTATAAGAGCCATGCCGACCGGGTCAAGGAGGCCTTTCATCCCTTCCGCAAGAAATACCACAGGCCCTTTAATGCCCTCTCCAATATCTCCTTTGAGGTCAGCCGGGGAGAGCCCCTGGCCATTATTGGCCTGAACGGCAGCGGCAAATCCACACTGCTCCAGATCATTTGCGGGATCCTCAAACCAACCACAGGATCGGTTCAGGTACAGGGGAAACTATCTGCCCTGCTGGAATTGGGCGCCGGCTTTAATCCTGAGTTTACAGGCAGGCAAAACATATATATCAACGGGAGTATTCTCGGGCTGACCGAAGATGAAATTCGTTCCCGGTTTGACCAGATTGAGAGTTTTGCCGATATCGGGGATTTTATTGATCAACCGGTCAAGATCTATTCAAGCGGAATGTCCATACGGCTGGCCTTTGCCGTATCGATAAATGTGGACGCGGAGATCTTAGTGGTGGATGAGGCCCTGGCGGTAGGTGATATCTATTATCAACACAAATGCATTCACCGGATGAAGCAGTTGATGGAAAATGGCACAACCATCGTATTTGTCAGCCATGACATGGGTACGGTAAGGTCTATGTTCAAGGAGGTCATTCTGTTAGAGAATGGAGTGATCGCCAAAAAGGGAAAGACAGACGAGGTCGTAGACGCGTATTACTACCAGATGATTCAGAATGAGCAGAGCGGAGAAGATAGCCCCGGGAGCATGGAAAAAACAGGAGAGCTCGACAATAGCGAAGCGCCAAAAAGAGATGTTGTCTTTAAGATCAATGACGAATTCCTGAAAAGGACAAGAGATATGCGCTCGGGCACCGGTGAGGTGAGAATCCGGAACGTGGAGTTGTTGAACCATGAAATGGAGCCGATTACCCAATGCGGTTTCAATGACCGGGTTGTTGTAAGAGGGTATATGGAGTTCTTTCGTGACTGCCATAGAGTCAATGTGGGTTTTATCATAAGGGACAGGAATGGTATTGAGCTTATCGGAACCAACCTGTTTGTGGAGAAGATCTATTTGCCTCCCCAAAAAAAAGGAGATCGACTTGCTGTTGATTTCAAATTCAAAAACATCCTTAAAGATGGGACCTACAGCATTACATACGCCGTCAGCAAAAGCGACGATCTTGGCAGATATAATGTAAAGACATATGACTGGGTGGACAATGCCCTTGTGTTTTCTACGGAGTCAACTGCTGACAAGCATATCCACACAAAGGTCTCAGTACCCATTGAAATACAGCATCATGAGATGTCACCCAAGTAAAGGAATTTTTTCAAGATGAGCAAGTACTCTCGGCATATTGATTTAAAGGATACAAATTCTGCGGCCACTAAGATTATTGAACTCGTTGGAAAGAATAAAAAGGTGTTGGAGTTCGGCTGTGCCGGCGGGCATATGTCCAAGGTATTAAAAGAGAAGTGCGGCTGCGAAATCGTCGGAGTTGAAATCAACCCTCAGGACGCCAAGACGGCCCGATCCTACTGTAAAGACGTTATTGTCGGTGATATCGAGGACTTTGGCTGGTGTAAAAAACTGGCAGGCAAAAAATTTGATGTGGCCATATTTGCCGATGTTTTGGAGCATTTAAAAAGGCCGGAAAGACCGCTTGAAAAGGTGAGAGAGTTCCTGAAGGACAATGGCTGCGTCCTGGTTTCAGTGCCGAATATTGCTAACGTCAGCATAAGACTGGAACTCCTCTCAGGCGGTTTTCAATATGAAGAGCTGGGGATTTTAGACGATACCCACCTGAAATACTTTACATTAAAGAGCATCATCAACCTAATAGAAAGTGCCAAACTATATGTTGATTCGGTTGATTATTCTGCAAAAGATCTGCCGGACAAAGCCATTGTCGAGCAGTTAAAACCCTTAGGCCTGCGTGCAACAAAAAAGACCCTCAAAAATTTCAGTGTATTGGATGCCGTAGCCTATGAATTCATCCTGAAAGCGCACAGGAAAAAACCGAAAGGCTATGGTCCGTACAAGTTTAAGGAAATGAAGAAACCTCAGCGGGTGATGGAGGAAGTATTCGAAGAACAGGCCAAGCAGATCGAGCGGGAAAACAGGCATATAAAGGGCCTTGAGCGTGAGCAGCGTGAGTCCAGGACGCACATCAGGAACCTCGAGGAAGCGAGAAAGAAAAGGGAGGCTGAGTTAGGAGCGTTCCGCAAGGAACGTGAGGAACGGGCCCTGCATATAGCGAACCTTGAGAAGGGGCAGAAGGAACGAGAGACTGAGCTAAAGGCATTTAAAAAGGAGCGGAAGGTTAGCCGATCAGAGATCGCGGCGTTTAAGAAGGAGCGTGAGGAACGCACCCTGCATATATTGAACCTTGAGAAAGAGCAGAAGGAACGTGAGTCTGAAATAAAGGCGTTTAAAAAGGAGCGAGATGAGCGAGAGGTTCAGCTGAAGAACCTTGAGAAGGAACGGAAAGAGCGCAAGGTTCACATCGGGAATCTTGAAAAAGAAAGGAAGGTTAGCCGATCAGAGATCGAGGTGTTTAAGAAGGAGCGTGAGGAACGCACCCTGCATATATTGAACCTTGAGAAAGCGCAGAAGGAACGAGAGTCTGGGCTAAAGGCGTTTAAAAAGGAGCGAGATGATAGAGAGGCCCATCTGAAGAACCTTGAGAAGGAGCGAAAAGAACGCAAGGTTCACATCGGGAATCTTGAAAAGGAGAGGAAGGCCAGCCGATCAGAGATTGCGGCGTTTAAGAAGGAGCGTGAGGAACGGGACCAACACATATTGAACCTTGAGAAAGCGCAGAAGGAACGAGAGCCTGAAATAAAGGCGTTTAAAAAGGAGCGAGATGAGCGAGAGGCCCATCTGAAAAACCTTGAGAAGGAACGAGAAGATCGCAGGATTCATATCGGGAATCTTGAAAAGGAGAGGAAGGTCAGCCGATCAGAGATCGCGGCGTTTAAGAAGGAGCGTGAGGAACGGGCCCTGCATATAGCGAACCTTGAGGAGGTGCAGAAGGAACGAGAAACTGAGATCAGGGCGTTTAAAAAAGAGCGTGATGAACGAGAGGCTCATCTGAAGAACCTTGAGAAGGAGCGAAAAGAACGCAAGGTTCATATGGGGAATCTTGAAAAGGAGAGGAAGGCCAGCCGATCAGAGATCGCGGCGTTTAAGAAGGAGCGTGAGGAACGCACCCTGCATATAGAGAACCTTGAGGAGGTGCAGAAGGAACGAGAGTCTGAAATAAAGGCGTTTAAAAAGGAGCGAGATGAGCGAGAGGCCCATCTGAAAAACCTTGAGAAGGAACGAGAAGATCGCAGGATTCATATCGGGAATCTTGAAAAGGAGAGGAAGGCGAGCCGATCAGAGATCGCGGTGTTTAAGAAGGAGCGTGAGGAACGCACCCTGCATATCGCGAACCTTGAGGAGGAACGGAAAGAGCGCAGGATTCACATCAAAAATCTTGAGGAAGAGACAGAGGCCAGGCGGGTTGAGGTCAAAGCGTTCAGGAAGGATCGTAAGGAACGAAAGAGGCATGTATTGAATCTGGAGAAAGAGCGTGAAGAGAGAAGTGTCCACATAAAGAATCTTGAGAAAGTGAATGACACGGATAAAAATGAGATAGAAGCGTTCATTAAAGATCGCGCAGAAAAGGCAAGGCATATTGCAGAGATCAAACAGGAGAAAGCTCGTCTGGGTGGGGCTTTTTCCAGGTTATGTGATGAATTGTGTGCGGCCCAGGAGATGTTGACGGAAAGAGAAACTGTGGAGGTGCAGCTACGCACAATGATGGCGGTGAAGGATCTTAGTATTCAGCACTTCCTCGATGATCGCGCAGAAAAGGCAAGGCATATTACAGAGGTCAAACAGGAGAAGGCTCGTCTGGGCGGGGCTTTTTCCAGGTTATGTGATGAATTGTGTGCGGCCCAGGAGATGTTGACGGAAAAAGAAGCAGAGGGGGATCAGCTACGCACAATGATGGCGGTGAAGGATCTTAGTATTCAGCACTTCCTCGATGATCGCGCAGAAAAGGCAAGGTATATTGCAGAGGTCAAACAGGAGAAGGCTCGTCTGGGCGGGGCTTTTTCCAGGTTATGTGATGAATTGTGTGCGGCCCAGGAGATGTTGACGGAAAAAGAAGCAGAGGGGGATCAGCTACGGAAATTACTGGGGGAGAAAGACCATGCCATTGATCGTTTTCGTATTCAGAGTGATTCGCTGGAGGATCAATTAGCGCATGAGAGGATTCGTATCAGCCTTCTATTGAATTCAAGAGAATGGAAGCTCATGGCGCCGGCGAGATGGGTTTTCCGGTTTATCAGAAAACTGAGGGTCAACATAGCAACAAAGTTCTATCCCCTTGATTGGGAATACAGGGCCATAAAAAAATCAGGGTTATTTGATGCCACGTACTATATTGATCGAAATCATGATGTCAAGAAACTAAACATGAACCCCTTGGTGCATTATGTGAAATATGGTGCAAAAGAAGGGAGACATCCTCATCCATTATTTGATCCACACTATTATCTGGCCCAAAACCCTGATGTGGCTAAGTTCAGGATCAATCCTCTGGCACATTTTGTGAAATACGGCGTAAGAGAAGGGAGAGATCCCAACCCCCTGTTCGATGTGGGACATTATCTAACCCAGAACCCTGAGGCGGCCGTAGGCGGGATGAATCCCGTGGCTCATTATCTTGAGATCGGTGCGGGAAAAGGGGTGAATCCCGGTCCCCTATTTGATTCAAACAATTACCTGGGCCGCAATCCGGATGTAGCTGTTTCCGGGATTAACCCATTGGTACATTTTGTTCTATATGGAGCAAAAGAGGGGAGAAATCCAAAGCCTGAACCCAACAAACAAATTGATCCAGCGGAGTCGTCTGCCCCATTAAACTCTGTCGAAAAAATTGTCTATTCCTCGGAATCAGGGGATGTTTGGAAAGATGCAACCGTTTCTGTTATCGTTCCGACCTTAAATGCCGCAGATGATTTTGCCACTTTTCTACCGGTTTTCAAAAACCAGAAAGGACTCCAACATATAGAGATCGTGGTCGTGGATTCCGGCAGCACTGACAACACCGTTGAGCTTGCAAAAAAATTTGGCGCAAAGACCATAAGGATTCCTCCTAAGGCATTTTCCCATTCCTATGCAAGAAATTTAGGAGCTGAACATGCCTCTGGAAATTATTTCCTCTTTATTACGCAGGATGCCCTTCCCCCTTCTGAATCATGGCTCCACGAAATGCTGAGCGCGTTGAAAAAGAGTGAAGCTGTTGCGGTCTCCTGTGCGGAGTTCCCGAGGGAGGATGTCGACCTTTTTTACAGGATCAGCTCGTGGCATCACCATAGAATTATGGAGTTCGACAAAGTGGACAGACTCCTGTCCATGCCGGATGTTGAAGACTACCTGACATTGAGGAAAAACGCACAGCTATCGGATACGGCCTGTCTCATATCAGGTGATCTCTTTATGAAATACAAATTCAGGAATGACTATGCCGAAGACCTGGACCTTGGGATGAGACTCATACGGGATGGACATAAGCTTGCATTTCTATGTTCCACCAAGATTATACACTCTCACAACAGACTCCCCTATTATTATTTAAAGAGAGCGTATGTAGACAACCTGACGCTCGGACAGATATTTCCGGATTTCCAGATACCCCATATCAGAATAGACGAATTTGCAGGGGACATTTTGTATACGTATGACATTATAAACTGTCTTGTGAAGGAGGATCTTCATGATTTAACCATGCCCTGCAATATCCAAACGTTCATCACTGCCATCAAAACGAAGCTCTGTTCAACGCATTCATATGGGGGTCTTGCATCAGAAGGCATTTCGAAAAATAAATATGTGGACAAAAACTTCAAGTCTTTTTTGAGAAAGATTGGATCACGCTATTCGGTGGAGGAAGGGATACGGTATGATGGCATGCTCGTTCATGCAATAATCGCTTTTGTGGATATCGCAGTCAATTATATGACCGAGACCTACGAAACAATCGATGACGATATACGCCACGATTTCAATGCGTGTCTGTATAAGGCCTTTGCCTATCAGATGGGGGCGCATTTGTGTTTCTGCCATTTGAGCGTCTCGGACGAGAAAACCAAAGAAGTGTCTAAAATTGTCTCCGATTTGACAAAAGGGATTTGACATGAAGATCGTATACTTAGTCCACCAGTTTTACCCGCAAGACTACACGGGAACAGAGAAATTTATATTGAATATTGCCAAAATGATGCAGAGGTTAGGGCACAAAGTCAAGGTCATATCATACAGCTATTACGAGGATGCATTTTATGATATTTCAAGGGGGAACATCCTTTTCAAGGAATTTTTGTTTCAAGGTATCCCTGTAATGGCCTTCAAGCATATAAAGGCGCCAGAGGATTTGCATACCAGTCTGAAGAACAGTGATCTTGTTGATGAGGCTCGATCAATAATCGCCAAAGAAGCCCCGGACATCGTTCATGTGGGCCATCCTATGAGGGTATGCGAATTTGTAGAGGCTGCTAAGTTATGCGGTCTTCCTTACGTTATAACGCTCACGGATTTCTGGTTGATCTGCCCGAACTTCATCCTTTCAACCCCTGATGGCAAGCCGTGCACAGGTCCTGGCAATGGAAATAGATGCCGGAAATGTTCTCCTGAATTTTCAGCTCTGTTGATTTCAGAACGGCTAAAATCTGCAAGAGATATCTTGTCCCATGCGGAGCGGGTTTTTTCTCCATCCAAGTTCCTGCCGAAAGCGTTCGAGAGGCAATTCACCGATTTGGATGTGGGAATCATAAATCATGGGATGAGCTACAGTAAAATAAAAAAAAATGTTAGGATCTATAAAAGACGCGACCCGCTTACTTTCCTTTACGCGGGTTCTTTTAACCGCTTTAAAGGTGTTCACGTGCTCATAGAGGCGTTCAGGAGAGTATCTTATCGTGAGGTTTCCCTCAAGATATACGGTTCCGGCCCGGATGAAGCATATAGTGATTTATTGAGGAAAATGGCTGAAAAAGACCAGAGGATCCAATTCGGCGGCGTATTCCCTGACAATCAAGTTGGAGAAATCCTCAGCAATGTCGATATCGCAGTAGTTCCGTCGCTCTGGTATGAAAACTATCCCCTTGTCTTGCATGAAGCCCTTGCATGCGAGGTGCCGGTTATTGCCTCAGATGCAGGGGGGATGGCCGAAAAGATTAAGGACGGATTTAACGGATTTACCTTTCCAATGGGCGACATCGATCATTTGAAAACAGTTCTTGAAAGTATAATAGATCATCCGGAAAAGCTAAATGGGCTGAAAGACAACATTAGTGATCAAATGACCCCCACCATTGAGCAGGAAGCTTATGCTTACGAAAGGGAATACCTCAAGGCTGTATCCTCATGAAAGGGCCTGAATTCGAAAAAACCATGCAACAGCGCCGATCAGGAGCAGACCCTCATCCCCTTTCCGTGCTTTATGTGGTTCATGGTTTCCCTCCCGATACCTGGGCCGGAACAGAGGTGTACACGCTGAATCTGGCCCGTGAAATGAAACGCCTTGGTCATAGCGTGACGGTGCTGTCCCGGGCCCCAGCCGATCGGTCAGTCGAAGACGGCGGTCCGGCCGATTTCAGCATCTCAGAAGATCGGTTCCAAGACCTGCGCGTGCTACGCATGGTCCATCGTCTTGAACACGGATCACTGCGTGAGTCCTATGATCAGCCAAAGGCCGTCGAGGCCTTTCGGCGGGTTTTGCTCAGGGAGAAACCGGATCTGGTGCACTTTCAACATCTGATTCACACATCTGCCGGGCTCGTTCAACAGGCCAAGGATTTTAACCTGCCGACCGTGTTGCACTGCCATGACTACTGGGCCCTCTGCCCGCGCGTTCAGATGATCAGACCCGATGGCCTGCGCTGCGAATATCCTATGGGGTGCGGGTGTTATTTCTGCGTCATGGAATGCGCTATGAATGAGATCGAGAGCATTCATCAAAGCCACGGATTTTCGCCCAAGTCACCTGAGGAAATAGACCATGTCCGCGATAGCATCCAGACAAGCGTTCAGGGTATCCCTGATGATCCCGGGTTTTGGGATGGCTTTGCCGACTTCACTGCCCGGCATGAATATGTGCTATCTGCATACGGTGCCGCGGATCTGCTGATTTCGCCCAGCCGGTTCCTGCGCAGGAAACTGATGGAGACCGGCAGATTCAAACCGGAGACCTTCATCTACTCGGATAACGGCCTGCGAACGGATCTGATTGAGGCCCTGGATAAAAAGCCGGATCCGGACGGACGCATTCGGTTCGGTTATGTTGGCTCTCTAATCTGGTACAAGGGCTGCGAGGTCATGATCGAGGCCATTAACCGTTTTGTAGGGAGACCCTGCGTCCTGAACGTGTATGGTGATTTCAGGCCTGAGGAAGACAGCTATCACGCGGGGCTGCAGCAAATGGCAAACGCGGGCAATGTGCGCTTCAAAGGTCGGTTTGACAATGCCGAGATATCCCGGGTTTACACGGAAATCGACGTGTTGATTGTGCCGTCTCTATGGTATGAAAACTCCCCGATTACGATTCACGAGGCCTTCTTAGCGCGAACCCCGGTGGTTACGAGCGACATCGGCGGCATGGCCGAGTACGTGCGTGACGGTGTAGACGGTCTCCACTTCAGGGTCGGTGACGCCGGAGACCTCTGTCTTAAGCTTGCCCGGTTTCTCGATGAGCCCGGTCTGATTCGTTCCCTGAGCCGGAACTGGCCTCAGGTGAAGGGGATCGATGAGAATGCCCGGGAGTTGACGTCCCATTACCGTGCGCTGGTTCACAGAAAAGGGGATTGGCGGCCGCGGATTCTCCTTGATTACACAGGCAATATGACCGTAAGGCACAAAGGACCTGTAGAACCACAGGGCGCCGATATGCTGCTGCTGCGTCCCGGAGGG
>Ga0222665_1000898_pt1 | contig 15353 bp, 8 predicted proteins | sample AntAcemetagen653_FD_179853 | JGI IMG/M metagenome (GOLD analysis project Ga0222665, IMG submission 179853) | Saline water microbial communities from Ace Lake, Antarctica - #653 | ecosystem: Environmental > Aquatic > Non-marine Saline and Alkaline > Saline | place: Antarctica: Ace Lake | collected...
CAGTTTCTCCGCCTTGTTGAAAGAAGAAGGTGGTTTTGTTAAAGCCGGTGAAACTGTTGCAATTATTGGTGAATCGGGTGAATTGACAACAGGCCCACACCTGCATTTCGAACTTTGGTATAACGGTACTCCGATTAATCCCGAAGATTACATCTCTTTTTGATTTTATCTTAAAAACAAAGAAATTATCTACTTAATTAAATGAAAAAACGTATTGCAATATTAGGTTCAACCGGTTCGATTGGGACTCAGGCGCTTGAGGTAATCAAAAACAATCCCGACAAATTTGACGTCGAAATTTTAACAGCAAAAGAAAACGCCGAATTACTGATTGCTCAAGCAATGGAATTCAAACCCAATGCAGTTGTTATCTCAAATGAAAAATATTATCAAAAAATCTTTGATGCACTCGATAAACATAATATAAAAGTTTTTGCAGGCGAAGAATCGGTTTCTCAAATAGTTGAGATGCCTTCGGTTGATATGGTTTTAGTAGCTTTGGTCGGTTTTGCAGGACTTAAACCTACAATTAAAGCTATTGAAGCAAAAAAACAAATTGCTCTTGCAAACAAAGAAACATTAGTTGTTGCCGGTGAGCTGATTATGAAATTAGCACATCAAAACAATATAAATATTATTCCTGTTGACTCTGAACACTCGGCAATTTTTCAATGCCTGACAGGCGAAGTCTTTAATGCTATTGAAAAAATTATTTTGACTGCCTCCGGAGGGCCCTTTAGGGGAAAAAACAAGGAATTTCTTGCCAGTATTACAAAGACAGATGCCCTGAAACATCCTAACTGGAAAATGGGGAAAAAAGTTACAATTGATTCAGCATCGCTGATGAATAAGGGTTTAGAGGCTATCGAAGCAAAATGGCTTTTTGATTTAAAGCCTGAAAAAATTGAAATAATTATTCACCCTCAATCAATTATTCATTCATTGGTTCAGTTTGAAGACGGATCAATGAAGGCTCAATTGGGGATGCCAGATATGAAAGTGCCTATTCAATATGCTTTATCTTTTCCATACAGACTAAAAAATAATTATTCTCGTTTCAATTTCTTGGATTATCCGGAACTGACTTTTGAGAGTGTTGATATGAAAAATTTTCGTAATCTTGCACTTGCATTTGAGGCAATGAAAATAGGAGGTAATATGCCATGTATATTGAATGCCGCAAATGAAATTGTTGTTTCGGCGTTTTTAAATGATAAGATTAAATTTCTTGAGATGACCGATGTAATTGAAAAATGTATGAAAACAATAAGTTTCTCGAATTCATTGTCGTATAAAGAATTTTTTGAAACTGACAAAGAAACGCGAAAAATTGCATCGGAATTGATGGGTTTGAAAGTTGATTTATTATAAGAATAACTTTAGTGAATTATTTTAATTAAAGAAAAGAAAATTACAAATGAGTGGATTAATAATGGCCGCCCAACTGATTTTGGGCTTATCAATAATAGTAGTACTACACGAATTCGGGCATTTTATTGCTGCAAGAGCTTTCGGTATCCGAGTTGAAAAATTCTATCTTTTTTTTGACGCATGGGGTTTCAAATTATTTAGCATAAAAAAAGGTGATACAGAATACGGAATAGGCTGGCTCCCCCTCGGAGGATATGTTAAAATTTCGGGGATGATTGACGAGTCGATGGATAAGGAACAAATGAAAAAGCCTCCTCAACCATGGGAATTTCGTTCGAAACCCGCATGGCAAAGATTAATAGTAATGGTTGCTGGAGTTGCAATGAACCTGATTTTGGGAATTATTATTTTTTCTCTCGTTATTATTAGTTTTGAAAAACAATATTTACCAAACGATGAAGTAGTTGAAGGAATTTACGCTTTTGAATCAGGCAGAGATATCGGCTTAAAGACAGGCGACAAAATACTTAAAATTAACGGGAAAGAAATTGAACGATTTAAAGATGCTCAATCTATTAGCGTTTTATTTGGGTCGGAAATTGAAGTTGACAGAGACGGTTCGCAGGTTAATATTGTAGTTCCTGATTCATATTATAAAAAACTAAAAGAAACAGGTGGCGGTTTACTTTTAGAACCATTAAATTTCCCATTTCATATTGACAGCGTAGTTAATGGTATGAATGCCGAAAAAACAGGGCTTTTAAAAGGTGATAAAGTTTTAAAACTCGACGATGTGGATATTGATAGCTGGGGAAAATTCAGAGAATTTATTATTTCTAATAAAGGAAAAGATGTTGATATTGAAATATTAAGAAATAGTGACACAATATCAAGCCAGCTGACAATTGATTCGACAGGAATAATAGGTGTAATAACTTCTTCAGCTCCTTATAAGTTGAAAGAATATTCGCTTGTGACGGCTTTTCAGTATGGCACAAAGGATGCGATTGAGTTACTTCAGGTAAATCTGAAAGGTCTCGGGAAAATATTTTCAGGCGAAGAAAAAGCAACCGAGTCTCTTCAAGGCCCGATAGGGATTGCAAGAATCTATGGCGGACAGTGGAATTGGCGTAAGTTTTGGTTTATTACAGGACTTATTTCAATGTTCATAGGTTTCGTTAATATTTTACCTATCCCTGCTCTGGATGGAGGGCATGTACTATTCCTGTCTTATGAAGCCATCACAAGGCGAAAACTTTCCGACAAATTCATGGAATATTCTCAAGTTGTAGGAATGGTAATTCTTATTGCTTTGATGGTTTTTGTTGTAGGTAACGACATTGTTAAGCTATTTAAATAGAGATCAAGACCTAAAGTTCAAAACAGAGATATATCTTTATAATCTGATTATTTAGTGACCGCTTTTATCAGATACTAAACCATTATCACAGCAAAAGTTTAACAGCTTGAAAATTCTTTTTGTTTCGCAAAAATTCAAATATTACTTTTAATTGATGATACAAAAACCGCTGGTAAAAAAAAAATAGCCGAAAGTATTCTCAACTTCCGGCTATCGTATGTATTAAGAAAAATGTATTTCCTATTTTAGAATTAGTTTCTTAACTTTTGTTGATGTTTCACCAATAAACTTCAGATGATAAATTCCTGATTGATATTTAGTGAGATCAAGATTCACTTCATCCGAACCCTTTAGATTAAAAAATGATACTGTTTTCCCGTTTGATGTATAAAGAATTACCTTTTGAAATTCTTTCACACTATTGATTTGAATATTTCCGCTTGATGGATTAGGGTAAATTGAAATTACTCTTTCTTTATTAACAGAAGAGTTCTTTGTAATGTTTACGACACTATATAATCCGTCACCTGTCGGATAAACATTTTCTGTGTAGGCATCATAATAAGGATTAAGCATAATATATTCAATGGGAGTAATTGACCCTGTTGAAGAATTCCATACTTTTAGAATGATCGGATTGCCTGCAGAATAACCTTCTTCAGAATTAGTTGTACTGAAAACGGCAAGTTCATTATCAAAAGCATAATTAGAGTTAACTTTCATAGCCCCAACTAAAGTTTCGCCATCGAAAGCAGCAACTTCATCACCAACACTTAAACCATCAATATAGATTGAGTAAACAGGATCAGCTGCATTACCACCTGAAAAATCAAAATGCTCAGGTGTAACTTTAGAAGTACCTGAAGATTTATTCGCTGTTACAGGATATATTAAAACATCGTCATTATTCATTTTCACGAGGTAGCCTTCTGTCGGATTCAGATTTCCAATTCCATTAATCCAGTTAGGCCCGATTTTACGAAGCATGTCACCGGTTGAATTCCTTACGAAATCAAGATTTTCTAAAACATCTGTAAACGCAACAAGTGCGTCAATTGGCGAATCAAGTAATACACTAATAAAATGATAACCCGTGCTTAAGTCAATTGGAGTTTGTGGATCAATCGGTTCACCTGATAAATATAAATCTTCCTCTCCACTCATTTTAAATAAATAACCTTCGATTGTAATCCAATCACCAATTCCATTTATCCAATTCGGGCCTATCTTTCTCAACATATATCCTTGTGAATTTCTGACATAAAGCAAATTATCACCAATAATATCGTTTAATACGGTCAGCATATCCGGTTCAGTTAGCGTAAGATTTGTTGAAACAAATTGAAATCCTACATGCAAACTAATTGGTTCGGAGCATGGGCCACAGCTACTAAAACATACAAGGTCCAATGTTGTGTTAACATCAGGTACTGTAAAAAACCGATTAGTATATTGAGAACATTCTTCAGGTACTATTTCGGCATCATCCCATGTTATTCCGTTAATAAATTTATATTCATAGAAATCACCGGAAGAAAGAATAGTAGTGTATGAGTAAATATTATCACCTGTTGTTGTCATCTCAGTAGCAGCAGGATCCCATCCCTGGAAACCACCGGAAACATGTATTCCTTCGGGTGAAACTTCTTCATTGCTCATGTCAACCTGGAAAGTAATTTCTACATCAACAGGAGGATTTCCGCAGGGTCCGCATTCAGCAAAGCATACAACATCAAGAGTAGTATTTACATCAGGTGCAGTAAGAAAACGATTATTGTTGTTGGCACATTCCGGAGGTACACTTTCATCTTCGCCCCATTCATCCCCATTAATATACTTAAACTCATGATATTCACCCGAATTTAAAGTAAATGTAATAGAAAATATATTATCTCCGATATCTGATAGCTCGGATGAAGTGGTATTCCAACCTTGAAAACTTCCTGCAACATGAACACCTTCAGCTGAAACTTCTTCATTTGTCATGTCTACCTGAAAAGTTACATCAACTTCAGTAGGCTGGCCCCCACATGGATCACAACTTCCAAAACAAACAAGATCCAACTCGGTATTTACATCAGGTACAGTTAAATACCTGTTATTATTATTTGAACATTCGGGAGGAACACTTTCGTCCTGTCCCCATTGATTTCCATTTATGAACTTATATTCATAATAATCATCTACTGAAAGAATAAGAGTAACCTGATAAACATTATCGCCAACATCAGTTAGTTCGGTCGTTCCGGGATCCCAACCCTGGAAACTTCCTGCAACATGAATACCGTCAGGTGAAACTTCCTCATTAGTCATATCAACCTGGAAAGTAATTTCTACTTCAGGAGGGGTACAAACGACACAACTACCAAAACATACAGGTTCCAGTACAATTGCGGTTTCAGGAACTGTAATAAAACGGTTTCCATTTTGAGCACAACCAGCCGGTACACCTTCATCTTGCCCCCATTGATTTCCATTTACGAATTTATACTCATGATACGATTCAAATTCTAAGTCAATCGTAACTGCATAAATTGTTCCGCTTTCTAATAAGAGTTCGGTGGCAGCCGGATCCCATCCCTGAAAACTACCTGCAACATGAACACCGAATTCAGAAACAATCTGCTCGGCCATGTCAACCCTTAATGTGACATCAACGGCATTTGCCCTGTTGGTCATTCCGATTAGGAATACTGCTATTAGCAAAATTCCTGTAAATTTTGTTGTAAAATTTTTCATAAGTAATAGTTTTTATTAATAAATATGTTTTATTAGTTCATAATTCTAAAGTTAAACGGCTTAAAATTAGTAAATTTTAATAGAAGTAGCAAAGAAAAACAGGTTTTTTTTCTGGTTTTTGGAAATAAAGGGAAAATTTATTATGGAAGTCTTCGGAACTAACTGATGCAAACGTTTGTTATAAAAGCTTTTTAAAGGAAGGAAATAAATAAAAAAAAGAAAAAATTACAATTATGTGGAATTTCGGATAATAAGTTTAGTTTTTATTTGCTTTTCTTCAGGTAAAAAACCGTCATAGCCATTTTTTATTCGTTTAAAAAGCAGTTTTGTTGCTTCCCTACCAATTTCATATCCGAATTGATCAATTGAAGTCAGGCTTGGTGTTGTAATTTCAGCACTAAAACTGTTTTCGAAACCGACAATTCTAATATCTTCGGGGATCTGCAATCCTAATTCTTTGCTTGATAACATTATACCGAAAGCTGTCCTGTCGTTGACGGCAAAAATGCCATCGGGCCTTTCAGCTTTTTTCAAGACTGAAAGTGCAATTCTTCGGCTATCTGAAAAAGTATCGCATGGAAAAAAAAGATTTTGGTCGATAGGCATATTATTATCGGATAAAGCATTTTTATAACCTTCATACCTATTTTTTCCAATTGAAAGATTTGTTGGAGCAGAAAATATAGCGATTCGCTTACAACCTCTTTCTATTAAATGATTAACAGCAATGTAAGCCCCGTGATAATCATCCGACATCACTTTATCAACATTTAATTCATCGCTTATCCTGTCGAATAAAACTAATGGAATTTTGCAATTAATTAATTTTTTGATGTGAGAAAGGTCTTTTGTTTCTTTTGATATTGAAACCAAAACACCATCAACCCGATTTGATAAAAGGCTCTGCGTATTTAAAACCTCTCGCTTATAAGATTCATTTGATTGGGATATAAAAACATTAAAGTCGTTATTATAAGCAATTTCCTCAACTCCGCTGATTATGGTTGAAAAATAATTATGCATAATCTCCGGAATAATAAGACCGATTGTTCTTGTGGATTTATTTCTAAGGTTCAAAGCAATCTGATTTGGTTTGTATCCAAGCAAATCGGAAAGTTCCTTAACAGCCTTTTTTGTTTTGGGGCTAATATCCGGATGATCGCTTAAAGCCCTGGAAACAGTTGATATAGAAAACCCAAGTTTTAATGCAATATCTTTTATAGTTATCTGATGCTTCATTACGAATAAGTAAAATTCTCAATACCTAATCGCAAAAATACAAAAAGAATTAGCTTAGGAATTATTTTTTGCAAACGTTTGCAAAAATTTTACTTCAATTTTCATTCATCGGATGAATTATCAAGATTATATGGAAATAGTGACAACTATTGTACAATTATATATCTAACTCATCCAATGATTTCTTCAGTTTATAAAATTATAAGTTTTTGAATATTATAATCATCATCTGATTCAATTTTAACATAATATACTCCGGTTTTCAAATCCGCAATATTTATTGAATGAGAAATATCGCTTTTGTAAAGAATCTGCTCACCAACCGAATTAAAAATTGTTATTGTAAACGAAGAATCAGCAGGCAATAAATAAATTATATCCCGAGCCGGATTCGGATAAAATGATAGTTTTTCTTTTTGAGAATTTATTGAAGATAAAGATTTTTCAATTTTTATCACACTATATAAACCATCGTCTGTGGGATAAACTTTTTCAATGTATGTATCATCATAATCACTTACCATTTTATATTCAAACGGGATTATTGAATGAGTTGAAAAATCCCAAACCCTTAAAGTAATTGGCTTGCCGGATTTATATCCTTTTCCGGAATTCGTTGTACTAAAAATTGGCAACTCATTTTCGAAAACATTTTGAGCATTTATTTTAATTGCACCAATAATATTTTCGCCTTCAAAAGCTGCTACTTCATCACCCATATCTAAACCTTCAATATAAATTGTGAAAACCGGATCTGCTGCGTTTCCACCCTCGAAATCGAAATGCTCAGGTTTTAATTTCTCCGTTCCCGAAAATTTTTCCTCTGAAGCAGGATAAATCAGAATATCCGAATCATTCATTTTTACGAGATAACCCTCTTTTTGATTTAGGTTTCCAATCCCATTAACCCACACAGGACCAATTTTGCGAAACATATTACCGCTTGAGTTTCTAACAAAATTTAGATTTTCTAAAATATCATTAAAAGCAATTAACGCATCCATTTGATTTGTTCGCAAATAACTAATAAATTGGTAACCGCTTGAAAGCCCAATAGGAGTTTGAGGATTAATCAATTCACCTGCCATTTCAAAGTTGTCGGCAAAATTCATTTTGACCAAATATCCTTCTGTTGTAACCCAATCGCCGATTCCGTTTACCCAAACAGGCCCGATTTTACGAAGCATATTTCCTGCCGAATTTCTTACAAAATTAAGATTATCATTCAAAATTTCCGAAAAAATCTGAATCATATCCGGTTCTTCGGGAATAATATTCGAAGAAATGATTTGGTAACCTGCATTTAAGTTAAATTCAAGTATTTGAGTTCCTGGTAATATTTCGATTTGCCATGTAATTTCATCAGCTTGATTATTCGGAACATTATCGCTAACTATGGCTGAAAGCATATGCACTCCAACAATAGATTCTTCGGCAAGCAATGAATAACTTGAAATTTCTGAAACCAATTCTTCATCAAAAAACCAATTATAAGCTAAATCATCATCTTCGGGATCGGAGGCTGTCACCGAAAAGTCAATAGTTTCACCAACTTGCATTGAAATATTTAATTGTTCGGGTTCATAACTTGTGATTTCAGGAGGCAAATTTGGCAAAACAAAAGCCTGGTTTGGAGTCATTCCCATTACCGGCATTGCTGATGAAATATATGGCTCGAAAAACGAGTAAACCGTAGATAAAGTGGGATGGTTTCCTGTTGGATTTCCAATTGGAAATGCTTTTGGAATTATTTGACTATCTTCTTCAGAAACATGTAGTGAAATTGCTATTCCCTGAGGATCACCTAAAGAACTCCATGGAATTGATAATTCCGTCAATCCGTTTTCCTGCCATCCTTCATAAGAATTACATCCTGCATTTCCCGGATATTGCCAACCTTTAGCTTCCCAATGATTTAATTGAATTGATCCACCGCCACCTTCAATGGCTACCTGGTATTCGGGCCTGAATGGGTTAGCAAAATTAACTCTTCCCCATGAACCTGTATTGGCTCCGCTTCCCGAGATTTGATCGGTATCAATATTTACAAAAAGATCACCATCGGAGTTTAGATCAAATTCATAAAAACCTATGTAAAGATTTTGATCATCCCAGGTTAGGAAAACCGAGTATTCATCAAAATCCATTAATTCGGAACCGGGATCAAAATCATTAGTTCCATCAATGCTAATTGAATGAGGCGTTGAGCCGGATAGAGTTGTAAAATTTGCAATATTATCTCCTTCAATCTGATTACCGTTTAAATCCATTATGTTTTCCGCAATTATCTCTCCGGCATCACCGGGAACCCAATTTTCCTGAATGCTTAGGTGAACTTTTCGCCAATCAGGTTGTCTGATAGCTGAAAACAAAGTGTAATTATTTGAAAAGGAAATAAACAAATAATTTGATATATTTTGTGAACTTGCAAGATCGACAGCTTCGCTAAAAGTTATTTCAACTGTGTTTTGATCAATTTGAAAAGCTAAATCATTTAATTGCGGGGGTATGAAATCCATGTTCTGAGCGGCAATAATATTTAACTCAGGAACAACTGTTCCCGAAGGAGTTGAAGTTGGGCCTGCAAATAATCTTGTATTAAATTGATTATAACCTTTAATTTCATCACCTTTAACCAAGGTTCCCTCGAATTCAATATTGTGATTTGCACCACCATTTCCAAGAATCAATGCAACTGTTGCACCTGAAGCTGAATTTCGTTGTCCGCAATATGAACCATTATCGCCCCAAATTCTTTGAATGTGATCTTTACCCGACCAAATCAAGTCCATTAGTCCCGGAGACCAACCTGATTTTATATATCCGCTTCCATCGAAAAAATCATAATAAACACCAAGATAGTTAACTTCCGAAGTTAGTTCAATAGTTTTACTAACACCCGACTGCGAAAAGTTCACTCTGACTGTATCACCGGAACTTTGCAGGATGTCAATTTCATAAATTGAGTTCTGCAGGTTTGGATAAACATCGGAAAGAGCTGCAACATGATTGTTGGAACTTTCGTTATAATCACCATCGGTTTCGGCCCAGTAAGCCATATCTGATCCAACAACCGAATATGCTTCACCTTGAATGTTTTTATAAAACAACCAATTGATTTTTCCACCAATGCTTTCGAAAACGGCAAAGATTTTATCATTATGAATAATAATTTCATCAACTCCATCATGGTCGATATCATTATTATAAGCAGCCGGGCCTGCCGAAAATTGCCCGTCGGCCCATCTCGATGCTTCGGCATAAACATTTGCATTTTTTATATGAGCAGAATAGCGGTGTTCCCAATCTGCAATTTCTCCATCGGTATGCCAGCCGGTTTCATGCAGATTTATCATTAAAATATACCATGCAAGTTGAGCCAAATTATTATCGGGAGCTGTAATAATATTATTGTATGCATCGCTCCAAACATATCCGTAATTCCATTTTGGTTCGTGAAAATCGGAATGAGAAGCTGTTGACGCCCAATTGATATACCAACTATTATTACTGCCGCCATAACCGTTTTCGCCTCCTAATAGGCCGTAAGTCCCTGGTGTGATCTCAGCGCCTGTACCGTTAAAATCGGAATTCATCATGGCATCTTCTAATTTCCAAACATTGACACCGGGGAAATTATCATAACAATACCATAAAACACTTTCGTAATTGTCAAGGAAAAATGTTCCGTCATGCTCGTTCATTTCGGCAGCAACTTCCCAGTCGGTTCCATAAACGCAAATATTATATTGGCCGATACCTGCAATTTGATTTTTTGCTGCAGTAGCATTATAATGCATATTACCAACAAATGTATTATTAATAGGTATAACTCTTAAATCAATACCCGAACCATTATTCATCCAATGTATTTTCCGGTTATCGTATCCGTTCAGGTGTGGGCCGTCATCCAAAACCACTCCCCAAACACCATGTTGTTGCCAATTATCGCCAAGCCAATCAACTACTCCTGCATCGGGGTAGCTTCCCGGCGAAAGCCAGACACGCTCGGGAATCCAGGCAGTACGAGGCTCATAATTATATCTGTAATCAACCATATCGCATTCAACACCAACCGACCAATCATTCATAATATTATTTGTGAAGGGCATTATATGTTGCCCGAGAGCAGAGGTCATCATTGAAACAATTCCCTGAGAAGCAAGGCTTTTTAGCCAATCATTAAATTCAGGATTATGCCACTCGGCAGCAGGCATCAACGTTCCCGACATATGAAAATTTCCGGGGATAGAAGTTGCCTCATGAACCTGTAAAACTTCATCGAAGCCACTACCTTCCAAACCACTTTGCCCATTGGGGCTTCCATAAAAAACTTCAGTATAAGTAAGTCCCTGATTACCATGATGAACAAAGGCACAATTTCCGTTTGCATCTGTGTTCTTTCCCTTAGAATAGAAATTGTCAGCCTGTTTTCCATCAACAAATATTGTTAAGTGAAATTCCATATCCTCAGGTTTTGTATCTGATGCAATATTGGTTTGCATTTCCCAAAGATTAATTTTGGGTGTACGAAGTTGATAAGTTTCATCTTTCGACAATTCCATCATTTTCAGATCGAAATGCCTATCGAGAATTATATTCTTATTTAATTTATTATTGATTTTTAATTCAAGGAATACCTCAGAATTTTGAAAAAGGTCTTCTGTTATAATATTATGTTTTCTGATAACCATATTATCGAAAGTAATTCTAAGAAATAATTGTTCGCCTTCGACTCTGACAAAAACCGAGCTAATATCTCCTGTCATAGCTTTACAATCTCCAATTTCATCGAAGTTTAGAATATCGGATTTCCCCCAAAAATTTACATCTCCACTAATAGTTTGCCCAAAAGATAAGTTAAGTGATAAAAACAGTAGAATTATGATAAAGAATGAGTAAATAAGTTTGTTTTTTTTCATAAGAGTTTAAATTATTGATTATCAAAAATATTCTCTATTAATTATTGCAAAAATAATAAAAATTAAAATTTTGTTAGTAGGGAAATCCTTTAATTGAATTTTTTATTACAAAAATTTTTTTTATTTTCGTTCTTTAAAATTTTTATAAATGAATTATTAATTAAATTTTATAGATTATGAAAAAAATTGTACTGATTATTTTTGCTGTATTATTTTATAGTGGACAACTTTTCTCTCAGTTTATAACTGCTGAGGATAATGCATCTAATTATGATACTTGGTCAGATGGTAATAACAATGGTTTTGGGTTTGCTGCATGGAATTTATGGACAGATGGTAATAGTGGTCATTTTCTGAAAAGTGCAAGTGGAGATGGTTTTGGAGACATTGATACCGGAGGAAAATCATTTGGAATGTGGGGTAACACAAGTGGTAGTGATTATTCTCATGCTAAAAGGGCTGTATCAAACTGGAGTAATGGCGCCATACTTACTATTGATATTGCAATTGCATATAGAAATGGGAATAAGGGAATTGATCTATATGCAACAGGTGATGAGCATATATATAATTTTAATGCAAGTGAAGATCAATATAAAGTTCAGGGAGGAAATTTAGGTTGGGATTATAGCCAAACATCTATTTTTCAATTAAAAGTCGAACAAAATGGCTCAAATGTTGATATTACTGTAACACGGGGAGTTAATACGGACTTAAAAACTATTGTTGGGAAAACTTTAGAATTTTTTAAACTTTATTGTGGGAATACAGAATCAGGAGACTTAAATAACCTTTATTTCAATAATTTACAAATTGAATATTCAGATCCCACTGAAGTTCCTTCAGCTGCTAATGTTGAAATTAATGGTATAATTGTCCTTTCATCCGATGAAACACTAACAGTAAATGATTTAACAATTGGTGGTGGCAATACTTTTACAATTCAATCTAATGCCTCTGGAACAGGCTCCCTGATAACCAACGGAACAGTATCAGGAAGTGTTACATTTCAAAGATATATTACAGCTTGGTCTGATGCAAGTCACGGTTGGCATTTTCTTGCCTCACCTGTTGCTACTTTTGATATTAACGGATCTGATTTTGATCCGGGGGAAAATGATGACCTTTACGGATGGGCAGAATCAACCGGATTGTGGATGAATCATAAAGCGGGCGATCCAACTCAAATTGTTCCAGGCACAGGTTATTTTACGTCATGGCAAGCAACGGATACAAAGAATTTTTCCGGTACTCTGAATAATTCCAATATCTCCAAGTCAAATCTTTCTTTTACAGAAGGAAGTACAAATACAGGCTGGCATTTGCTCGGAAATCCGTTTCCGTGCGCATTAAAATGGGCAACATCATGGAGCCTTTCAAATGTAAATACTACTGCAAAAATCTGGAATGAAAGTAGTGCCAGTTATTCGGATATTACATCGGGTGAAACTATTCCGGCAACTCAAGCATTTATGGTTTATGTTTCAAATGCTACAAACTCCCTTACTATTCCAACAGCCGACAGAACACATAATTCACAAGCATGGTATAAAGATGAGGAAATAAACAAAATAAAACTCACAGCCTATGATCCTGAAGGAAATACAGCACAGGAAAGCATTATAAAATTCAATGAAAATGCTACTGCAAGCTTTGATAATGAATTCGATTCTTATTTTCTGGCAGGATATGCACCACAATTTTACTCGGTGATTAATGATGAATTTGCTGTTTCAACAAATACTTTAACTGAAATTTCTGAGCAATTAAGTATTCCTTTTAGTTTTATAAAAAATTCATCTTCTAACTTTTATATTGAAGTTGAAGGCATCGATAATATCTTCCCTCAAACATTAGTTTCGTTGGTTGATTTAAAGACAAATACAACTCAAAACTTACTGGAAAATCCGGTATATACTTTTGAGTCATCAGAAGGTGATGATGCTGAAAGATTCCTGATTCAATTTGGTGTTCTTGGCCTCGAAGAAGAAAGCCTTGAAAACAAACTAAATTTCTATGTCTATAACAATACTCTGAATATTGTTAATAATGATCTGAAAAATGGCAAAATACAAGTTTTTGATATGTTTGGCCGACAAGTTTTGGAGAAAAGAATTTCAGGACAAGAAAATTCAATAAATCTTAATTTGCCTGCTGCAAATTATGTTGTCAGAATAATTTCTGAGAAAAATATTATTAACAGAAAAATACATATTGATTAAAAATAAGTTAAAAAAATAATTATGAAAAATAAGTTAAAAATTTTTACAATAGTTTTATTAGTAGCCGGAGTTACTATGATTTCATCAAACCTTAATGCTCAAACCGATCCACCTCCACCTCCACCCTCAGGACATGGAGAAGCAGGTAATCAGCCTCCAGGTGGTGGTGCACCAATAGGTGGCGGATTATTTATCTTGCTTGGTTTAGGTGCTGCATATGGGGCTAAAAAATTGTTTGGGAAAAAGGAAGAAGAGTAAAGTCTTTTGATGGAGTAATGGAGTATTGGAGTGATGGAAAATAAACTCTTAAGGTTTAAGAAACTTTCCAATACTCAACACTCTATCACCTCCTTTTTATTTATACTGAAAATAAATTAATTGAAAAATAAAGCACAAGAGAAATACTGGATAGTTACGTTCAATTCAGTAATATATTTTTTATTGGCGTATTATTCAGTTATTTTACTAACAAATATTTTCTCTTTAATACTTGCCAGAATCTATGGTTTTAAAGGCGTGCTTTATTATTTTGGTTTTACTTTAAACATTACCGATGAGCAATGGACTGATGATTTGGTTTTTTTTATTTTCTTTTTTGGTATTTCATTTTCATTACTGATTGGAATAATTTCCGAAAGAATTTATAGAAGGGTAAGAAAATCTTCAAATCACGATAAGTTGTTTTTTTTCTGGGTATATTTAATTTCTTTTACTTATTTTTTTGGCAATGTAATAGTTGGAGTAATTTATTTTTTCGGTATTGGAGCCGTTTTCGCCTATTATTCCGTTCCTTTTTTTATAAAAATTTTTTTAGGAGCGATAGCATTTTTTGCTTTGATTATGCTTGGAAGGTATTCAGTTAGAAATGCAATACTTACGTTTAACTCATACTTTCAGGAAGTTAGAGAAGCGGATATTTTGAAATATTTGAATTTACAAATATTGTATCCGGCTTTGATAGGAAATGCCATAATATTTTTAGTTAAAATACCTCATCATGCTGAATTTTCTTTTTACGACACATATATTTTTCTTTGCATATTCATCATTATTTTAACAATATATGCTGCTCGTAATTATGGCTTACCTATTAAATTCAAAAGAACCGATGATAGTTTCAGTTTGCAAAAAACTCCACTAATCATGGTCATTTTAATTATCATTTTAATAAGAATTGTGTTTGCTTTTGGTATTTAGTTCAGACACCCTAATTCAAAGCTTAACCCGAATTGATCTAAAGGAAAATATTTCCAGCAGAGAGACAAATTTTCGCTGATGTTTTTTCTGCGATTATCTGCCTTATCTGAGGGAAACAAATATATTTTTTGTGTTTTTAGAAATTCCCAAATGCAACGAAATTGTTTTAGGTTTGTCTAATCAACATGATATAAATAGCATAATTATAATTCAAATAATATTAAATTCATGAAAAAGCCTCTACTTAAAAAAGGATTAATCACTTCAATTTTAATGTCTTTATTTTTGGTGATTTTTCTAATA
>Ga0222665_1000902_pt1 | contig 15329 bp, 12 predicted proteins | sample AntAcemetagen653_FD_179853 | JGI IMG/M metagenome (GOLD analysis project Ga0222665, IMG submission 179853) | Saline water microbial communities from Ace Lake, Antarctica - #653 | ecosystem: Environmental > Aquatic > Non-marine Saline and Alkaline > Saline | place: Antarctica: Ace Lake...
ACTGCTTCCGATAATCATCGAAACTACATTTCCTATAATAATTCCCAGAACTATACCAAAAATACCACCCAATTGTCCAATCACAATAGCTTCAGCTAAAAACTGATTTCTAATGGTTTTTCTGGTCGCTCCCATGGCTTTTCTTATTCCGATCTCTCTGGTTCTTTCTGTTACCGAAACCAACATTATATTCATCAATCCAATTGCAGCTCCAAATAAAGTAATTATACCAATAATCGTAGCAGCCCAAGTAATAAATCCAATATTGTCAATCAACATTTTAGCAATATTGTCGCTTTTTGAAATTCCAAAAGTATCTTCATCACCAATTCTATCTTTTCTAATAACCCTGAACAAACCTGTAGCTTCGCCAATTGCCGGTTCAAGTTCTTGAGGGTTTGTTGTCATAACGTTTATGGTATAAGTCATATTGGGCCTGGCAAAATAATGTCTCACATTAGTCAATGGTAGCAAACAACTTCTATCCCCACTAAATCCTATGCTCGAACCTTTTTCTTTTAAAACTCCTATAACTTTATATTTTCCAGGCCCTATTGAAATTATTTTCCCAACAGGGCTTTGTTTATTTTTGAATAAATTATTAACTAATTGGCTTCCGATAATAACAACATTTGATCCATAAAATACTTCATTTTGAGTAAAATTCCTTCCTTCTTCAATCTCCAGACCCGAAGTTTTTAAATAATTTTCATCAGTACCCAATACTCTTGTGTTAGGGTTAGTTTTCTCCGCTTCATATTTTAGTGTCGCCGTGCCTGTTGCCCAAACATAAACTGTTGTATAGGCCGGAAATTCAAACTCGTCTTTAAAGCTCATTGCTTCATCATAAGTAATTGGAGAAAAACGTTTTGCCTGATTTCTGTTATTTCCGATCCTAACAACTAATTCTCTGTTTCTTATTGTAAAAGTATTTGCACCCATCATTGTAAAATTTTCATTAAGAAAATATTTTATAGAATCGATGGCTGTTAAAATGCCAACTAATGCCATAATTCCGATAGCAATAATTAGCACAGTCAAGATTGTACGAACAATATGGCTTTTTATTGATTCAATTGATATTCTTATATTTTCAATTACCTTGGCATTCATAATAATTAATTTATTTTTTACTACCATAAGCCAGATCACCGGCATCACCAAGACCGGGGACAATATATCCCTGAGCAGTTAATTCATCATCAATTTCTCCGACCCAAATAGTAACATTATCGTCAGGAAGTTTTCTTTGAATTAAGTTTATGCCTTGTTCGCTTGCTAATATTACGGCCAAATGTGTATGAATGGGATTCCCTCTTGTAATCAATTCCTTGTAAGACAGCACCATCGAAACACCTGATGCAAGCATTGCGTCAGCTAAAACCAGAATCTTACCGCTTAGGTCGGGGCTTGAAATTGACTCAACTTTTGTTTCTGCTTTTCGACTTTTGTGATGTTTACGAAATATAGAAACAAAGGCATTTTCAGAATGATCAAAATAGTTTAGCATTCCATGGTGGAAAGGTAGTCCGGCTCGCATAATTGTTGCCAGAACAGGTACTTGTTTCAATTCCAAGCATTCAACTTGACCGAGGGATGTTGTAATATTTTCTTTGCCATATTTTAAATCCTTACTAATTTCATAAGCAAAAATTTCACCTATTCGTTCAAAGTTTCTTCTGAACCTCATTCTGTCTTTTTGAATGTTAACATTACGAATTTCAGAAATATACTGATTAAGTAAGGAATTTTGTTTACTTAAAACTTTTAGCATTATATTTATATTAATAAAACAGTAATAACTATATAATGCAAATATACAAAGTCTGTAGCAATAAACAATCCTATTTTGATAAACACAAAAATTAAAGTATTGTTATTTTAAGGATTTAATGATTTTCACTCCTATTTTAATTAAAAAAGGCAATGAATTTTTTCTGATTTGCAAATAGTTACATTTTGTTGAGCCGAAACTTTTATAAAACCTCGCTAAATTTGCATCCATTGAGCCCTCGAAATCAAGAGTCAATGCAGTTTGAGAATTATTTTTAATGAAACTGTCGATCAATAATGACATTGCGCCGCTTTCTCTTGCTGATTTATTTACCCCAGAAAACAGGAAAATTACTTTCTTATTACTTTGAACGAAAAATGCACCTGCACATAATTCATTTTGTTCGGTATAAGCTCCATACGCATATCCACATGATTTAAAAAGACATAAATACATCAACCTTGACAGAATTTGATAATCTTTATCTTGCAAGTCATTAATAAATTTTCCGCGATGTTTCCGAAAAATTTTTATTATTTCCTCGGGCCTGACATTTTGAGAAATTGTAATTTTTGATTTAAGGGCTTTTTTAATATTTCTCTTTGTATTAGTTGAATATTTTTTAAAAATATTTTCATAAGAATCAATCAGATCAAGCTCATAAGTAACTTTCTGAAAACATTTGAATTCAGCGTTATTGGTTTTATTATGAGTGTTTAAATTAATTTCAATAAATTTAAATTTCGATGGAATGGCTTTCAAAAATTCATCAACAATTTTATCTGAAAGAAAACTCCTTGAAAAAACACCTAATTGTTGTGAAAAAACAGGTTGAAAAAGATAAAATATTTTATGTTTTCTTCGCCAGGTAATCGGGAACATTCTCTCGTAATCTCCCTCAACAAGAGCCTCCCAATCAGGGCAAACCACATCCAGATACCACGAATAAGCATAAATAATTCCATTAACGGAACTTTTGATACAATTGTCCCATTTTTTTTTGTCAATTTCTTTATGCTTCAAATATTTAATCATGGTTTTATTTCTCGTCCTTACAATAGCATTTCCAAACCTCAAATCTAAATTCTAAATTCTTAAATCTAAAATCTAAAATTTCAATTCTTACTAATTTTAATCATTTCTTCATAAACTTTTCTCCATCCTTCCCAACGCTTTTTATTACTTAATGATTCATTATGCCATATGCTAATAAAAGTTCCATTAACTTTTTTTACTTCTTCAATTAATGATTTAATAATTAATAAAGATTCTTTGTCTGAAAGCTGCTTATAATCCCTTAAAGTTCCTTCCATAAATGCGAACGGATGGATTCTTAGGTTTGTTTCTGTTTCAAGGTCAAGGTCATAAAAATAAAAAGTATCGCAAATACTTGCCCTGAAACCAGGTTCAGAAGCATAGCCCATTGTATAATCATCCGTAATATCAAGATTTATTAAATTACGGTAAGTGGTTGGCAAATTAAGTTTAAGAAAATGTTGCCGACTTTTAGTAATTTCTTTTTTAAGTACTTGGGATAATTTTTTAACTTCTTTTTTAAGCTTTTCAGGATTTGTAGTTGAACCATATGAAGGATGAATCCCAAGCTCGGCATAATCACCAAGTGATTTGATCAACGTTTGGAACTTAAAATTATTTACCGAAATATTTTTATCGTTCAGGCCATAATCAGCAAAAAGAATGAAGTAAATTGGTTTTAATTCATATTCTTTTTGAATTTTAAATTGATAATCATATGTGTCGAAAGGATCTTTTTTCAGGCCTAAAATAACCTCTGTTCTTTCTAATATTTCCTGAAAATCTAATTTAATGATTGATTTATAATATCCGCCCAAGCTTCTGAAAACACCTTTACATTTATATGAATAAGCAGCATCAATATCAATGGTAGGGAAAAAAGAAAAGTTTCGCTTTTTAGGTTCAAAATCAGGAAATTCATTTGAAATTATTTCTGCAATTTTCTGAGCATAAATATTTACGAGGGGTTTATGTAAGAATCCATTTTTATAGGCAATGCTTTCTTTCGCCTCAAAACGGCTGTATTTATCTCTAACATAAGGAAGATACTCTTCGTATCGACTGACAAGAAAAAAACTTGCTGCAAAGGGATCGAAATCTAATGCCGTGTTGTTTTCATAATTCGGAAAAAAAGCTTTAGTATCTTCAAAATCAATAAATTTCAACTCCTGCCCTACTATCCCGATTTCGAATAATAATTTTGAAGAGTGAAAAAAAATTTCATCATTGAATGCTTTTGTCGAATAATTTATTTTTATTCCTTCAAAAGATTGAAATTCTTCTGAATTATTTGTTATTTCAAATTCAGTTCCTATAATATCGTTAAAAATTAGTTTAAAAATATATTTTAAACGTTTGCTTGTCTTTGGAGAAAAAATTAACAGCATATTTGAATATTAATGACACGGCAAAATAAGTAAAAATTTGTAAATAAACGGTTTTTTAAAACAATGAAAAATATACCTTAAATATTTGTATTATAATCTTTTAATTACTATTGTATTTCCATTGAATAACAACTTATTAGGCTTTTAGAAATTTTTCCAATTTGATTAATAAAATTTCTTTATCAACAGGTTTTATAAGATAATCGACTGCTCCAAGTTGCAAACCTTTTAACTGAGATTCTTTGTCTTGCTCGCTTGTGATAAAAATTACAGGAATTTTAATGGCTTTTGAATTCAGAAATTTCACAAGGCTGAATCCATCCATATCAGGCATCAATACATCTGAGAGAATAATATCGAATTTTTTCTTCCCAACATATAGTAACGCATCTGCACCATTATTAGCAACTTCCACCTCATAGCCCTCCTGAACAAGAAGATTATAAAACATTTTTTGTTGAATTAAGTCATCTTCCACAAGTAAAATTCTGAATTTATCCAATGGTTTTTCTCTTTTCTCAAAACTCAAGCTTGAAGGAATCAAAGCATTAAGCAATTCATCCAAACGTACGCTTGCAAAAGTTGATGCATAATCAGACATTGCATAAGGAATTATTAACTCATCATTATGAATTATTGACCCACATGAATAAACCACATTCGGAACATAACCTTCTCTTTCTTCTGCATTTGGTGAAATCAAGGGTTCATCTAATTTTCCAATTATTTTTGAAGGGTCTTCAAGGTTTAGAAGGATGGCGCTGATACAATATTTCCTCATATTCCCGACTCCGTGAGTAATTACAAGCCAGCCGTTTTCGGTTTCAATAGGCGAACCCGAATTTCCAATTTTTATTAACTCCCATCCTTGCTCCGGCTTTTGAATTATCTTGGCATTTTCCCAAATATTAATATCATCCGAATACATAATATAATTATTAATACCATCAATTCTCGAAAGCATTGCATATTTTTCGTTAATTTTTCGCGGGAAAAGTGCCATGCCTTTGTTTTGGGCATATTTTCCATGTAAGGGCATTATTCTGAAATGATAAAAATCTTCGGTTTCAATAAGCTTTGGTAATATTGCGAAACCGTTATAAGCCGTATAAGTTGCATAATATTTGATTTTCCCATCATCGTAAGTAAATTTAACAAAGCGAGCATCTTCAATTCCGTTTCTTTCATCTGAAATTAATGGGAAGATCACCCTTTCGGAAATTGCAGTATCGAGAGAAAAACTAATTTCGTAATGCGAACTTGCAAGCCAGTTAATTGCTTGCAAAACATTTTTCTTTGTGTAAGAAAGTTTAATTTCTTCCGAGACTTTCTTTAAGGTTTTTGTTAATTCTTTATAAGTGAAATCATCATTCAATTGGTTCATTACAACCGAAATAATATCCTTTTTAATATTCATCTCGTTCAACTTATTAATAAATTTTTCTTTATTATAAGTTTGTTTTTTAATGAATTCAGGTTCATCAAGATATTTACCCTGAGGATTTAAATTTATGTTGTTTTCCTTATCAATAATTCCTCCTCTGAAAACTACTGATGAAATATGCCCTTCGCCTGTTGCCCTGAAACTTACTATTATACGTTTTTCATTAGGGCCAAGATTAGTCTGATCGGGGTCTTCAACAATTGAAGGATTGAAAAACGCAGCCGATTCAATAGAATATTCTCCTGCAAAATATGATCCTATTAAAAGTTGTCTTTCATTGGAAATAGAATTTGGATTAATTTCTAATTCATTAATAATGTTAATGGATTTGTAAAAATAATTCTTCAAGGTTCGTGAAATATTTCTATGACGACTCGAAAATTCCCTAAGAGTTTGGTTTAATAAAACATTACATTTTTCATCCGGGAAGTCCATAATTTTTTGAATTAACCTTTTTGGTGATTCCGGAACACAATATCTTATGATAACCCGTGAGGAATCAGGATATAATCGATTTGATTTTCGTTTTATAGTTATTCGCATAAAATAATGTTTTTAAATTAATTGCAATTTATGATTTTTTTTCAATTTTATTAATTACGATGGTATAAAAATTGCTATTAATTATAATCTTTGATTCAATTCATTATTATGATAAGAAAACTGCTCTACATAATTTTAATTCCATTTCTTTTTCTGCCCAAAATGCTTATTTCTCAGGAAAATGACAGCTTGCAAAAAGCAAATTTTCTTACAGAAGAGCAACTAAATTTTGAGTTGTTAAATGCTACTTATGAAGGAGACGAAAAAAAGGTTTTAAAACTTTTGAAGCTGGGTGCAAATGTAAATACACGTACCAATGAGGGGATTACACCTTTAATGTATTCATCACAAGGAGCTTATCTTTCGATTGTAAAAATTTTAATTTTCAATGGTGCGGATGTCAATGCAATACCCAATGACAGAACTACGGCATTAATAAGTGCTGCTAAAAGCAATCATATAGAAATTGTTGAGCATTTAATGTTAAATAATGCCTCAATAAATGCAATCGACTTTTCATACCGCTCTGCTTTCTGGTATGCAGTAGCTTATAACAACTTTATATTAAGCGATATGCTTATTTTTAATGGTGCGAATATCGAACAAAAAGATTCTCAAGGCAATACACCATTGATGGTATCGGTAACAAACTCCGATTACGATATTATTGAACTATTATTAAGCAATGGTGCTGATGTAAACAATTCTGATAACGAAGGCTTTACTCCACTAATGTTTGCCTCTCAAATTGGCGAATTTCAATTAACTCAATTATTATTAAATAATGGTGCCGATATTTTGCAAAAAAATAAAAACGGAATGGATGCATTATCATTTGCTGTTAAAAATAATCATATAAAAGTTGTGCAATTGCTTATTGATAGTGGAGCTGATGTAAACATGGAAATCAATCCTTTTCAAACTCCCTTATCAATTGCAAAAATATATAAAAACGAGGAAATTATAAAAATTCTAAAATCAAGTGGAGCAGTTACAAAAAGCAGATTTTATATAGATAAATTTATAATAAATTTAAATTCTTCCTTGAATACAAAAGATTTTATTACAGGCTTGGAAATTGGATTTGCTGAAGAAAAAACTCACTTAATTTTATTACTCGGTTATCATGTCAGGCCATGGACAAGAAATGTTTTGTTTGAAAAAGAAAAGAATGTTTTTTATCAGTTCTGGGAACACCGATCTATGATAACTCTAAGCCTATTAAAAAGTTTTTCACTTCATTCGTTTAGTGAAAATTGTAATCTTGGATTGGATGCACAATTAAAAACAGCATATAGTTTTGGAAGATACCGAGGTTCTGTTTTAAAACCAAAAAATAAATTATTAGCTGTCCCGGGAATAAATTTCTATTATAAAAAAGACTTTTATAAAATTTCTATCGGTTACGAATATTTGAATTTTCATACCGAGCCTATTTCACCTCATCGTATAAATATCGGAGTGGGATTTTACTTCAATACAACAAAATACAGAGAAAAAAACAAAGCATTAATTAGTCTATAACAAATTTAATAAAAATCAATGAAAGAAGAACATAAGAAACATTTTTATTTATTTATTTTTCTTTTGACCGTAATATTATTCTCCTGCGAAAGAAATACAAAATTTTCATTAGAAAAATTCGACTGTTCCGATTGTTATCAGATAAAACCCGATTCAGCTGATTTGGTCGTAAAAGTTACAATAAACGATGAAAATCCTTGGGTTCCACTTGTAATTTATAAAGGGAAAATTGAAGACCAACTTATTGATTATATTGATACTGCAATTTGTGAGAATTATTATTTGTGGGTAAAAGTTGATGAATATTATTCGGTTGAAGCAAAATATAAAAGCGGGAATAAAACAATAATTGCAGTTGACGGAGATAAAATAAAAGCCAAAAAAAATACCGGTGAGTGTGATGAAACCTGCTACTGGATAAAAGGAGGATATATTAATGTTAGGTTAAGAACCGATTGAGGATTATTTATATGATTTCATCTGTTGATAATTTTTAACATCGAAGTCCGAACACCAATTAACAGCTTTAAATTTCTTATCTAATTTATGTTTGTGGGATTGTATTCTTCTGGAATCCGATTGTTTTTTTAATTCATCAATAATTGGTCGTATCCGCTTTTTCACTAATAAAAAATGTAAGCCGTGGAGCAATTCGGCTAATGACAAAATAAAGAATCATAATTTCTCTTGAAATTGATTTTACGTGTTTTACAATATTGTCGTACAAAGTTATTACAAATATTTAGATATCATAATTATTTTCAGTTTTTATTATCAATATTTTTCAGGAATTCATTTCAAATTTTAGTTTATTAGCTTCAAATAATCATAGGAATAACTTTCTCCTAATGCACTTAAGGATAGCTGTAAGTATCTGATAAAACTATTATCCGTATTTCTCCCAAAGATCAATTGCGGGATATTTTTTATAAACACTTTGTTCTTTGTTTCAATAACTGCTGATTTCATAGCTTGTTTATAATTATTGCTTTACAAATTTAAATAATTAATATACTCTGAAAAATGTTTTCAGAATTTATTTTGATACTTTTTCTTATAATCTTTATTTTCAATATCCTCGAGACTTTGTAAATCTCAATGTGCTTTTATAATAAAAACCGCTTTCTCTTGAAAATATCTACAACGGATGGCATTATAAAGGATTCCATCTTTTTGAAAGATGGAATCCTAACCTTATAACATCACCACCAACACCTTTGAAGAAATAAAAACCTCGAAGGAGTTTTTATTTGAAAAAACCACTTTTCCTTGAAAATTACTACTTTTGCATTCTCTTTTAATATTTAAAATGGAAAAAAAAGAACGAGTTTTGATGGCTATGAGCGGTGGTGTTGACAGCTCTGTTGCAGCAATTTTATTACACCAGCAGGGCTATGAAATCATTGGAATTACGATGAAAACATGGGATTATGCTTCATCAGGCGGATCATCTAAAGAAACCGGTTGTTGCAGCCTCGATTCCATTAACGATGCCAGAGCTTTGGCAGTACGATTAGGATTTCCGCATTATGTACTTGATTTAAGAGAAGAATTCGAGGACTTAATAATAAGTGATTTTATTGCTGAATATTTATCCGGACGAACTCCCAATCCCTGTGTTTTGTGCAATAAATTCGTGAAATGGGATGCCTTACTGAAAAAAGCCGATATTCTAAACTGCGATTATATTGCTACCGGACATTATGCAAAACTAAGATTTGAAAATGACAGATACATTATTTCGAAAGGGATTGACGAATTCAAGGATCAATCTTATGTTTTATGGGGTTTATCGCAAGAAAACCTTAAACGCACAATTTTTCCTTTAGGAGAATTTAAAAAATCGGAAATAAAAAAAATGGCACATGATAATGGTTTTGAAAATCTTGCCAAGAAAAGCGAAAGCTACGAAATCTGCTTTATTCCCGATAATGATTATCGAAGTTTTTTAGACAGAAAAGTAAAAGGATTGAAAGAAAAATTTGCCGGTGGCGATTTCTTATCTGTTGACGGAAAAGTGCTTGGAGAACATAAAGGATTTCCTTTTTATACAATCGGGCAACGAAAAGGTCTTGAAATTGCTCTCGGCGAACCAATGTATGTCAAAGAGATCAGGAAAGACACAAATTCAGTTGTTCTTGGCCGTAAAAGTGATTTAAACCGCCGAACAATGCAGGTTAATAAAACTAATTTAATGAAATTTTCTTCTATTGATGAACCTATCAGGGTTTTAACAAAAATCAGATACCACGATAAAGGCACAATGGGTTTATTAGTTTTTAATAATGGAATAATTACAATTAATTTCGATGAAGACGTTTCAGCAATTGCCCCCGGACAATCAGCAGTTTTTTATGATGGTCAGGATATTGTGGGCGGAGGATTAATAATGTAGAGACACACGGCCATGTAGACACACACAGCCGTGTGTCTCTACATTATCAATCATAAATCAGTGAGTTTTTGCAAAAGTTGTATATTTACCAAAGAAATTTTAATTAATAATGAATTTATTTTTAAAAACATGAAAAAAATTCTATTTCTTACAGTCTTAATAATAACAAATTACGCCTTATTTTCACAAGTTGCTCCTGCAAAATATTATGTTCAATTCACCGACAAAAACAACTCCCCTTACTCTATTGATAATCCATCCGAATATCTATCTCAAAAAGCAATTGACAAAAGAATTAAATTTAATATTCCAATTGAAGAAAATGATTTACCTGTTAATCCTGCTTATATTCAAGCTGTAAAAGATATTGGAGTAATAATTCTGCACCCGACAAAATGGTTGAATGGTATAACTATCCAAACTGCCGATATATTAAAAATAGATGAAATTAATTTGCTGCCATTTGTAGAAAAAGTTTTGAAATCAACTTCAAAAATTGAAAATGATGATTTCAATAAAAAAAAATCAGGCAAAACTTTCTTTGAAGCTGAAACTTATTCACATCTTGTTCCGAGCAGAATTAACACCGAAAAAAATGCATTATACTTAAGCTATGGAGCTTCATACAATCAAATACATATGTTAAACGGAGATGCACTTCATGAACTCGGATATCTTGGTGATGGAATTACGATTGCAGTCTTAGATGCGGGTTTTAACTACGTTAACACTATGGCTGCCTTTGACTATTTGTGGCTTAATAATCAGGTTAAAGGAACTAAAGATTTTGTTTTCGGCGGTGAAAATGTTTACACATTGAATTCACATGGAATGAATGTATTATCAACTATGGGTGCATTTTTGCCAGGCGAATTGATTGGCACTGCATTCAATGCCGATTTCTGGTTAATACGCTCCGAAGACCCGACATCTGAATATCTAATTGAAGAATATAATTGGGTTTCGGCAGCGGAATTTGTCGATAGTATTGGAATTGACATAATTAACTCATCTCTTGGATACACTACTTTTGATAACCCTGCTCAAAATCACACTTATCAGGATATGAACGGTAATACTACTCCAATCAGCCGTGGTGCTGATATTGCAGTTACTAAAGGAATCATCGTTTGTAATAGTGCCGGTAATTCCGGCAATACAAGTTGGCATTACATCGGTGCTCCTGCCGACGGCTTTAATGTTTTTACAATTGGAGCAGTAAACCCGGATGGAAGTTATGCAAACTTTAGCTCAACCGGCCCTACTTATGATGGCAGGGTAAAACCAAATGTTGTTGCTCAGGGTTCGGGAACTGTTCTTGCAAGTTCAAGCGGTGGTATTTTCACCGGGAACGGAACTTCTTTTTCTTCACCTATTATTGCAGGTATGACAGCATGTTTAATGCAAGCTTATCCTGATTTTTCTAACTATGAGATTATGAATGCAATCGAATTATCATCAAGCATGTATGATGATCCCGATAGTTTGTACGGCTATGGAATTCCCGATTATTTCAAAGCTTTGCAATATCTTTCGATTAACGAAAATGAAAATCCTGTTGATAATTATATCAAAGCATTTCCAAATCCTTTCATCGATGAATTGAAAATCGATGTCTTCTTACATAATAATCAAAATATTAAAATTGAATTATTTGATATGAACGGGAAATTAATTATCAACAGAGCAAAAAAATCGAATAAAATCGGTTGCACTTCATTCATTATTAAAAATCTTGAAAATCTATCGCCAGGATTATATCTTATCAATATAATCTCTAATAAAAATACTGCCTCACTAAAAATTATAAAAGAATAAGATTTCTTTTTGTGGTTTCCGGTAGGGAAAGTAAAAATATCAAATAGAAAATATTAATAAAAAAAAACATAAAATATTGATGTTGTTCAATAATATATATATCTTTGCACGCAATTTTTAAAAACATGCATTAAATTTATATGGTGAAAATTACATTACCTGATAATAGCACAAAGGAGTTTGATAACGAGATTACTGCCCTTGACGTAGCACAAAGTATAAGTTCCGGCCTTGCAAGAAATGTTCTTGCAGCCGAAGTAAATGGTATAATTCAGGATGCGAATTTGCCAATTACAAGCGATTCGACCGTAAAGCTTTTTACATGGAACGATGTTGAGGGAAAAGCTGCATTTTGGCATTCTTCGGCACATCTTATGGCCGAAGTAATTGAATTTTTCTTCCCGGGAGTAAAATTTGGTATAGGGCCAAACATTGAAAATGGATTTTATTATGACATTGATCTTGGTGAAAAGGTTTTATCGGAGAACGATTTTAAAATGATTGAAGATAAAATGCTCGCCATAGCACGTCAAAAACAACAATTAACGCGTAAAGAGGTTACAAAAACCGAAGCTATTGAATATTTCACAAAAAAAGGTGATGAATATAAATTGGAATTGCTTGCTGATTTAGAAGAAGATATTGATATTACATTTTATGAATCCGGCAATTTTGTTGATCTGTGCCGTGGGCCACATATTCCTCACACAGGTTTTATTAAAGCAATAAAATTATTGAATGTTGCAGGTGCATATTGGAGAGGTGATGTAAAAAGGAAGCAATTAACAAGAATTTACGGTATAAGCTTCCCTAAACAAAAGGAATTAACCGAATATCTTGAGCTTCTCGAAGAAGCAAAAAAACGCGACCATCGCAAACTGGGAAAAGAATTAGAATTATTTACTTTTTCTCAAAAAGTTGGCCTTGGTTTACCGCTTTGGTTGCCAAAAGGAACCGATTTAAAAGATAGGCTTACACAATTTCTGACAAAAGTCCTGAAAAAACGCGGATATGAAATGGTTTCTACTATGCACATCGGAAATGTTAATTTATACAAATTATCGGGGCATTACGATAAATACGGAGAGGATTCATTTCACCCAATTTCAACACCTATTGAAGGCGAAGAATTTATGTTAAAACCTATGAATTGCCCTCATCATTGCGAAATATATAATTTTAAACCACACTCATATAAAGATTTACCTATCAGAATGGCTGAATTCGGGACAGTTTACCGCTATGAACAAAGTGGTGAATTGCATGGACTAACTCGTGTTAGAGGATTCACACAAGACGATGCACATATTTTTTGTCGTCCCGAACAGGTTAAAGAAGAGTTTGTTGCAATAATTGACCTTGTTCAATATATTTATAAAATCTTAGGATTTAAAGAATTTGTAACGCAGATTTCATTAAGAGATAAAGAAGATAAAGATAAGTATATTGGAACCGACGAAAATTGGGAAAAAGCTGAAAAGGCAATTATTGAGGCTTCTGAAGAAAGAGATTTAAAATCAATAATCGAATACGGAGAAGCTGCTTTTTACGGCCCGAAACTTGATTTCATGGTAAAAGATGCCCTGAACCGAAAATGGCAACTCGGAACCATACAAGTTGACTATAATCTCAGGGAACGATTTAATCTCGAATACACTGGAAATGACAACTTAAAACATCGTCCGGTTATGATTCACCGAACTATTTTCGGATCGTTGGAACGTTTTATTGCTGTTTTGATTGAGCATTCAGCAGGGAATTTCCCTCTCTGGTTAACTCCCGAGCAAGTTATTATTCTCCCGATTAGTGAAAAATATCATAATTATTCAAAAAAAGTTTTAAATTTGTTAAATGATTATGAAATTCGTACTCATGTTGATGAAAGAAATGAAAAGACAGGTCGAAAAATTCGCGATGCCGAACTTCAAAAAATTCCTTTTATGCTGATAGTTGGCGAAAAAGAGGAAAATGAAAATACTGTCTCGGTCAGGCAGCATGGTAAAGGCGATCTTGGTACTTATTCGATTGATGATTTTGCCGAATTGATTAACAAAGAAGTTGAAGAAATGATTAAAGAATAAAATAAATATACAAATAAATTATTATTAACTAAACATCAGGAGGACAAACAATAGCAACACCATTTAGAAGACCCAAACACACCAGGTATCGCCGGGATTTTAGAACTAAGGAATTGCACAGGATAAACGAAAAAATAACTATTCCTGTGATTCGCTTAGTTGGCGACAATGCTGAACAAGGTATTTGTAATACAAAAGATGCACTTGAACAAGCCAAGAAACTTGAACTTGATTTAGTTGAGATATCAGAAAATGCAAACCCCCCGGTTTGTAAAATTATTGATTACAAGAAATTTCTCTACGAGAATAAGAAAAAGCAAAAAGAGCTGAAAGCCAAGTCCGCAAAGATTATTGTTAAAGAAATCAGACTTGGCCCGAATATCGATGAACATGATTTTGATTTCAAACTAAAGCATGCAATTAAGTTTTTACAGGATGGTGCAAAAGTAAAAGTTGATGTTTTTTTTAAAGGACGATCAATTATTTACAAAGACAAGGGAGAGATAGTTTTGTTAAAATTTGCTCAAGAGTTAATTGAATATGGGAAAGTTGAACGATTACCTAAACTTGAAGGAAAGCGAATGATAATGATAATCACTCCCAAAAAATAATTTTTCCTATTATTCGAAAAAAGAAATTACTTTTGCAGCCGAAAATATTTTGTTGCAAAACTTAATATATAATTAAAATAAAATTTTTTGTAATGCCAAAAATGAAAACAAAATCCGGTGCTAAGAAGAGATTCACTGTAACGGGTACAGGTAAAATTAAAAGGAAACACGCTTACAAAAGTCACATTTTAACGAAAAAAACAAAAAAGCAAAAACGTAATTTAACTCATTTTGCTATCGTTGATAAAGCTGACGAAAAAAATGTAAGAGAGATGATCCAAAAGTAATTAATTTATTGTTAAACTTGCTTTTAGCCAATAAGATTCTTAGAAAACCAAGAACGCTAAAGTAAAAAAAGAAAAAAAATGCCAAGATCAGTAAACAAAGTTGCTGCAAAGCAAAGAAAGAAAAAGATCCTGAAAGCTGTCAAAGGACAGTTTGGCAGGAGAAAAAATGTTTGGTCGGTAGCTAAAAATGCCTACGAAAAAGGCCAAGTTTATGCCTATCGCGACAGAAAAAATAAAAAACGAACTTTCAGAGCATTATGGATTGCTCGAATAAATGCCGGAGTGAGGCAATATGGCCTTAGCTATTCGGTATTTATGGATTTATTGAACAAAAATAATATTGAAATAAACCGTAAGGTCCTTGCCGATCTTGCAGTAAACAATCCCGAGGCTTTTAAAGCAATTGTAGATGAAGTAAAAAAATAGCTT
>Ga0222665_1000903_pt1 | contig 15329 bp, 13 predicted proteins | sample AntAcemetagen653_FD_179853 | JGI IMG/M metagenome (GOLD analysis project Ga0222665, IMG submission 179853) | Saline water microbial communities from Ace Lake, Antarctica - #653 | ecosystem: Environmental > Aquatic > Non-marine Saline and Alkaline > Saline | place: Antarctica: Ace Lake...
GTTCCAAATACTATTAGACTAAATCATAATTTTTTTCTAATTAATAGTTTTATTTGTTTAACTACTTACCTGATTATAATGGTACTATCTGATGGCAAAGGAATGACATTTAATGGACTGGCAGCTATTCCAATGTTTTATGTTGCGTTTGCTTTTTTATATTATTTGTCATTTCCAGCTAAAACATTAAAATCCATAGAAATTGAAAAAGAAGCAAAATTGGGAGATTATATAGGTGATTTCTTTCTTATAGTTTTCTTGCCAATTGGGATTTGGTTTTTACAACCAAGAATTAATAGAATACTTAAAACTAAAGAAAAAATAATTGATTAAAAAAGTCCGAACCGCTAACATTATAGGATTTAAGACTCAGTTGAATCCCAAAAAAACGCGATAATGTTTGATAACTTAGCGTGTCAATCATATTCTTCAAAATCAAGATACCGATGCTTGAGAGGTTTAAAACATGTTGGGTTAAACCGCAAACAGATTGTTTGTTATGCTATGCTACTTTAAGTAAAAATAAAATATTAAAAAAAATTTAGTTTTAAGATTTTTTTAAGGGTGGTAGTTTTGCTTCCCCTTTTTCGATTATTAACAAAAATTAAATTTCTGATAAGGGATACTTCCAGACTCCCCCTGCATTCATTCCTGCATATAAATAATCATTATAAACCCAAAGTGACAGAACGGGTTTAAAACTTAGCCCACTGCTAAGCATAATCCAATTATTACCATAATCTAAGCTTGCAAACACATCTCCATCCCCTGTTCCTGCAAATACAATGTTGTTATGATTATGTAAACATCGGATGTTTGCCTGAGTTGGAATCCCGTATGAAGCCGGACTCCAGTTTACCCCCTGATCGGAAGACACGAAAATACCGGAATTTTTCGTTCCCGCAAATAAATATCCGTTGACAAATTGAATACTTGTAATGCAACTTGAGTTTAAGCCATTATTTACAGATGTCCAGTTTAAGCCCAAGTCTGAGGTAATATAAACTCCAGTTTCTGAGGTTCCGGCAAAAACATTAGTTCCGTCAGAAGCCAAAGAAAGAATATTTAGGCTGCCCAATCCTGAATTTACGGCACTCCAGCTTGATCCGCCATTGGAAGTAACAAACACACCTTCTTCACCGCTTCCGGCAAAAAGCTTGTTGCTACAAATAGTAAAGGCTTGTATCCATGCACTGTTAAGGCCGTTATTCACCATTGAAAATGAATTTCCACCATTGGTTGATTTGAAAACTCCCAACATATCGGTTCCTGCAAAAACCGTGGAACCGGATGAAATTATTGCACGTGTTTCGACAGTCCAAATTGAACCGACTTTTGTCCAGCTTGCACCATTGTTATTTGATGTATAAAAACCTGAGCCATGTGTACCTGCAAGTAAATTAGCACCGCTTGAGGACAATGATCCGGTGCAAGCATAAAATCCGGTGTTGCTGCTAAGTGTCCAGTTCCCACCGGAAATATTTCTATTGTAAATGTGTCCACTTGTTACACCGACAAATATTTTTGAGTCGTTTGTTCCAATTGCCCAGATATTAGTCTCGCCCAAACCTGAATTTATGGTTGTCCATGTCAGTCCCGAATCCAATGATCTGTAAACGCCTCCTCCAAAAGATGCAGCATAAAGAATACCGTTAAAATGAGAAAATCCTTTTACTGACGAAATATTCGTTCCCAATGGTGCCCAGGTGTTGCCATTGTTTGTAGAAACAAAAACACCTGAAGACAAGGTGCTTAAAAATACTTTATTTTCAAAACAGATAATTGCCATAATATTTGCTTCAGACAATCCGGTATTGATCGATGTCCAGCTATCACCCATATCTGTTGATCTGAATAAACCATCCTTGTAAGTTCCTGCGAAAATATTGTTTCCATCCGTCTCAAGGTAATAAACATATTTTGCCGGAAGGCCATTATTTACTGATGCCCAAGTGTTTCCATTGTCTGTCGAACGGTAAATACCTCTCAGATAAGTCCCCGCAAACAATACATCATTACAAACCACAAGACTTTTGGTATATTTACCGTTCATCTCCTCACCGGCTGCTTCCCATGTCATTCCATGGTCATTTGTACGAAATACATTCTCATCTGTTGAAACAAATATATATTCTCCTAACTTAGCAAAAGACTTTGTATCACAGCTTTCTAATCCATTATTTCTAAAAGACCAGGAATTACCATTGTCATCGCTTGCCAATACTCCGCCACCTGTTGCCGCATAAGTTGTAAAGCCGTCAAAAATAATACTTCTGACATATCCTCCTGTCGGCCCGCTTGTTTGCTGCCATTGTGTTCCTTCACTTTCGGTAATAAAACTCCAAACAACTCCTTCGGTTGAATTATTATGGTCATCGTGAGCAACAATTTTCCAAAAATATTCAGTGTTGTAATCTAAGGTTCCGGGATCATAAACTGTTTCAGTTTGATCTGTTGCAAACTGCGAAAGAGGAATTTCCGTGCCAAAATAAATATCATAATTTAACGGATCACCGTCAGGATCGCTGCAAGTCCAAGTAATATAAGTTTCTGTTGATTGATTTTCGGTTCCGTTTCCGGGGCAGGGAGAGGAAGGTAGTTCAGGCGGTTGATTTGCTGCCGGATAAATTAATATATCATCAGAATACATTTTAATAAGATAACCTTCGCCGGGTTTGCAATTACCAATACCATTAACCCAATTCGGGCCGATTTTACGTATTATCTGTCCTTGTGAATTTCTAACAAAATCAAGATCATCCCCAAGAATAGTCTCAAAAGCAATCAAAGCGTCCACCTGAGTTTCTATAATAAAACTAATAAACTGAAATCCTGATTCCAGTTGAATAGGTGTTGAAGGATCAACTAAGTCACCGGAAACAACAAACGAATCATCGGCAAACATTTTAACAAGATATCCTTCCGCAATAATCCATTCACCAATACCATTCACCCAATTCGGGCCGATTTTTCGTATTGTCTGTCCTTGAGAATTTCTGACAAAATCAAGGTTTTCGTTTAATACCGAAGCCATAACAATTAATATATCAGGGTTTTCAGGAATAGTATAGGAAGAAATAAAACCATAACCCTGAAAAAGGTCAATTTGCTGTCCTCTGTTTATAATTTCTTTTTTGCCATCATTTTGCGGAAAAATGTTTTGTGAAACGATTAATGCTATTATAATTATTAATCCAATTTTGTATAGTAATTTCATAATTCTATTTTGCTTGTAGGTTCATTATTTCTTTTTTGTTTTAAGATTTAAGTTAAACGTGCAAAATTAAGCAATTCTGAGCACTAATAAAGTCGGTTTTTTTAAGCTAATTTATATTTCAAACTATAAAGGAGACAAATACAAGCGAATAAATAATTTGCGAAAAATTTGGCTCAATATGATTAATAACATGAAGTGGAAAAAAGCAGAGAACCACTAACAGCCAAGAAAATAATATTTATATAACTTCTTTTTTCAAAACCATTAACGAAAAAATTATTGCACTAAGAAACGAAAAAGCTGCAAGTATATAAAAAACCATTTTTATATTCCATATTTCAAAAATTAATCCTGATAGTAAAGGGCCCACAATAAATCCTATACTGTTTACACGGTTTAATAATTTCATCCAATACCATGTTCCTATCTTTATTGATATTAAATTACCTATATTTGTTGTGGCAGGTATGGAAAGAGCTGCACCCAATCCTATTAAGCAACTTAGATAAAGTAATTTTGAAAATCCAATATTATCTGGAGCAAATAATAAACCTGCTGATCCTATCAATGTACCTGCAAATATTTGAATAAGGCATCGGAAATGCCCGCTTCGTTCCGTAAATTTTGTAATAAAAAATTGAAAAATTGCAATAATAAATAATCCTAAAGAAATTATTATTCCTATTTGGAGTGCGTTTTCATTATCCGAAACGAAAATTAAAACGGCTATAAACGACATTAAGACTGATGAACGTATTGCTCTTAGAAATGCCGTAAGAATTATTGCTTTCACAATATTATGCTTTATCAGTTTTCTGAATGAAACCGTACTTTCAGGAATAGAATTAAAGGTTTTGAAGCGGGGAAGAAATATCAGGCAAATTATGAAAACAACGAATGCAAACAAAGCAATAAAATGAAAAACAAAATCATAGCCAAAATAAGTAAATAAAATTGCACCAAGAATCGGTCCTGATGCAAGTGAACCATAATAAAACAAATTAAATAATCTCACCGAAACAATTCTATTATTATCGTTTTTAATGATTCCGGCATAAGAGAAAACTCCCGGCAAAATCATTCCCGAACCAAAACCCTGAATCAACCTGACACACGAAAGTTCAATTTTGTTCAATGGAAGAGTAAATATAAATGAAGCTATTGCAAATATCAATAAGCCGCTTGTAATAAAAATCTTCTTTCCATATTTATTAAGTATATTGCTGACAAAGTAATTGGATAAACTTCTTGCAATTACAAAACCTGAGAAAATAATTCCAATCCATAATCCGTTTGCACCTGTAGATTCTGAGTAAGTTGTTAGAAATGAAGAAATAATACCTAATCCTAATAATGCCGTAAAACCTGAAAGTAATAAACTGATGCCGGCTATTTTACTCATTTTCTTTAAGCTTTCCTGTAAATACAGTATATGTGTAGAAACCACAATAATACGGATTATTTAATATAAAATCTTTTGAGCTAATATCAGTTAGCTTTAAATAGTGTTTCCAGTCAACTTCATTTAAATCGGTTTTACCGGCATACCACAACATATCAAATAAAAATTTCAAAGCTTTTCTGTCGTTTTGGTTTAATGGAGCATTAATATCATATAAAAATGTTTTTGCCTTAATATCTTCTAAACCTGATTTTTCAAGCCAGTATTTCATGTTTAAAACATGGAATTTCGGGTCCATTCCGGAAGTGAATGGTGCATTTGCTGAGGAAGTTGAGTTTAGTTTGGATTCTAGTAAAGAATAACCGGGTAAAAGTTTTTGCGATGACCAGAAAAGTAATATTATTGAACCTCCGGGTTTTACTACCCTGCAATATTCATTAATTATTTGTGAAGGATTATCAGACGGACAACCCAGTTCCTTTGACCCTGACCAAACAGTATCGCAACTCCAAACCCAATCGAAGAAATTATCGGCAAAAGCTAAAGAATTAACATCCCCTTCAATGAATTTTATGTTCTTGTTCTTATTTTTAGCATATTGAATCATGTCTTCCGAAAAATCAAGTCCTGTTAATTTCCCTGATTTTCCAACATTTTCATATAACAATTTTGTTATTTCGCCCATTCCGCAACCTGCATCCAAGCCCTTACTTCCCGGAGGTAACCCGAGGGAATTAATTATTTCTAATAGTAAAGGCTTCCTGAATTCATTTAAACAATTATATATAGATATTTCATTTTCCATTTTTTAAAGTCACTTTTAATTTCGCTTATTTTTTCCCAAGTTCATAAATCATATATAATGAATTCATTAGATTCTATTCGTTTATCGGGTATAAATATAGCAAATATTATTAAATCCAAATAAACAATCTGTTTAATGAAATACTTTTATACTTGGAAAATAAAGAACAATAAATGGAATAGAATAATTTTTTTAAATAAAGTTTGGAGTGAACTTTATCTTATTCTGTCAAAGGACAATTATTTCCTTCAGGCTATATTGTCATATCCGACATTGGGAAATTCATTTCTTCGGCATGCTTTGTTGATTCCAACATTGAGTATTTCTTTTCTCCGGCATGCATTGTTATCTCCAACAAAGGGCAATTTATTTTTCCACCATGCTTTGTCAGCTCCAACATTGGGCATTTCTTTTCTCCGATGCGGCTTGTACTCAACTTACAATGGGCATTTCTTTTCTCCGGCACAGGTTGTTCCCCTTAACAATAAGCAAATTATGAATTTTTAGCTATTTTTAATAAAAATGATTTTGGATATTGTGATTTTATTTATATTTGGAGAAAATAAAGAACAGTAATTTGAAAATGAAAAAGCTTTCAATCATATTAATACTTATATTTTCATCTTCCATTTTACGGGCTCAAAATATTGAAGACCTATCCTTTGGGACTGATACTACTTTTGAAGCAATGACCTGGAATATTGAGTGGTTTCCCAAAAACGGGCAAACTACCGCAAATTATGTAAGCCAAATAATTAAAGCTCTTGATGTCGATCTGGTGGCAATACAGGAAGTCAGCGATACCATATTATTCAAGCAAATGATAGAGGGTATTGATGGCTATGAGGGGTATTTTAAGTCATCCTGGTTCGCCGGGCTGGCCTACATTTATAAAACCGATGCAATTGACATCAACGATATTTATGAGATTTACACAACCGAACCTTATTGGAGAGCATTTCCACGATCACCAATGGTGATGGAATTAAGTTTTATGAATGAGGATTTTATTATCATAAACAATCACTTTAAATGCTGTGGCGATGGAATTCTTGACCCTTATAATGAATTGGATGAAGAGACAAGACGTTTAGATGCAAGCAATTTTATAAAGCAATATATTGATTCAAATTTCCCAAACGAGAGAGTAATCGTATTGGGTGACCTCAATGATATTCTGACCGATGAGCCGGTTAATAATGTATTTCAAGCATTTTTTGATGATCCTGACAACTACATTTTTGCTGATATGAATATTGCATTGGGAAGCAGTTCAAACTGGTCGTATCCCACCTGGCCTTCACATCTCGATCACATGCTTATTACCAATGAACTGTTTGATGAGTTTGAAAATGCGGGCTCTGATATTGAGTGTATTAGGATAGATGATTATCTTTCCGGTGGTTGGTGGGAATATGAATCGAACATATCCGATCATCGTCCGGTTGCATTAAAAATTAAAACTGATCAGGGTGCCGGAATTAATGAAATAAACACATCCGTATGTATTTTATCTAATTATCCTAATCCTTTTAAAAATGCAACAAACATCTTTTTTAATCCGGTGCAGGAAAATACAAAAATTGAAATCTACAATTTAAAAGGCCAAAAAGTATATTCTGAAAATATACCAAAAGGACAATCCTCGGTAATCTGGAATGCGGAAAGTTTTCCTAATGGCATTTATTTTTCTAAACTTATTTCAAATAGAAAAGTAATTGGTGTTTCAAAAATGCTTATTGCAAGATAAAAGTGAGAGGGTAGGGGTATAAGCCTGAAAGTTACGGTATGTTTGAGGCTTGCAGGAATAGCCGATAGTATGCGAATATGAGTTATTAAATCTTATTTTTGTTATCCATCGCCAGCTCAATTTCATTTTGTTTTTCTAACATAATCTCCATTAATTCAATTGCTGAAATTTCTCCTTTTTTCTTTAGTAGATCTCTCGAAGTTTCATCACCACTTTCAAATACTAATGATTCCGCACCGAATTGATCGAAGAAATAGCTTAATGAACTTATTTTAGCATCATATTGCCTGGGTTGTATGTTTGCCACATAGCCTGGAATATTTCGGCTCATAGAGTCAATCATTTCAGGGACTAAGCCCGGCATATTACCCATAAATTCCGGGTCTATTATATAGTAAATATCTTCCCAGGTCGAATGAAAATCAACTCCAAAATAAAATTTACCTCCGCTTGTTGCGACTTTGCTTTCCATGAATTCTTTGATTGCTTTAGTTTCCGGTTGATTAAATTCTTCCCAATCTCTATTTAAATCAATCCCACCGGAATTATGACGCCAGCAGCCGTTATCCACCCCATCAGGGTTAACAAGGGGTATGACATAAGTGTTAAAAGCTTGCCTGAATTTTTTTGCAATTTCGGTATCTCCGCTTATTGTCTCAACGAATGATTTCATTGTCAGATATCCGCTAACTTCTGGTGGGTGTTGACGGGATAAAACGATAATCATGTTCTCGTCGTTTCCATTCCCGATTTTAAGCATTTTTATAGGCCTTCCTTCTCGGCTTTTTCCAATTTGAGACATACTAATAAATGGTTTTAAAGCCAGTTTATCTATCCATTTGTTTACATGTTTCGATGTAATAAGTTCCTGTGCCGAAACCCATAATGTGTCAGGGCCTATCGAAAGCTTCATAGTTATATAGTCCGGCAATAGCCTTTCATTTTTTATTTCCGATATCATTCCTTCAATATAGTTTACGGAGTCAAGATTAGTCCAATTGAGGCCATCATAACTCAGTTTTGGATAATATCGGTGTTTGACACTAAGCAGATAAGTCAGCTTTAAAAAAACATCTTGCTTTGTTTCAGACCAGATTTTGAAAGCATACCAGGGACTGGGATTTATGGGTGTGTTTTCGGGGGTTATTAGTGCCGTAATGGTATCATTTGCATATACTATTCCATTTAACCTTGCTCCGAGAAAGTCATTTGAGCAATAAATTCCTTCACCCAAATCAAAGGTTTTTTTCACTTGCAGTTGCACAGGTAGGGTTTGAGTATTGACTTTTTGAATATATTCTTGCCCTCCCCACCTTGAGTTGAAATCACAAGCCCATAAGAAAGGGATTAAAAAAAGAAAGAAAAAGATATTTTTATTTTTACTGAAATTCATGTTTTAGATAATTAATTAAGATGGAGGTTTGAAATTCTGTTTACAATTGGGGTATGATTATTTTTTTTTAATTACAAAAATAACTATTATATCTTTATGTTTTTATTTCTTTTTTGCAATTCCAATTATTATCAATCTTCGAATCTATCTGTTTTCAAAAAATATTAATCATTATATTTCTTTACAAGTTCTCCAAATATTTTTTTTAAAATCAAAATTATTGAACTTTAGTTCGATAAGCTTTTATCGTCAATTCGTGCCATTTTGATAAATGATGGGCATGATGTCCTTTTATAAGAACAATGTGGTTTCCTAAAGGTTTTTTTAATAAATCTCCCACATCATGCTTATCTGATAATTTTATTTTTACCTGTGTCCGGCATCGAAAATCCGAAAATCCGGGTCTTGTAATTCTTCCTTCGGCAAGCCATAATTTTTCAAGTCTTTCACCTCCAATTCTTAATAATGTTATATTTTGAGGTTCCATCTCACCCTGTATGCCCACTCCAATCCCTGATTCAAAATGTGATCTGATAATAAATTCATCAATCATACAAGGGGCAATAGTACAATGTGCAAGCCATAATGAGTTTTCTTTAACAATTATTTCGGCAGGATTAGCCATCCATGAATTCTTGTCTAAAAGCAGTTTTACCCATAACATGGCAAGGGTTGAAGGAATATCGCCTTCACATCCGGCTATTATTCCATCATTATTCAGTTTTGCAAGTGCAAGGCATCCGGTAATTTTATACTTAATTACAAGATCAAAACAACGCAAAGTAAAAGCATTGAGGTTTTCTTTTTTAACTATTTCTTTTATTGCAAGGTAAATACTTGCCGATTCCAACAACTCATCTTTTGTCGGTTCAATGATTTTCTCAGCTTTGTTTAAAAACGAACTTAGAACGGAATTAACTGCTTTATCGGAATACTTTTTTGATTGATGAAAAATATTTTCGGTTTCAAAATGAACAATTTTCGGGCCCCAAACATTTTTCACAATCTCAGGATGGGGATTACTTGCAACCAGCCAATCGGAAGCATTTCCGGCCATCCCGATCCTTGAGAATTGAAGCGCTTTTTGTGTTTCACCAAATTGAGCCGCTTCAATCATTTTGTTAATTCCCTGCTCATCATCAGGGCCATGCAGGAAAAAAATCCTTCCTGTTTCACCATCCTGAATTAAACGGGCAAGTACTTCCAAAGCAGCGGGAAGTGAATTGTTTTCTGGATAAGCAATCAGAAAAACGGGTTCCTTGGAAACATTAATCTTTCTTTTTTCATAAAGTTCAAGAATTTTCTGCTCGGTACCTCCTGTAACCACAAAATAAAATAATGGGTTTATAGTGTCTATTCTGTCGGGTTTTAAACGTAGCCCCCCATAATTATTTAATGATTGAATATAACCGGAAACCGATCTCTCGAATTCATTTGAATCATGTAAAGCTGAAGATATTAGAAGATAATCGAAATTGACAGTATTGTTTTTCATTTTTTTAAATATTAATATTTAGTCAAAAATAAATGTTAATATCAAATATTTTGTGAAGATAAAAAAAACTGAATTAACAACAAACTTAATATTTCCGTAATCTTATATGCAATTCTTAGTAATTTTGGTTTTAAAAAAAACAGAAATAAAAAAGGTGTTTCAAATTAAAAAACCTGCAGTTAAGCGAAAAGCATTAATTATTATTGCCGGAGTAATTTGGTCTTTCGTTGGTATTTTATTAATTAACATTTCTTTCAGGTGGATAGTTTTATTGTCTTATTATGAGTTATTTATTGCTGTTGGAATCGGAGTTGTTTTTGCAATATTCATATCAATATTCGGTTTTAAGAAGATTGCAAAAAAAAACATTTCACGTATTATTTTATTACCGGAAAGAGTATGCATTTTTGCTTTTATTAAATGGGAAACTTATTTTTTAATATTAATAATGATCTCTATGGGTATATTTTTGAGAACATCTAATATGATTCCCGAAATGTTTTTGGTTGTAATTTACGTTGGAATTGGGCTTGCTTTATTTATCTCAAGTTTTGAATATTATATGGTATTGAGGAAGAAACTTTAGGTATTCAAAATTTTAGGTACTAAGTAGTTACCATCTATTTAACATAATAAACTTTTCACTCTAAGTATTTCGTTTTCTGCATCCGAGACGAGTTCATGGATAATTTCTTTAAGCGGCTGGACTTTTTTTGCAAGCCCTACACTTTGGCCTGCCATAAGAGAACCATTTTCAATATCTCCGTCAACAACAGCATTTCTAAGTGTACCCGCCCAATATGCTTCAACCTCATATTGTGCATCAATGCGGGAAATATCTTCATTTTTAAGCTTTTCTAAAAGTTCAATTTGCAATTTTCCGAAATTATCCATTGCTTTATTATTTAAAGCTCTGACCGCAACCACAGGAAGTTTCGAACTATATTGAGGTGTGCTGATAGCTGTTCGCGCCTTTGCCTTTTTAAAAGCATCTTTAAATTTTGGATGGGCAGAACATTCGTCGCTCATCACAAAACGTGTTCCCAATTGCACTCCCGAGGCACCCATTAACAATAGATGTGCTATCATCCTGCCTGTTCCTATACCACCTGCAACAAATACGGGAAAATTATCAAATTCAAACAAAACTTGCTGCAATAAAACCATTAAGCTAACGTGGCCAATATGGCCTCCGGCTTCGCTGCCTTCAAGAATTAATCCGTCAACGCCATGATTTATCATTAATTTTGCAATTGATTCAGTAGATGCAAAGGCCATGGTTTTCTTTCCTGATTTTTTAATTGCTTCAACCTCGGCTGATTTTGGAAATCCTCCTGCAAAAACAACGAATTTCACATCTTTTTCTTTACAAATATCCAGGTGCTTTACAAAATTGGGAGCAATTGTAATGAGATTTACGGCAAAAGGTTTTTTTATATTTTCTATACATTTATCAATCTCTTTTTCAAAAAGTTCGGGAGGCATATTTCCGCCGGCTAAAACAGGAAATGCCCCATTATCGCTAACAGCTTTAACAAGATTGTAATCACTAATCCATGTCATTGCTCCGGAAATAATCGGATAATCGACACCTAAAAATTTCCTTCCTTTTTCCCAAATATTATTGATATCTTTCATTTTTCAAAATTTTATGATGTTATTATCTAAAAGTAATTCATAATCTAACAACAAAAATACTTTTTATAACTAAACTTAAACTCGAAGCAATGATATTATAGAAAAGTTATTTAGTGCATTTTATAATCCTAAGTTTATTATTTATGTCCTTTTTTGTAATTATTTCATTGTAACTTTTATTTTCTAATAATTTAATAATTGGTTCTGAGAGTTTTTCATTTATTTCAAAAAATAATAAACCATTCTTGTTTAAATGAAATTTTGCAAAATCAGAAATTTTCTCATAAAAAATTAATGGATTCTCATCTGAAACGAAAAGAGCTTCTTCAGGTTCAAAATTCAATACATTTTTTTTCATCATTGTTTTTTCCGATTCTCTGACATAAGGAGGATTGCTTACGATAATATCAAATTTCCCAAAACTTGCCCAACAATTTGGATCTAAAATATTTGCCTGAATAAATTCTATTTCAGCTTCATTGTTTTTTGCATTAGTTTTTGCAACTTTCAATGCTTTTTCTGAAAAATCAATGGCTGAAATTTCTGAATTCTTATGAAGTTTTTTCAAGGCAACAGCAATGCACCCCGAACCTGTACCAATATCTAATATTTTGCTAAATCCTTTTTTTTTCAAAACCATGTCAACAATAAATTGAACCAACTCTTCTGTTTCAGGCCTTGGAATTAAAACCGAAGAATTTACAATAAAATCAAAATCCATGAATTTCGTTTTTCCCAAAATATACTGAATAGGCTTATGGTTTTTTAAATCTTTTACGGCAAAATGAATTCTTAACAAACCCGATTCACTAATTGTTTTCTCAGGTTTTAAAATCGTATCAATTTTTGAAAAATTAAAATAATTATCAATGAGTATGTACAAAAAATTTCTACTTTCTTTTTCTGTAAATGTTTCATTTAACTCTTGAGTATAATATTCAATAATATCTTTTATTCTGTTTGACCGAACTTTCATAGACCGAAATTAGCGAAAAAAATGTATTTTTGAGAAAAAATCAAAACTTTAATTTATGAGAGGAGATATTTTAATTATTGATGATAACCATCGCAAGGCAGCAAAAGAAGTTGTTAAAATTATTTTATCGGAAATCGAAAGGCCGATACAAAAGTTTGTGATTTCGGTTGCAGGCGAATCGGGTGCAGGAAAGTCGGAGATTGCTGCATCTATTGCCGAAGTATTAGAGAAAAAAGGATTGAAATGTTTTATTTTTCAACAAGACGATTATTTTGTTTATCCGCCAAAAACTAATGCAAAAGCTCGCGAAAAAGATATTAGTTGGGTAGGAGAGAAGGAAGTAAAACTCAAATTGATTGATGAAGAATTAGAACAGATTAAAAAAGTCTTAACAATAATCAAAAAACCTCTCGTGATTTTTGAAGAGGATAGAATTGATGAAGAAACTGTTGACCTTTCTGACGTTGATGTTTTTATTGTTGAGGGGACATATACTACAGCCCTGAAAAATGTCGATCAAAAAGTTTTCATTGATCGTAATCTTAACGACACAAAAGCATCTCGTTTAAAACGAAACCGAGAAAAGCAAGATGAATATCTTGAAAGAATTCTTATGATAGAGCATAAGATAATTTCTGCACATAAAGCTTTAGCTGATATCATAATTACAAAAGATTATAACGCAATTAAATTATAAAATATGAATAAAAAGTTTAGCAGAATCGCTATGTTGAGCACTCACGGTTATTTCGATCCGGTTCCTCAACTTGGCAGAACTGATACAGGTGGACAGGTAGTTTATGTTTTGGAATTAGCTAAAGCTATTTCAAAACTCGGAATAAAAGTTGATATTTACACAAGATGGTTCGACAAAACTCTTAAACAAATAGACCCCGTTCCGGGCTATCCTGATGTAAACGTCATCAGAATTTATTCAGGCCCTTGGGAATTTATTCCAAAAGAATACATTTATGATGTTCTCCCCGAGCTAATTGAAAACATGAAACTATTTATTGAAGAAAATAATTTTGAATATGATCTGTATCATGGTCATTATGTTGATGCCGGAATTGTAACTATTGCAGTAGCCAAAGCTTTTGATAAGCCTGCTTATTTTACGGCCCACTCCCTCGGAGCCTGGAAACGCGACCAAATGGGTGGCGATCCTGATGAAATGGAAAAGAAATTTAATTTTAATCATAGAATTGCCGAAGAGATAAGAATTTTTAAAGCGGTTAATGCACAAACCGTTACTTCTGTCCTTCAATTAGAAAAGCTTGAAAAATTATATGATTTTTATGCCGATAACATTGTTGATATTCCACCGGGTGTAGATATTCACACTTATCATTTGCCTTCGGAGGAAGATAAAAAAAAGAAAACTGATTTACCCGAGAAATACATTTTTTGCATAAGCCGCATAGATACTAATAAAGGACATGATTTTCTGTTAAAAGCCTTCGACTTTGTTAGAAAAGAAATAAAAGATGTTGATCTTGTGATTGGTGGCGGCTCGCCCAAACCTAAGCAAAGAGAGATAGGCCTTTATGATAAAATGCGAAAAATCATCAATGAAAAAGGAATGGAAGACAGAGTTCGCCTAATAGGTTATGTTCCCGACGAATTAATGCCGACCTATTACCAGCAATCGGAAATGTTTGTTCTGCCTTCACTTTTCGAGCCGTTTGGCATGACTACTCAGGAAGCAATGTCTTGCGGGCGTCCGGTTGTTGCTTCGAAGTTTGGTGGAATTAGAAATGTAATTATCAATGGTGAAAATGGAATCCTGGTTGATCCCTCAAAACCACATGAATTTGCTGAAGCGATATTAAAACTAATTAAGAATAAAGAGTTAAGTGAAAAAATCGGGATGCAAGCTTATAAAACATGCCAGGAAGAATTTAGTTGGGAAGCTATTGCCGACAGGTTTTTAAATTTTTATTTGGATTTTGAGAATTAGTTCCTTAATTACAAACAACTGAAAATATGGCGATTGGAATAATGGATTTTAAAAGTTATTCACAATAAAAACAAACATTGATTAATTATTCAATAAAGAAAATTAAAAACAATATTAGGTTATCTCAAAGGATTTGATTATAAATAAATAGGCAAGAGAGCAGTAATATCAGACATTTTAGCTTGATTTTAGTTTATTGTAATTTGAAAGAAAAATACAGCGAATTCGCCTACTCTTATATATTAAATGGTGATTTTCATTCAGTGGAATTGAGGGATAATAATTTTTTGTACCTTTGAAACAAAATTAATAATTATGAATATTCAAACAATAAAAATTGAATTAGTTAAGATGATTTTGAATATTGAAAATATCGAATTTATACAAAAGGTAACAGACTTTATTAAAGTAAATGAACAGCTTGACTTTTGGGATGATTTAAGTCTATCTGAACAAAAAGAAATAAGAGAAGGAATAGAAGACCTTGATAAAGGAGATAGAATTGCTTACAATGAATTTTTGAAAAAGATATCATGATGGAAGTTTATTTATCAAAACTTGCTGAATCAAAACTTCTGAAATTAACTGAATACTTGTTAGAAAAATGGGACGTAAAAGTTAGAGATGAATTCATCAACAAATTAACAGAAAAAATAAATCAAATTTCATACCATCCAAAAAGTTGTCCCCATT
>Ga0222665_1000904_pt1 | contig 15322 bp, 7 predicted proteins | sample AntAcemetagen653_FD_179853 | JGI IMG/M metagenome (GOLD analysis project Ga0222665, IMG submission 179853) | Saline water microbial communities from Ace Lake, Antarctica - #653 | ecosystem: Environmental > Aquatic > Non-marine Saline and Alkaline > Saline | place: Antarctica: Ace Lake | collected...
AAGGACATTGAATATCGTATGCCCCATTGCAATATGAACCATTATATTTGAAATAGGACTTCCCGGAGTTATCCAGTCAACCAGATCTCTAAATGGATAAAAAACAATGAGAATAAGTATTACACCGATAAATTTAAAAAGAGTTTGTGCCAGGGCCGCTCTTTTTGCATTTGTAGAGCCGCCTATACTCGCAAGAATTCCCGTAATTGTTGTTCCTATATTACTTCCCATAACGATTGCGAGACCACCGTCAAAATTCACAAGTCCCTGCGAGGCAAGAGCTATGGTGATACCAACAACAGCACTACTTGATTGAACTGTAGCCGTTGTGATCGTTCCAACAAGAACTCCAAGAAGAACAGATCCAAAAGTCTTTCCGTCTATACTTTTAAACAGATTTATAAATTCATCACTGTGTTTAAGAGGAGCAAACCCATCTTTCATCGCTGACATTCCAAGAAATAGTATGCCAAATCCGAAAATGATCTCGCCAATATACTGTTTTGTCTGATCTTTTGAGAAAAAACGGATTAAAACACCAAAACCGATCATCGGCATTGCCCAGGCACTGACATTAAGAGAGATTATCCAACCCGTTACCGTCGTTCCGACAGCCGCACCAAGCTCAACAACAATTGCCTGCTGAACAGTCATGAGTGTCGCATTTACAAATCCCACCACCATAACACTGGTAGCACTACTTGACTGGATTATTGCTGTAATGACAAATCCTACGAGCACACCGATAAAGCGGTTTGAGGTCAATATCCTCAGAATTTTCCGCAACTTTTCTCCAGCTGCTTTCTGCATTCCTTCGCTCATGATCTTCATTCCCATGAGAAAAAGGCCTAGACCGCCAAAAACCTGAAAAATAACTGTTTTCCAATCCATTCCCACACACTCCGGATTAATTTACATCAACGTATAGAATAAAATCTGACTTAATTCAATAAAAATAGAGTTTAAATGTGATTATTTTTCAAGAAAAGAATAAATTTCAGAAAGAGCCTCGGAGAGAATCGGTTCAGACTCATTTAGTAACTCATGAAAACCATTTTCAATCGATACTTTGTGGGCATTTCTAAACTTTTTTATGATCCTATCCTGCGCGTAGTTATCAACCACCTTTTCTTTCTGGGCCTGCAAAAGAAGAACTTTAGCATTAAGTGTGCTGTTACTTTTCTCAAGGTACTGACTCAACCGAAGACTCTCGTAAAGCCAACTGAAGGAAGGGCCTCCCACAACTGCATCAGGATTATCTTTTAAATATTTCTCCTGTTTGTTAAATCGTTTCCTTGAATGTGTCAGAATGTTTTTTTCAAAAGCATCAAAACTATATGGACCTGTTCCAAAAACATAGTCATCCCCCCTTCCTAAAGCACACATGACCTTTGAAAGAAAAAATGCTGTTCTTTTTCCAAATTTACCTGTATTTATGCCCCACATCGGAGAGGAAAAGATCATTTTATCAAAATAAGCGTATCTCATGCCCAGAAGGATTGAAACGGCTCCACCCATAGAATGTGAAAGACTAACAATTTCAGAATCATCGGGCTTATCTTTTAAGACAAACTTCTTTAGAAAAAACTGAGCATCATCAATATAGTGAGAAAACTTTTCCACATGACCAACCTGCCTATCTTCAAGCATTCTGTCACTGTGTCCCTGGCCCCGATGATCAATCGTATAGACACTTGCTCCACGATCATTGAGCAACTTAAATAAGTCCTCATATTTTCTATAATATTCAGCTCTGCCTGTTAGAAAAAGTATTCTATGCCTTTCTTTTTCAGCCGGATAAATGGCGTAATCAATACTGATCCCGTCTACGGGACTTTTAAAGATCATCAGTCTTGTCTTTTAATAATGAAGGTCTCAATATCCTGACAACATCCTGTCAGTGACTCAAGATGTCCGTTCTTCATGAGATATGTGTTCTCAATCCCTATCACACCATAGTCGGGAAGAAATATTTTCGGTTCTATAGCGATGCACATACCATTTTCATAAGGAATTTTCTGCCTTGGAGCCATAATGGGCAACTGATTTACCTCTGTTCCTATGCCGTGAGATATGAACTTAACTTTCTGATGATATCCCATGAAATTATCTTTCCAGCTCTGCTTAGCAACATGCTTCATTGCAAAGTTGTAAACCTCTTCGCCTGTAATATCCGGCACAGTCTTTTTGACTATCATTGAAAGAAGATCGTTAAGTTCTTTATAGACCCGGATAATCTTTTCATCAGGTCGCCCGATAAAAAATGTTCTTGTACTATCTGAACAGTATCCGTAACTGGAACCGATGAAATCAACCACGAAACTGTCTTTGATATATTTCCCACTGGCACCTTGCGCTACAGCTGGAGAAAGCCCTTCACCACCGATGGGAAAATCTGTGTAAGTCGGAGTTAAAGCCGCAGAACCCGTTACAACAAGACCCATCGAAGCTTCCATGTTGGCGCCTCTAACCCAGAAAAGCCCCTGATGTCCCAGCTCCTTTTTTGCATAAGATTCTATTTCAGCCTGAATATGAAGGTCTGTCATCCCCTGCCTGAAAACATTTTTTGTGAACTCCATGACATCAATATTTATCTTTGCAGCCTTTCTCATAAAATCTATCTCTTGATCTGATTTCTTCATTTTGGTCAAAGCAAGCGGAAGAGAACAATCAGCGGCATCAACTGAAAGACTAAGCTTGTTTTTCAGAAACAAGTGTTCAGCTAGAGTGGTTATATCCATTGGAACCGCCCAGACACTTCCTATCTTTTCTTTGATATCGTCAGCATTCCAAGGTCTTACTTCAAGAGTTGATTCATTCTGCGCTCTTTCAAAGTTCTTTTTCACAAAGTAATAAGCATCCCCGGAAGAATTAACGACCAGAGTTCCTTTCTGAACTGACCCCGTAAAATAAAAAAGATCCATATTTGAAGTTATCAATGCCGTATCAATATCAAACTTTGAAATTGAATTCGCAAACCTTTCGATCCTTGATGCCAATTCAGCTTTATCAAAAAGTCTCATTTATAAACTACCTCACAATTGAATTCCAATGTTTTTCACTTATCAGTTTAGCTGAATAGTTAATTGCTGAAATAGAGTGATATGTCGCATCAAGTCTAAGTTCATCGATGTCAGGTCTTAAAGCAGTTGCGCCAACAACCTTTTCCGGTCTTTTCATCCAGTATGTATCTTCCTTTTTAAACTGAAGCCCAAGAAGATAGCCGAGAGTTCCCTTTAATGTTTTTCCATAAAGTTCCGATCTCTTTTTATCATTAACTTCAAGAGCTAACGCGTACGCCTGTGAAAGTCCCTCAGAATAAACTGCCGTTGAAGCAAACTGAGTACTGAACGCACCTTCTCTTCCATGTCCAGCCTCTTCCCCTACAGGTTTATAGCGTTTGATCATCCAATCCATAAGATCAAAAACAAAGTCTGCATATTTCTTTTGAGGCGACACCTGATAAAGCTCCTGATAAGCTCTGATCTGCCAGGGAACAAAAGGACCTTCCTTGTTGTCATCCCAGAATTCAAGATAGAAAGGAAAAGCCTTTTCAACTGCTTTTTTTGCAGGTTCATATTTTGAGAACTTATAGTAACGAATGAGCGCCAGAAGTGTTTCACCCGGATAGTAAAGCTGATCAATATCCCGAAGAGGGCGGTAAAAATCAGTCTTTAGCTTTCCGTTATCTTCCTGAAGTGAAATTATAGCATCAGCCATCTTCTTCATGTCATCTTTGTAGGCTGGAAGATAAAGCTCAACCATCGCACCCAGAAGAAAAGCAGTTCCGGCGATACTGGAAACAGGTCTATTTTCCTTCCAGTCAAGATATTTTGTCCCGTCTTTTTCAACAAGTGCCTGTCTGAAAGTCTCAATAACCTTTCTGACACTTGCAATAAGTTTTTCGTTCTTTTTATCTTTTGCTATCTCGGCAAGCACAAAAATTCCATTTAGATTTCTAAGCGCCCAGTCATCGTTCGGTTCGAAATCTTTTGATGGAAAAAAAGTATACATATACCTGCCGTCTTCAAGCTGATTATTCAGGTACCAGTCAATAGCAAGATCAACACTTTTTATAAGATCGTCCCTTGTAACTGAATCAACTGGAACAATCGTTCTTGAGTATGCAAGCTCTTTTGTTTCGGTCATGTCGTCAGCCAGAACAAAATCCTGAGTCATAAATGCTGTGATCTCTGCGCCCTTCCATGCGTCTTCACTCAAACCTGCATCTATCGAAAGCTGCCGCAGAAGACCTGTGGCATCTCCAAACTGTTTCCTTGCTATCTGTGTGGGAAGGATCGCTGATGACTTTCCGTCCTTGTTCATGGAAAATCCCATATTCTGTCTCATTTTTGAGGTTATAACATGGTTTGAAACAGACACTTTAATTCCTGAATGGATTATGCTGAGTTCAATTGATGCTTTACCATCCTTAACCGGCCTGATCGTTGAAAGAATTCCTTTAATAGAAGACGCCAGCTCTTTAGCTGAAGAAAAAGCGATGTCTTTCAATTCACCTTTTCTAAAAACACTTACGGCAAGCCCCACCTTTCTTCCGGCAAGATTTGACGGTATATCTTTGATAAGAGCTTCCTTTTCTATTTTTCCATCTGCAAAATCACGAAGCTTTTCAGTTATGAAGTGAGCTTCATTTATTGTGATCTTTTCGCTTTTAAAAGCCTTTATCTGTGCTTTAAGCGGGATTTTTGAGGAATCTCTTACAACCTTAAAATCTATTTTTCCAAGATATTCATCACCAACTTTGACAGCCAACTTCCACTGACCTGCTTTTAAAGGTCCCTTTCCTCTATAGTGTATTGTTGTATTCTTCCAGGTTGGATCAATGTTAAACACTTTTTCATAAGCAACTTTTCCATCGGGATCAAACCAGATAAAGTGTGCATCGTATTTCTTTTTATTGTTCCCCGGGACCCAGAAACCTCTTACAGCATGCTTTATCTCATCAGTTGAAAAAACTGTTCGTACTTCTGAAAGTCCTGATCCTTCAGACTTTGGGATACCGACTACAAGACCTTCGAGGGAACCCTTAAAACCTTCCGGCATAACTCCACTTGAGGATTTTCCAAAATCTTCAAACTTACAAGAAGTTATAAACGCTGTGATCAGAATGGCAATGATAATGACTTTTCTCAAAACATTTCTCCTTACTTATTAAATTAAACAGTTTCTTCAGGATAGATATTACACAAAAGAATTTAAATGACAAAAAAAAACCCGGCCGAAGCCGGGTAAAAACTGTTCTAGAAAGAACTTATTGAACAGGACAAGCTGTAACACCAAGATCAGCAGCGATGTCTCCGCCATAAAGAGGAACATTGGCAGGACTAAACCATTCAATGCTGCCACTGGCAGCGAAACTTCCTGCAGCACCAGGTGAAAGATTAACATCTGTTATACTGATTGAACCAATCGCAAAAGCATGCATACAAGAAATAGCATTGTTTGCAATTTTTACAACATAAAGCGCAACCTGATCATCTGTACCAAAACCAACAGTAAGTGATCCAACTGCCGCATCTGCCTCATCCATTGACAACATTGTCTGTATGTCAAGAGCAGCTGCAGAGTCCTGAGAACCCTGTGAAATGCTGACAACTCTACCTGACTGTCCATCACCATTGTAAATATAACTATAAGTCATTTCAGCTCCAGGAGGACTAGCAATATTAAGAGCTCCCAAATTACCTGTCGCAAAAGCACTCATTGTTACCATTTCCTGTCCAAGTGAAGTTCCATCAGCATCAGTAACAATATAGGTGAGGTTAGCATTCACACCACCAGTACCATAAGGAGCCGGATAGTCTGTGTTGCCTGGTTGACCTACACTAATTCCACATGTTTCTGATTCTGTCGGACAATTATCAACTGAACACTGTGCAGTCTGATCAGATTCACAGTTAGCGCTGAAACAAGTCTGCCATGCATTATAATCAGCCTGGCCAGCAGTACTTCCTGCATCATAGCAAGCCTGCATACAAGTTTCGTCTGTGTCTCCACAACCATTCAAGCAGCTAAAAATATCTTCACAGCTTCCAGCAGCTGTATCGCCTGTGTTACCTGTATCACCGGTATTTCCTGTATCACCGGTATTACCTGTATCACCGGTATTTCCTGTGTTACCTGTATCACCGGTATTTCCTGTGTTACCTGTATCACCGGTATTTCCTGTGTTACCTGTGTCACCAGCTTCTTCGCCACATCTTCCAGTTGCGTCGTTACATGTTTCTTCGCCACAGTCCTTAACTAACTTCCATACACCTTCCCGACAAACATGTGAAGCATTGTTGGAACACATGTACTCACCTTCTGTACATGCAGTTTCATCATCCGCTCCACATCCCGTAAAAGAGAAAAGAGCCATAATAGCTAACACTGCAAATAAAATCTTTTTCATTACCTTGAACCTCCAAAATAGTAAAATAGTACCATACTGATAAAAATCAAAAATACACACGGGATTTTACCTGTTCACCATCTTCTGTCAAGCAAAAAATCTAACAGATTATCAATTACAGCTTGATTTTAACGGCGATTGTGTATAATTAAATGTCAGCTTTTTTGTTGTAGCCTGAAATAATTCGAAAAAAAAGTCGGGAACAACAGTTGCTTACTTTTTGGGTTGCTTTAATGTTTATTGAAGTCAATATAAAATATTTTGCGGAGGTTCCGAAATGATCAGAAAGCTTCTATTTTTTGCGATTACGTTATGTTTACTCTTCTCTATTCAGGCTTATGAGCTTAAAAAACCTAAACTTGGTGAAGTTGTAACCATCAACGATCACGAGTATGATACTTTCTATTATTATAAGGGTGAACCTCAGTATCTGCTTCAGAAATACGACATGATATCACTGCCTCACAGTGTTAATCTGAACAGACTAAACAATATTGAACTGAACGGCATTCAGCTCACAGACCTTATAAAGGATGTAACTTTCTCACACATGCATGTGAAATCACATAAGCTAATGATCAATGAAACCGACAGAACAACATGGTTAAAGGTCAGAAACCTGCTTTCTAAAGAAGGTATTCCTTCCTGGCCGGTAGTGACATATCATGCAAAAGAGCCCTTTGTTCTTGATGGAAAGATGAATCTTAAATTCTCTAAACATATGAATCAGGACAAAAGAGAAGAAACACTTAAACTGTTCAACCTCGAAATAGTTGAGACCTCATCCGGAGATCCTGACTTTCTTACTGTTAAACTTCCTATCGGTTCTGATCCTTTTGCAATTGCAAATAAACTTGTTGAAAAAGACCTTGTCAGATGGGCACAGCCAAATTGGTTCTGGCACTATGAAGTCAAATCAACGACTCCTAACGATCCGCTGTATTCAAACCAGTGGCATCTTCCTCAGATACTTGCACAATACGCATGGGATACTGAAACTGGTGCAAACGCAAATGCTAAAATTGGAATAGTTGACAGCGGTGTTGATATGACTCATCCAGATCTTAATGTTCTTTCAGGATATGACTATATTTCAGACGATAATGATCCCAGCCCCGACATCAATAACGACGATCATCTTGGAGTCCCTCACGGAACTTCATGTGCAGGACTCGCCGGAGCAAAATCAAACAATGGAACTGGTGTAGCAGGCGTATGCTGGGGATGTCCAATTATTCCTGTGAGACTTATTGGCTCATATCTTTATCCCAACACAATTAAAAATGCACTTGAATACGCTGTCGATCAGGGCGCATGGGTCGTAAACAACAGTTGGGGCCCTGCCGGAACAGACAACTACGGCAATTGCATATCTTCTCCTGCAGACAACAACCAGTCAGATGCCGTTGACTACGGAAGAACAAACGGTCGCGGTGGAAAAGGAACGATCATGGTTTGGGCTGCCGGAAATGACGGATGCAACACTTCATATCAGGGATTTCTTAAAGATAATGACATGATAACAGTCAGTGCACTTGAATCTTCATCCACAATGGCAAGTTATTCAAACTTTGGAACAGAAATCGATCTCAGTGCAGGTGCAGGGGCATATACAACTGACATCCAGGGTTCATACGGATATAACTACTCAACCGGTTACGACGGAGACAGCCTTAGCGATCTCAACTATACAAGCATGTTCTCGGGAACAAGTGCAGCAGCTCCTGTAACTTCAGGTGCCATAGCACTCATGATAGCGGCAAATCCTGAACTTACATTTTCAGGGATCATGAACTGCGCAAAAGCTTCAGCTGCAAAAACATCAAAATCATGCTCAAAAGGCGGTTGGACAGTTCAAACTGATGAATGGCTTGCAAGTGGCTCAAAGGATCATTCTCCATGCTACGGGTTTGGAATCGTAGATACAAATGCAATGGTAAACGGAGCAAAAGACGGCACATGTGGAGCCTGCGTTTCTACCGCTGACATAGATCTCTGTTTTGGAGACGGTTATGATCGCGATGATGATTGTGACGGAACTGTGGACAACGAATGTAGTACCGGAGGAATTGGAAAAGCGGGAGATGCCTGCTCTGCTGACAATGATTGTCTCAACACTTCCAAAACACCGACATGCATCAAGGAAGATGGCTGGGACGGAGGCTACTGCTCAGCTGAATGTGAAAGCAAAACAGATTGTTACAACAGCAACTCCGGAGTTGAATGTTATGACGGAAAATGTATATCCGATTGCGATTACAATGACGTAAGATCAGGATATGACTGCATATCAGATAAAATACTTCCTGAAGGTACAGAAGTTGCGGCTTCATGTGGAAATGACATGAAAGAAGAAGACGAAGTATGCGACGGTGGTTACAGACCATGCACCATGGTAGATGACAGCTTTACAGATGGCGTAGCTTACTGTAGAGATGATTGCAGGGGTTACGACACATCAACTTGTGAAGGCGGTGGCGGAGAACTCTGTGGAAACGGAAACGTTGATACTGATGAGATCTGCGACAAAGAAACTCTTCCCTGTAGCGACTTTGCAGGAGTACCACCGGATGGCAATGTAACTTGTCTTAGCGACTGTTCAGGATGGGACAAATCAAAATGCTATGATGATGGAAGCGACACAGGTAACACTGGCGATACAGGCGACACGAGCGATACTGGAAATACAGGTGACACCTCTTCAACAAAAAACTGCGGAAACGACGTTCTTGATGTTGGAGAGCAGTGCGATGATGGCAACCTCGTTGATGGGGATGGATGTTCAGCCTACTGTGTTAAGGAAGGTTCCAACACAAAATCAGGCGGATGTTCTCTTACCACAATATAATTTATTTCTTCAATATTATCAGGTAACTAACCAATGAAAACCCATCTTTTTTTTCTAATTATTTTTCTTTTCCTCGCCTCCTGTTCCTCAAATAGCGGAACAAAAGACAACGACAACAATTCAAACGACTATGACAATGTGATAACGGACGTTGATGAAACTTCTCAGATTCAGGACATTGACTCAACTGTTGATGCGGATGTTACAGACAACCCTGAATTTCTTGCGGGTCCATACGGAATAAATTTTGGTGATACAGCAGGCGATTTCACAATTCCTACCGAAAAAGGCGACTGGGATTTTGCACAAAACAGATCCGAAAATGAAAGTTACATCTTTATATTCTACAAACCTTCAAATATACAAAGTACAGCCATCTGGAAAACTGACTTCATTCGGTTTGCGGATAAATCTCCGGACAATGCACATTACTTCTTTCTTGTTGACGCAACTCAGGAGACCTTTGAAGAAAGGGTGAGCCAACTGAAAACAAACATTGAAACAGCTTTTACAATAGTGGAAAACAACGACCTGAGAGACAGAATTCACATTGCATCTAAACCTGTTGACGATTTTGACTCCTGGCTTTCGCAGTGGCTTGATAACACATCTGATTTCTTTCTGGGAATTGACAGATTTCAGAAGTTAAGAAAAGGCGGACTTTTCCACAGCTGGAGATCATCTGCTAACGACCCACAATTTGAGTTTGTCTATAAAGAAGCGGAACTCTACAACTACGAGTATGATCTTGAACGCGATTATTCATTAAATGAGAAAACTGTCCGAATAAAAGGGATCGAAGGAATTCCATTTCCAGAAGAAGGATGGGTAAAAGAACTTTTCTTTGAAGCTGATTTCCCTGAACTTCCTTCAAATGGAAAACTTTTTATTGAGCTTGAACAGGTATGCCAATTAGAAAGTGACTGCGAATGGGATAGAATTGAGCATCTTCACATTTGTGATGCCACAGATTCAGATATTTGCGACATTGAGATGGGAAGATGGATAACCACATACGGCAGAAGTGGAAAATGGGTTACAGACATCACTCCGCTCATTCCACTTATAAAGAAGGGAAAGAATAAATTTAAATTTTCAGTTGCAGGAGATCAGTATACTAATTACCTTGATTTCCTTTTTGTTCCTGATGAGGAAAGCTCCTCACCTTTAGAAATTCATTCTCTGTACAGTGGCACAACTCAATTTAATGAGGAATACAACACAAAGTTTGAAGAAATTACCCTTGATATTCCTGCAAATGCAAAAAAAGTTTTTATAAGCGCCTACATTACCGGACATGGCAATGGATCTGAGCAGGAAAATTGCGCTGAATTCTGTAAATTCGAGTCAATTTTTAATGTTAACGGAACTGACTTTGAGATCGATTTTAATAATGCCGGTACTGATCGGGGATGCTTTGACCTTGTAAATGAGGGCGTTGTTCCCAACCAGTCAGGCTCATGGCCCTTTGGCAGAGCTGGCTGGTGTCCGGGACAGGACGTAAAACTTATAAATATCGACATAACAGACAAAGTGATAACCGGAACTAACACTTTCAGTTACAAAGCACTTCTTAATGGTGAGATCTACGAGCCTGTTGTGACAAATCCTGATGGATATAGGGCTGAAATACCTCTCACGAGCTACATTGTTATATGGTAACAAATCGCAACCTTAAGTTTACACATTAAGTTTACACCACTATCTTGAAAACTTTTTTCTTAACAACAAAAACATCACATCTCAACCGTTTCAACTTTTAAAATGAATAATTTCAAAGACTTAACACTGTTTTTCACAAAAATCAGTCTGGCACGGTATTTGCTTATACACATCCATGTTCATTAAAAAATGAAAAAGAAAGGGTTGCTCTTCTAACAATCGTTCACAGTGCCATTAGGCATTCTTTACAACACCAACACTGTATTAACTTCAATCCCAACAAAGCCTATATATTTAGGTTTCACTACAAAAGGTCCCATGAGCAAACCTTTCGAAGAAATAATGCCCCCGAAAGGGGGCGTTTTTTGTTTTATGAGAATTTAATTCCTGATTTATTTGTCGCCAGTTCCCGGTTTCTGAGCTGATTCATTCCACTGAAAGTTATCAATTATCACTTCTGAATCAAGCACATGGTCAAGAGCATCCCAGATAGCAAGTCTTAAAGTGATCTCCTCACCTTCAACAACATTTCCTCTTGTAACAAGCCAACCGGTACCGCCTTCTTTGCTCGACCCATAAAGACCTGTTCCATCAAGTTCCCCGGGGCCAAGCGTACAAAAATCTGAAAAACTGTTGCCGGGTGTATATCCGCAAGCTAGAGGCCCACCAACGCAACAGACTCTGAAAAGACCTGATTTTGCCAGATTTATTCCAACAGGATTCTTGTATTCATCCATTGCCAGATTTTTATCCAGAGGATTTTGAAGATTAATGTCGGTTGATGTGTATGTCGAATCAAGAAGTGCAACAAAAAAATCATTGTACTGGCAGACATATTCAGGAAATTCACGACTGAAAAAATAGATATCAAAACTGAAAGAACTGGCATTGTTTGGAACCTTTAATTTCAGTTTCAACATAACGGGATCGTTAAGAGGTTCTTTTCCAGAGTCACCGCCACTGAGAAGTCCACCACATCCCGGCGAATCCGGAAACTGGTTCCCGTTTGCCTGATACCAGTCAACAGGAGCATTCGAACGTGTGCACATCTGTTCTGATGACAGGCCATTTCCCTGAGTTGACGGATTCGGAATAGGGTCAGCAGCCATTCCATTTGACATCATAACAAAACTCTGCCCTTCGTGCGGATTTATAACATTCCCGAACTTTGGCAGTATTGAATAGGAATCAGTGTTCGGTGGTGTTCCACCGCAACTTACTGTTCCATCGGCTGTAGTTAGATCAAAACTCTGACTTGCGGTTGTTTCATCAGGAAAAAGTATCTGTGCTGATACAAGTCCGTAACCACGAGTATCAGTAACCGGACAGATGCCCATTGATCTTGCAAGATCGGCTGGTTCTTTTGAATCTCCGGCTATTCCTGTATCACAAGTCTCGGCTTCATCAATCTCGCCATTGCAGTTATCATCAACACCATTACCCGGAACTTCGAAAGATGCGGGACCAACCCTTGCAGGTTCATTACACTCCCAGCTTGTTTCACAACAGTCACCTTCACAGTATGAAAATCCGTCTCCATCAATATCAACGGTGTTTTCAGCAGTAGAATCTTCGCCATCGCAATTCTGGTCAATACCATCCCCACAGATCTCAGCAGAGGGAAGAACCTCTCCCACACATTCGCTCCAGTCTGTTCCATCTACAACACAAGTTGCAACACCTGCGGCACATGGGCCCACACCTTTTGAATTATTTGGACCGTGATAGCACTCCATGGTTTCTCCCGGCGTACATTCAACAAAGATCGTGGTTTCATCAATTGTCTCTTCATCATTTGAATCCGGATCTTCCAGATCTCCGCTTTCTGATTCGTCTGAGTTTTCGTTCAGCCCACCACTATCATTGTTTCCGCCTGCCATCTCCGGCTCGCACTCACCAGTGCTAATATTACAGACAAAACCTTCGCCGCAGTCCTCATTTGAGACACATTCGTCATCATCAATGCCGCAACCAATAATAAGAAACAGAAAGATCATTAAAATAGTTAATCTCTTCAAATTACACCTCCTATTTTCGATACTCCTTAGAAAGTAAGTGAGCATCCTGATGAACTTTTCTTTTCCGCGCTTTCATCCGGAATCTCTTCAGCATTACCATTGTCAACAACTTCTTCATCGCTGTCTTCAACTTCCACTGCTTCCACATCGGCAGATACAACTTTAATGCTTTTGATCACTCCGGCAGTTGCCGCTGTATTTATGAACTGGAAGTAGTATCTCTTTCCCTTTTCAACATCAGCAATTTCAAAAGCGCTCACTGATCCGCTTCCGCCATTTTCAACTGTTCCGTCTTTAATCGCAGCAACTTTGTCAGTTTCAGCGTCATAAGAGTATTCAACAGCCCCATCCTTTTTGTAAAAGAGCTGAACCTCAGGATCACCGCCACCACCCGTAGGAAGAATGGAACTGCCACTTGAAGCTGTCACGGTTGCTAAGATCTTAATTCCACTTTTTTCAGCATCTTGCGGAACATCGTAGTAAAACTGAAGATAGGAAGGTGCGATACTGATCTCTTCGTCACCTTCAGTGATCGTTATCCCGCTTCCGCCGCCAGTAAGTCCGCCAGTAGGATCTTCTTCACCTGAAGCCGCTGCGGCTGCACCGATATAGGTTTCCTTAACAGTTGTGTTTGCTGATCTTGCCCTGATTTCCTCAAAGAAATTTCTATCATCAAGGATCTTCTGTATTTCTACCTTCTTTCCTTTATAAACATCATCCTTTTCAACTTCCGCCATAAAAGTATCCGCCCAAAGTTTAAAAGACGCATCACCGTCACCGATAGAGTAGAGAGTTTTAAGAACTAATTTTGTATAGTTATCTCTATGTGTCTGAGTGTCTGTGTCCGTTCCCTTCATAAGCTGATAAATTGCCCAGTTGGCTGCAAGAAGAGGCTGTCCATCCCAGTGCACTTCACCAATGAAATCTTCAAAAACTGACAACTCGTTAAGAGCTGTTCTCATGCAGTAGAAGTCACCTTCTTTATCCATCTCAATAGTTCCGCCCATAGCTGCCGCCATATCAACAAAACCCTTTGATGCATACTCACCGGTGCAGCTGTTGTCTGTCATAAGAAAAGCAAAAGTGTCTGCTGTTCCTTCATGAACAGATCCGGGCTCATTTGAAAGTCCGTATTTATCTGTAAATTCCATTCCTTCGATTCCAGCCGTATAAATAGTTGCATGACCGAACTCGTGATATACGACATCGCCATCATATCCTAGATCAGCTTTTGTTCCCTGACCAAAAACCAGAAGATCTCCTGTTACGCCGAACTGACCAAGAAGTGCACCCATGGATGGATTGTCCTGAGAAAAGAAAGCATTGTCCATAGGAACAAGGTCACCTTCACCACTCATAAGAGCCGCAAGATCACTTGTATCCGGCATCTGGAAGTTACCGATAACATTTAAGGGTCTATCCGCATCGTTATTCTGAAGATAGAATTTTCCGTCGCTGTCTATATCTTTGTAAAGCCCTCTGAGATAACTATAGATCTTTGAAGCGTGATAATACATTGAGATCTCGGCACATCTGTCGATCTTATCAATGGTCATATTTTCTTTTACGAATTCATGTCCACCTTCACAGTCGTTATAGATGAAACTTCCGTTTTCGATCTTATTAGCAAGCTGAGTCGGACTACACATTGGAACTGTGATAGGATAGCCGATCATTTCCTCAAGGCTCACTTTTTCACCAGTGTTCGGACAGTTGAAAGCTTTGATCTTTCTTATACCTTCACCATCAACAGCGGTTGTAAGAAAACCTCTTGCATCTGATTCAAGCTCTACATCATCAACTTCTGCAACCCATGGAAGTTCAACTTCTTCAAGGTCAGGAGTTACGATCGGGTTGTATTTCCACATTTTTGCCATATTTGTTGCTTCAACAGGAGTAACAGCATCAGCGTCGCTGACCTCTGTATCATCTGCCATAACATCATCATCAGCAAAATATGTTGAATTCCCTGATTTAATTACTTTTCCGGTAAGAGCGTTTACAACAACATAACGTGAATCATAAAGAGCCATAGGAGCAAAACGAACTTTGTATATCGCAACGAACTGACCAAAATGTCTTGAGATAAGTTTTTCAACATAATTAACTTTGGGAGTCTTCTTCATTCCTCTGAACTTTGCAGCGGAAAGAAGTGCTTTATCCTCTGGAATGATCTTTGTGACATCAATATCGATCTTTCCAAGTGCATTTCCCATTTGCTCTATCTTTCCATTCTTGATTGTAAGTGTTGTATAAACGCCTTCAACCTGAATTCCCTTGTAAAAATGAGCAAACTTATAAATTTTTGTTCCATCAATATCAACAGCTTTAAAAAGCTTAGGTTCGATATTCATTCCAAGATCGAAATTCTTAAAAAAA
>Ga0222665_1000905_pt1 | contig 15297 bp, 16 predicted proteins | sample AntAcemetagen653_FD_179853 | JGI IMG/M metagenome (GOLD analysis project Ga0222665, IMG submission 179853) | Saline water microbial communities from Ace Lake, Antarctica - #653 | ecosystem: Environmental > Aquatic > Non-marine Saline and Alkaline > Saline | place: Antarctica: Ace Lake...
ATCTGTTCCTGAATAAAACTGCGCGTTATTACTTCTCTCAGCTCTATTACAAGTGACTTGGTTGAATAATCAACATCCGTTTTGAATTCATGCTTGTTTGATGCAAAATCCTCAAGCATTGTGAGCATCTTTTTTCGCAGATATGATCTGTCTTCAGGAATTGCATGCGGCAGAATAAACTTCAGCCATATCATAAAGTTAATTATATCCGAAAGTTCATTTGTAAAACTATTCGAAATGTGTCTTGAGATGAGAACAGGGTAGTTACCTCTTGCAAGAGTTCCCCAGTCACAGGTGTTTTCATGAAGAGGATAAAGAACGCACATGTTTTTTATCGTCTGAATAAAAAGATAGCTGGGAATGAAGTGGGGAAGGTTTTTATCTATAAGGTTTATGGAGTGAGAAATAAGATGGTGAAAACTTTTGAGATCACGTTTTAAATAGAAGTGATCTTCTTCCGGTATTTTTCTTAATATCTTTTCGATTCTTGAGTTATACTTGTCAAAAATAGGCTTTATTATGGTATTAAAATCTTTTTCAGCTTCGATCTTTGGCTTTTTCAGAACTGCTTCTGTCAGATGAATAATGTAATCAAGTGCAACCCAGAGGTCCGGAGTAATATTGATCTGAATGGCAGCTTCAGTTTTCTGATGATGAATGTAGTCAATTAGATCGCCTCTCTTAAAATTATCCCAGTTCTGGATCTTCTGAAGTTGATCATAATATTTTTTCAAAACAGACTCCTCTGAGCAGATTTTTCAATTCCGAATTTATCAAGCCCTTTATTTGTTATAATTCTTCCCTTTTGTGTTCTTGCAATGAACCCTGATTTTATAAGATATGGTTCATAAACTTCTTCAAGAGTTCTCTTTTCCTCACTGACAGAAGCGGCAATAGCTTCGATACCAACCGGTCCACCGTTGAAGGAATCAATGATCGTAAGAAGGATGGTTCTATCCATCTGGTCAAGTCCATCTTCATCGATCTCCATCTGATCAAGCGCATATTTTGCAATTTTCAGATCAATTGTGCCGTCTCCTTTAATTTGCGCAAAATCTCTTATCCTTTTTAAGATCCTGTTTGCAATTCTAGGAGTGCCTCTTGATCTTTTTGCGATCTCAAGAGCTCCGTCAGGGTTAGTTTCGATATCAAGAATTCTGGAAGATCTTTTGACAATTTCCTTGAGTTCATCAACAGAGTAGTAATCCATTCTGAAAATGATCTGAAAACGACTTCTCAGAGGACTTGAAAGTGAACCTGTCTTGGTTGTCGCCCCTATAAGAGTGAAAGGTTCGATGGGCAGTCTCATGCTTTTTGCGTGAGCACCTTCACCAAGCATAATATCAAAGTAGAAATCTTCCATAGCAGAATAAAGACTTTCTTCAATGGATGCGTTTAATCTGTGGATCTCATCTATAAACAGCACGTCTTTTTCTTTAAGGGATGTCAAAAGTCCGGCCAGGTCTCCTTTTTTATCAATTGCCGGTCCTGAAGTTACAACAATGTTTACATCCATTTCGTTTGCTACGATCTGGCTCAAAGTTGTCTTTCCAAGTCCGGGAGGCCCTGCAAGAAGGAGATGGTCAAGCTGACGGTCGTTCCTTTTTGCAGCTTCGATATAAACTTTGATATTATTAACGACGCTTTTCTGTCCGACATATCCGTCAAGATACAGAGGTCTAAGTCCTGCGTTGTTGTGTCTGTCTTCGCCTATTTCAATAGTATTAGTGATCTTTTCTTCATCCATGGTCATTTCCCGTTAATAATTCGAAGAGCCTCTCTGACGATCTGTTCAGCTCTCAGGTTTTCTCTGTCCTTAACCTTTGAAAGGGCGTTTCTAACCTGAATAGGGTTATAGCCTAAAGCAATAAGACCTTCCTGAGCATTCATTGTCTGTCTGTCTTGTGGAGTTGATGCCACAGAATGTCCTATAACTTTTGTAACCTTATCTTTCAAGTCAATTATTATTCTTTCCGCAGTTTTTGCACCGACACCGCTAACTTTCTTAAAAAAAGATGAATTGCCGGTTGCTATTGCATTGCTGATCTCTTCTACATTGTTTGAAGATATAATTGCGAGTGCTGTTTTGGGACCGATCTTGTTAACTTCTCGAAGTAGGTTGAAAAGATCTTTTTCTTCCGGACTCTGAAATCCAAAAAGAACTATAGCATCTTCTCTTACTGAAGTTTCAATGAAAAGTTCAACTTCATCTCCTTCAGAATTTGATCCGGCAATTGCTGTAGTCGTTAAAATAGAGTAACCGACTCCACCCTGAGTTAATATTATCAACTCTCTTTCATTTGAAGAAATTACTGTACCTTTTATATATCCGATCATAGTTTACCTATACTGAAAAAGCGTGAGTTAAAGCGACGGCCAATGCATCGGCTGCATCTTCCTGAGGAACTTCTTTAAGGTTGAGCAGGATCTTAACCATTTCCTGGACCTGGTGTTTCTGAGCTCTGCCGCTTCCTGAAACAGACTGTTTTACGCGGGTAGGAGTATATTCAAAGATAGGAACTCCGTTAATAACAGCGGCACTCATTATTGCTCCACGGACATGACCAAGTTTTAAGGCGCTTTGTGCGTTCTTTGACATGAAAATATCTTCAATGGCCACATAGTCCGGTTTATGTTCTTCAATAACTTCGCAAATTCCCTTAAAAATAAAGGCGACCCTATCTTTAAAGACCATGTCCTTAGGCGGAGCAACTATTCCGTTATCAATGTGAATATATCTGTTAGAAATTACGTTAATAAGTCCAAACCCGGTCCTGATACTTCCGGGATCAACTCCCATTATGATGTATCCGGATTTACTCAATGACTATTCTTCCTCGATTATTTTTGTAAAGTCGATGTCGTAGTTTGCATAAACATCCTGAACATCATCACTATCATCAAGAGATTCAATAAGTCTAAGAACCTGCTCAGCAGTTTTTCCTTCGACTGTAACAAAGTTCTGAGGAATTCTGGACAGCTTGCTTTCTTCAATATTAAATCCTGCGTCAGTGAGAGCCGTAGATACAGCGTAAAGATCAGCAACTTCTGTTCTTATTTCCCAAACTGCTTCCATATCAACTACATCTTCAGCGCCGGATTCAAGAGCGACATCCATGATCTGTTCTTCAGTAATAGCTTCTTTTTCGATTATGATCTGGCCTTTTCTGTCAAACATCCAGTTTACACAACCACTTTCGCCCATATTTCCGCCTGATTTTGAGAATATTCTTCTGATCTCAGCAACGGTTCTATTTTTGTTATCTGTGGTGCAGTCAACCATTACTGCAACTCCGCCGGGGCCGTAACCTTCGTATGTAACTTCTTCGTAAGATACACCTTCAAGTTCTCCTGTTCCCTTCTTGACAGCTCTGACGATGTTATCCTGAGGCATGTTCGCGCCTTTTGCACTTTGGATCGCAGTTTTAAGTCTTGGATTTCCATCAGGATCTCCGCCACCATCTTTAGCTGCGATAGTGATTTCCTTAATTAACTTAGTGAAAATCTTGCCCCTTTTAGCGTCAGCAGCACCCTTTTTGTGCTTAATGGAACTCCATTTATTATGTCCTGACATGAAATCCTCCAATTTTGGTTAATCAGATAAAAAATAAAAACAGAAATTTTTAGCATAAAAGGGCTATCACTGCAAGTTTTTAAGGTTACTGTGGCAAAAATTTGACTGTGTGGGTTTCATCAAATATTATTCCCACGGCAAAGTTGTTCAAATTTTTAACCGGATGTGAAACAAATGAAGATCTTAATAGCCGCATCTGAACTTGAGCCTTTTATTTCATCTGGAAAAATGGCAGGTAGAATTAGAAATATCTCAAAGGTAGCAAAGAAAGATGTGGAAATTGAATATATAATTCCGCTCTATACCTTGGTTGATGAGAACCAATTTGATCTAAAACCTACGGGGAAGGGATTTGAGATCCCCGTTGCTGACAAGGTTGAAAATGCAGAGATCTGGGAAGGAACTCATCCTGAAACCGGATGCAGAGTCTGGTTTGTGTCCAATAGATACTTTGAAAGGGATGGTCTGTATGGAAATGATACCGGTGACTATCCGGACAATGCAGAGCGATTTGTTTTCTTTTCAAGGTCTGTACTTGAAGTTGCAAAACACATGTCAAAACCTCAGATAATTCATTGTAATGACTGGCAGACAGCGCTTGTTCCTCTTTATCTTAACGAAGTTTATAAAAAAGCAGGACAGCTTAATGATGTCCGTTGCGTACTTTCTATTCATGACATCCGTTTTCAGGGAAGATTCTGGCTCTATGATCTCTATATCCTCAATTTAGGATGGGAAGTTTTCTCACCGGACAAACTTGAGTTCTACAATGATATTAACTTTTTAAAAGGTGGAATTGTCTACAGTGATGCAATACTTACTGTTAACGAAGACTATTCCGGTAAGATCCTGACTCCAGAGTTGGGATGTGGGATGGAAGGTGTGCTTGAAAAATACAGAGATAAATTGTTTCCAATTGGCTTAAAGGACTCTCTGATTTTTGATAACGGTCCGTTTGATGGAGAACTGTCAGACAGACTTATTAAATTCTACAAACAGGTAGCTAAATGAAAAAAAAGCTTCCAGTTCTTTTAATTTTCCTGATCTTTCTGTGTGTTCATGCTGATCGCAAGAGTGATGTTGTAGTAAAAGTCGATGATGGTCATATAAACTGGACTGAGCAAACCATTACGGTTACAGGCAGTGGCGTCCCGGACCTTAATATTAATAATGCAAACTCTGCGAGACTCTTTTGCGAAAAAGTGGCCCTTAAAAATGCAAGATACAGGCTTATAAAAATCCTTGAAAAAATATCTCTTGATGGAAAAGTTACTGTATCTGAGTTTATCTCAAAAAGAAAAGATATGACATTTGAAGTTCCCGGAAGCAGGTCAGAACCTGTTGAAAAGGTCGATAAAAGAAGCTACTCAGACGGTGCAGTTGATCTTAAACTTAAGTATTCAATTAAAGATGCTCTGCACGAGGTTTGCAACAGATATAGAACGGAATTGCAAAAAAACTTTGTTTCCACTAAAATTGTAAGAAATCTGCCGGTTGATGAAAAGGTGCTTTTTCCTATGCTGGTTATCGAAGTTAAGAAAAAGCAGTTTGCTCCGGTTCTTTTCCCGAGAGTTGTTGATAATGGAGGGACTTTGATCTACGGGCCTGAAAAGTTGACTACAAAAGAATCCTGCGCTGATCCACTCAGCTACGTCAATGAATATGGAAAAGATCTAGCTCTATATATTAAGGCTGAAAAGATCAATAAAAACAATGAGATCGTTATTTCACAGATCGATGAGCTCAAGGTGAAGGCCCAGTTGAAGGACAATGTTCTTGAAAAAGGGAACGTCCTGATAGTTTTAAAATAAACGGAGAAGAATGATGATAACAAAAGACAGAATTAATAGATTTATCTTTGACAGAAAAGGGTGGATTCCTATCTTTTTTCTGTTAGTCTTTATTCTATGCATCATTGTAGCTCCTAATATTACGTCTATTTTGCTTGCAGCACTCTTTATTGCCTACGCTATAGAGCCGCTTGTACAGTTCCTGTCAAGAAAGCTCAAGCTCCCACGATCAGTAGCCTCAGGATTGGTGCTGTTCATAATAGTGCTTTTTGGATTATTGCTGATACTCATTGTTCTTCCCGGAATTGTTGAGCAGCTGTATATGGCTTTTAGCAATTTTGATACATTTTCGAAAGACCTCTGGGGATGGATAAATGCGATATCGCTAAAGCTTGGGATCGATCTGAGCAGCCATATTGACAGGCAGGAGCTTGCAGGAAGACTTTCATCTGTTCTTGAACCGGTCTTTAAGTCTGCATCAAATCTTTTTGGGCTGGTATTCAAGAAGACTTTCGGTGTGCTGACATTTATATTTAACTTTATTATTTTTGTAGTAATAGCCTACTTCAGCAGTTCAAGATTTCCTCAGATAAGTGAAGCGATCTTTTCACTTGTGCCTCCCAAAAAACAGAACAACGCTAAAGAGTGGCTTATCAAGTTTGACAGGATACTTTCAGGTTTTATTCGTGGTCAGCTCCTGGTTTGCCTTGTTCTTGGATCTCTTTACTCAGGCGGTTTTGCTGTTGCCGGTATTCCAAATGAATTAAGTCTGGGAATTATTATCGGAGCTTTGTGCATCGTTCCTTATGTTGGACTTTTTGTCGGTATAGTCATTTCAGTTCTGCTGACACTTGTTTCCGCCGGACCTTTCGCCTTGATAAAACTAGCTATAGTTTTTATTGTTATCCAGACGTTTGATACTTTGTTTATCACACCTAATATTGTCGGTAAGAAAGTCGGAATTAGTCCGATCTTTGTAATTATTGCAATATTTGCCGGTGCTGAGATGGGAGGGTTTCTGGGCGTTCTTATCGCCGTTCCAACTTTTGCTATCCTTAAACTTCTAGGGGATGATATGATAAAACGATATAAGTATTCATCTTTCTATACAGAAAATGAGGACGTTGAGGGTTAAATGAACTTTCTCATTACACGAAAACTGGGCGATATTATCTCCGACAATAATCCATTTGATTTTATTGAAGAAAATGGTCTGATAACAGGTGCTGAAATAATGCTGAGTAAGCCTGAGCTTATGGATGAAATCGATTTGTGCGAAATAAAAAGAAAGTGCCAAGGACTTAAGCTTACCGCGCATCTGCCTTTCTATGATCTGAACATTGCTTCAATTGATCCTTTTATTAGAAGTTACAGCATGAACGTCATGATAAAAGGACTCGTTTTCTGCGAAAAACTGGGTATAAGAAGTGCTGTTGCTCATTCCGGTTTTAATGTTAAGCTCGCAGGTAAGGCCGCGGCAAAATGGAAAGATAAGTTCTTTCCTCAGAAAAGGCTTCTTGAAGTTGAGGCAAAGAAAAGAGGCGTGAATATTATCTGGGAAAACACATACGAAAATAACTTTGAGTTTTTTGATGAGATCCTGAAAGGCAGTCCTGATACACTTTTTTGTCTGGATAGTGGTCACTGTAAATGTTTTGCTGATTTCTCTCCTGTTGAGTTTCTTGATAGATATCAAGAGAAAGTTGTGCATCTTCATATCCATGATAATAATGGAAAAGAAGATTCGCATCTGTCTCCGGGATTAGGAAGTATCGATTTTTCAGAGCTCTTTAATGAAATCGGAAAGTCAAAAATAGAAAATGCCGTTTTTGAGATAGAACCGGAAATGTATATGGAAAATAAAGATAATATAAGTGAAATATTCAAAACGAGGAAAAAATGAGAAAACTTATCTTTGCTGCTTTTGCTCTTGCTTTTTTTGCATGTGGAGGTCCGACAAATATTTATGAACTGAAATTTGAAAACGAAAAGCCTGTTGTTGTCGGATCAGAAAATGGACTTATGTGGTATATGGATGACCCTGATAATGCTAACACAAAACTTAATATGCTTACATACTCCAAAGCGACTGAGCTTTGTGAAAATATGGATTATGCCGGATACAGTGACTGGAGACTTCCTACAATTGATGAGTTGAGGACAGTTGTTTCAGGTTATTCTGATATTGAGCCCGGAGGAAGATGCAAAGTGGGTGCGAACTGTCTTTTTAAAGTATGTCTTTATCAGGGACAGAAAAGTGGAGATGACTACCCATGTTCTAACAAGGACGAGCTTGAGATTCAGCAGGGTCCAGGTCCTTCAGGTTGTTTTTTTGATGATGTCTGGAGAGAATACTGCGGATACTACTGGTCCGCTTCTAAACTTGATGGAATGGTGGATGAAACCGTGTTCGCAATGGATTTTTCCGATCCCTCTATTTTCATAGTAAGTGTTGAAACGAATAGTACTTCAGCATTTGCAAGATGCGTCAGAAATTAGGTTTGTTATGGAATTTTATCTTGCACCACTTGCGGACATAACATCTGTTGAGTTTAGAGAACTCTGCTATGAATGCGGAGCAGATATCTGTTACAGCGAAATGATCTCAGCTAAAGCTCTTACTCTGGGCAACAAAAAGACCCTTTCTTTAGGCAGAATAGGAAAAACCGAGAAAAAAACCTTTCTCCAGCTTTTTGGAAGTGAGCCCGAAGTGATTAAGGAAGCTGTGCAGATCATCCTCGAAAAGGAAAGTCCTTACGGAATTGATATTAATGCAGGCTGTCCCGTAAGAAAAATCGTAGGGAACGGTTCAGGTTCAATGCTTATGCAAAATCCGGAAAAACTCGGGAAGATAGTTAAAGCTGTCCGTTCAGTCACGGATCTGCCTCTTTCTGTTAAGATACGCAAAGGATTTATGTCGCCTAGTTATCTCGAGTGTGCTATGCAGATACAGGATAATGGTGCCGATCTGCTTATTGTTCATCCCAGGCTCAGATCTGAAAGGTTCGCCGGCATAAGTGATTTTAATGTAAGTGTAGAATTGGCTAATAAATTAAATATACCGGTAGTTCATTCCGGTGACATCAAAACGCTGGAAGATGTCGAATTCTTTAAGGATACTGCTGTGAGTGGACTTATGATAGGAAGAGGTGTTCTTGGAGCTCCATGGATATTTAATGAACTGAAGGGGCGTAAGCTGTCATTAGATGAGAAAAAGTTTTATATTCGGAAGCATCTGTTGTATTATCTGTCAATTGATATTGATCCTAAATTTGGACATGTGATGATAAAAAAGCACGCTTCATGGTATAGTTCGGGAATGAAAGGATCTTCAGATTTCAGGAAGAAAATGTTTGAACCTAAACAGGCATTGAAAAACGCAATAGAGGCTGTTAACCAGTTTTTCGGGATAGAGCTTTGAACAGAATAGTAGGGCAAAGTGGAACTGCTAAAAATATGCGTAAATACTTAAGATACGCTGATAGGAAGAACCGACATCTTGTTGGCGGAGAGACGGGAACAGGAAAGCGTTTTCTTATAAGAAGTCTTATTTCAAAGTTTTTCAAAGGTAACGATGTTTCACCGGAAATCGTTCACGTTAAAAAAGCTGAGGATTTTTCAAAGGATGCCAGGTTCTTTATAACTCAGAGCAAGCATCTTTTTGATGTGGGATCAACAGTAATTGATTCATGTTTGTGGATTGAACCTTTAAGGGAACGAAGCATTGATGTTGCTGAACTTACTGAGTATTTTCTTCAGACAGAAGGTATTGAGACTGACAGGTGGTATACATCAAGGTCAATGAAACTTCTTACTGATTACTGGTGGCCATACAACATAAAGGAACTTAAGAGAGTTGTTACTACGGATGATGGATATAAACTACTGCCCTATGCAAATCTCAGCAAGATCCTTTCAAACTACAGTGCAACAGAGATCGTTTCGATAAAAGTTGAAAGTTTTCTTGAGGAGCTTGGTGACAGTGTTAAACCCGGAAAGTTCTATCATCTTTTTCTTGATTCTATCGAAAGAGCTTTTTTAAAAGCATCGCTTAAACAATGTGACGGTTCGATCACAAAAACAAGTCAGCTGTTGAATATACACAGAAATACACTTAGTCAGAAAATAAAGAAATTCAGGATAAAAAATTAATGTTTAACCTGTATCCAATTGTAAATATTGATAAAAATGGAGCTCTTGATACAGGTCTTGTGGATCTCTGTTTTAAAAAGAATATGGATTTTCTTCAGATACGGATGAAAAACTCAAGTGATGATGAGATGTTAAAAGTGGTGCTGGAAATACTAAAAAGAAGAGATGCAACAGGTGCCAAGACAAAAATAATTGTAAATGACAATGTTAAAGTGGCTCTTGAATCCGGAGCTGATGGAGTTCATCTCGGGCAGGATGATGGTGACGCACAAAAGGTTAAAAAAGAAAATCCTAATCTCGTAGTTGGTCTCTCAACACATGATCTTAAACAGATAGGGCAAGCAAACAGTATGGATCTGGATTACATTGGGTTTGGTCCTGTTTTTGAGACAACAACAAAGGATACAAAGGACGGGACAGTTTTAAATATGGTTCATCAGGCTGCGAAACTTTCAGTTCATCCGATAGTGTTTATCGGTGGAATAAAAATTGATAATATTGACATGCTGCCTAAAGGTGAGAAAATATTTGTTGCATCTGTTTCCGGTTTAGAAAAGTTAGCGGGAGTTTTTAATGTGCAATAAGATTAATATTCTTGTTGTTGACGATTCAGTTCAATGCAGAAAACAGCTTGAAAGAATTTTAAAAGCGGAAGGTTATTCTGTAACGATGATCAACGATGGAATCGAGGTTGAAAATGCCTTGAATACTGAGGATTTCAATCTCATTCTTTTAGACATTGTAATGCCTGAAATGGATGGCTTTACTGTAATGAAAGAAATTTGCAAACAACCGAAGTTCTTTGATATTCCTGTTATTTTTCTTACCGGTAACGACGATAATGAATCTAAGATCGAAGCATTTGATCTTGGCGCTGTAGATTATGTGGTTAAGCCCTTTAACGCTTCAGAAGTCAGAGCAAGAGTTAAGGTTCATCTCAGAAATGCTATCCAGACAAATGCGATAATTCAAAATCAGGCAGGAAAGCTCAAACAGTTGGTTGATGCCAGAAATTCTATACTTGTTACCCCTGAAAGTGTTCCTCAGGCAAGATTCTCGGTTCTTCACTCTGCTGTTTTAGAAGCCGGAGGAGATTTTTACGACGTTGTAAAGTTCAATGAGGATCGTTATATTTATTTTGTAGCTGATCTTAGTGGTCATGATATTGCTGCAAGTTATATGGTCCCTGCTCTTAAAGCTCTTTTAAGAAACAACCTGCAGCCTGTTTATTCTCTTGATGATATTCTTTCAATGATGAATAAGGTTTTATGCGAAATACTTGAAGATGAAAAATATCTGACAGCCTTTTATCTTGTTGTTGATCGTTCCGATAATAGAATTTTCTGGTCTGGAGCCGCTCATCCTCCTGCAGTTCTTATACGGAAAAATGGTGATACACAGTTGCTGGAAAGTGAAGGTGATATGATAGGCATATTAAAGAATGCCAGATTTTTTTCCAGTAAGATGGATGTTGCTCAAGGGGATAAGATCATTCTTTTTACCGATGGTCTTGTCGAAACTGGTAAGGATTCAAAGGTATGGGCAGGAACGAGCATTATTGACAAGTTTAAAGATCTTGAAAAAATTGATCTGGAGGATATTCCGGAAGAAGTTTTTTCCAGATTTATCAAAGGTAGAGCTTTACAGGATGATGTGGTTGTTTTAGCTACTGAAGTCTAATAACAGTTTGAATATCCGCCTGCACACATACATTCAGCCATACACTTACTTACGAGCACGGTGCCGTTAACGTAGCAGCAGTAAAGATTAGTGTCGTTGGGATAACATCCACATTCGTTGTCAATTATCTCAAATATGTCTGCATCGTTGACTATGGAGTCATCGCCCAATATGTCCGCATCGTCCATTACGTCCGTGTCGTCCATTTCGTCTGTATCTGTCATAACTGTATCCACATCTGAAATTTCAGCATCATTTACTTCATTATCAGGGGTTTCAATTTTATCGCAGACACCTTGAGTTGTTTCAACACAGATCTCACCGTCTGAATGAATGTTGTAACAGTTTGCAAAACATCCATTGAAAACGGAAATTGATTCGTCACAACAGATTGGTTCATAGATCGGGTCATCTCCGCAACTGCAGTCTTTTGAAGTAAATTCATCATCAAAAGGATATTTATTTCCATCAGAATTGCTATTATCGTCGTCTGTTGCGTAGTAGTCCTCGTCAGATACATTTTCGTCACTTCCTTCGATTCCCGTGTTTCCGGTATTTCCCGTGTCACCAGTGTTGCCTGTATCTCCCGTGGAGTTTCCAGTGTTACCTGTATCTCCTGAGTCACCTGTGTCTCCCGATTCATTGCTACTGTCTTCATAGCTTTCATTGTCACTGAGTTCTTCCGGAAGTGAATCCCCATTTTTTGAACCTGTTTCAGCATCACCCAGATTTACAAAGGTGCTACAGGAAAAGGTGAAAATAAGAAAAATAAATGTTACAGGAAAAAATCTATTCATTAACAATTGCCTCTATTTCTTTTTTTCTGTATCCGTGTGGAAAATTCTTAAGATATTCATTACAAAATGAGAGCTTTGAGCTTTTACTTTTGTACTGAGCCATACAACCATTAATAAGGAGTTCTTCTTTATATACCTTACTTGATCTTATGACGGTGCGATTAGATTTAAGGATGTTAACTGTATCGGCGTGTTTGCCTGATGCCTCATAGATCTTTACGGTCTCAAAAAGAGCCTTGTCCTTGCTGTTTCCTTTTTCAAGTTCCATAATGAAAAGTTGTACTGCCGCTCCGCTCTTTCCAGCTTTCAACGCTTCTCTGCCCTGTATGAGAAAAGATGCGTCAGGGGTAATATTCATTTTCGGTGTTCTAAGTTTTTTCAAAGGGCTGATTTTTTTCACCAAGGCAAGTTTTGAATTCGCAGATTTCATTGTTCTGTAGATTTTTTCCATATCTTTTGTAAGAGAGATCGTGGAGTTATCGCTTTTATCAATAACTTCTACAAGTCCTTCAAATACTTTTACGGAGAAATCATCTTCGCTGTAATCAACAACAAACGAGGTTCCCAGAACTCTCACTATATAACTGTCGTTTACATTTATCCTGAAATCATTGCCGGGAACGACATCGAACTTTGCCTTTCCTTTTTTCATTACGATCTCATCCTTTGAGACAGTATCAAAATAAGTTGGTTTTATGGTTTTAATCGTTGCAATTGCGGATTTAAAAACAAGACCGGCTTTTTTCACACCTTTTTCGCTGAAAAGATTTTCTGCAGGTTTTGTTTTCTGAACGTTTTCTTTCACATTGACCTTATTATTATCAGCGATCTTTCCAGTGTTGTCGTCTTGGTTGTCAAAAGAGTTGTAGAGCACAATGGCCACTGCGGCAGCAGCTCCGGCGATTGCTATGGGTTTCATCCAGTTGTTCAGGAAAGAAACGATATTATTGAGAAGGCTTTCTTTTTCAGAAGTTTGAGCTTCTTTGTGAAGTAGGGCAAAGGATTCTGAAGCGATCATTTCTATCTTCTGAGCGTCCGGAATGTGTTTTATGTGACTGTTTGACTTGATAAGTGATGTCATTTCCTGAACTTCAAAGATAAGGCCGCTACACTCATCACAGTTAGAAATATGATCCATCGTCTCAGGCAGGAGCTCCAATCTTTTTTCAAAAAGAGCAACGACCTCATCGAAGTTCAAATGTTTGTTTTTCATAGCTTCACCTCATTTATCTACTCAGATTTCCTGATAACTTGTTAAATAGTTCCTTTCTACCGTTATATACCCTCGACCACACAGTCTGTAAGGGGATTTTCAATATTTCAGAGATCTCATTAAGAGTTAGCCCTTCCACTTCAAAAAGAACCAGAGCCACTCGTTTTTCCGGAGACAGAGTCTTCATAGACTTATTTAATAAAGCAGCTCTATCCTCCTGTTCAAGAGTAAATCCATCGTCGTTCTTGGTTACAAACATATTCGAAAGAAAATCGATAGAATCAGAAACAACATCCTTAGACGTTTTTCTTTTAATGTACCTGTAGGAAGTATTCACAGATATCCTGTAAAGAAAAGTGGAGAATGATGAATCCCCTCTAAAATTCTTTGCTGATTTTGCAAGTTCCATAAAAACCTCCTGCACAATGTCCTCAGCTTCGCTCCCGTAACCGAAAATACGGTGAACTGTAGCAGAGACTTTGCTGTAATACCTACCAATGAGTTTCGTCCATGCTCTTTGGTCCTTTTCTTCAACCGCTAGGTTTAAAAGATCCAAGTCGCTCATTTCGCTGAGCTTTAAAACTGTATTCCGCATCGTAGCAACTCTCATGTCCATTAAGTAACAAAAACGTTGCCATTTTATTAATAAATTTCATTTTTTTTACTTTTTTTTTATTTTACCTCAAAATTTATGATTTTTTAGCTTGACAACCCACGTTTCGTGGCGTTATAAGTGCCTGATGAATAGCTCATTCATTAACGACAGTTTTTCAACATTAATACCTTTTTATTTCGGAGGGTGAGATGAACAGTTACACAAGTTCAGTTCTTGAAAGTTTAAAGACACGCTACTACTGGGAAAAAGAATTCCTGCAAGCCGTTGAAGAAGTTCTCGAATCAATAGATGTTGTTATTGAAAAAGAACCGAAGTACAAGGCAGAAAACATTCTTGAAAGAATTACAGAACCGGAAAGAACAATAATGTTTAGGGTTCCGTGGATGGATGATATTGGTAAAAGACGTATAAATCGTGGTTACAGAGTTGAGTTTAACAGCGCGATTGGACCTTACAAAGGTGGACTTCGTTTTCATCCGGCCGTAACACTTGGCACACTTAAATTCCTTGGTTTCGAACAGATTTTCAAGAATAGTCTTACAACACTTCCTATGGGTGGTGGAAAAGGCGGTTCAGATTTTGATCCTAATGGCAAAAGTGATGCTGAAATTATGCGTTTCTGTCAGAGTTTCATGACAGAACTTTTCAGACACATCGGTCCTAACACTGACGTTCCTGCCGGTGATATCGGTGTTGGTGGTAGAGAGATCGGTTATATGTTCGGTCAGTATAAAAGACTTAGAAATGAGTTTACAGGTGTTCTTACAGGAAAGGGCCGTAACTGGGGTGGTTCACTTATCAGACCTGAAGCAACAGGTTTCGGTGGTGTTTATTTCGTAGATGAAATGCTCAAAGTTAACAACGAAAGTTATAAGGGCAAGAGAGTTGCACTTTCCGGTTTCGGTAACGTTGCTTGGGGAGCTGCCATCAAGGCTACAGAGCTCGGTGCAAAAGTTGTTACAATTTCAGGTCCTGACGGATATGTTTATGATCCTGATGGCGTTGGAACTGAAGAAAAATGGAACACAATGCTTGAAATGAGATCAAGCGGTCGCAACATGGTTAAAGATTATGCCGATAAGTTTGGTGTTGAATTTTTTGCAGGCAAAAAACCTTGGGAAGTTGCTGTAGATATAGCTTTCCCTTGTGCAATTCAGAATGAGCTTGATCTTGATGATGCAAAGAAGCTTATTGCTAATGGTTGTCAGTATATAGCAGAACTTTCAAATATGGGTTGTACTGCTGATGCAGCAAAATATGCAACTGATGCTTGTTCTTTTGGTCCAGGTAAAGCAGTTAATGCCGGTGGTGTTGCTGTTTCAGGTCTTGAAATGTCACAGAATAGCATGAGATATAACTGGTCAAGTGAAGAAGTTGATAATAAGTTGAAAGACATCATGAAGAGTATTCATAGTGCTTGTCTTACAGCTTCTGAACAGTACGGACTGAAGGGCAATTATGTTGCTGGTGCAAAC
>Ga0222665_1000911_pt1 | contig 15272 bp, 13 predicted proteins | sample AntAcemetagen653_FD_179853 | JGI IMG/M metagenome (GOLD analysis project Ga0222665, IMG submission 179853) | Saline water microbial communities from Ace Lake, Antarctica - #653 | ecosystem: Environmental > Aquatic > Non-marine Saline and Alkaline > Saline | place: Antarctica: Ace Lake...
CCTGAAGAAATTCTACATCTGAAACATCCTCACCTTGGAAGCGACAATCTAAAAAAGATCTTCCCCTCGATCGTATCAGAATTTGAAAACCTAGGCGGAATATTGCTCTTTAACACTGAAGTTACGGATATCTCTAACGGCTCAAATTCAGTTAAAGTTACAACAGTTGGAGCTAACGCAGGAACAATAGATTCTGATTTCCTGATAGTCGCACCAGGACAAAGCTCTTTTGATCTCTACCGACTGCTTATAAGGACCGGAATAAAGTTCACAAACAAGCCTTTTGCCATTGGATTTAGAGTCGAACATCTTCAGGAAGAAATAAATCTTTCACAGTGGAACAAAACTTCTCTTCCAGGTGTAAAAGCGGCCGAATACAGACTTGCGACTAAACTAAATGACGGATCCACCTTCACTTTCTGCAACTGTCCTGGGGGAAAGATCGTTCAAGCTAGCCCCAAACAGGGTTTAAGCGTTGTCAACGGCATGTCTGATTACTCAAGAAACAGCAAATTTGCAAACAGCGCTGTTGTAACAGGTTTTAATATCGAGGAGATCGCAGGGGAAGTTTCTCCACTCAGATCTCTTGATATTCTGGAAAATATGGAGCGCAAATTTTTCAATCATACGGGGTCTTTTGATATTCCAGCCGCAAAGATCTCAGATCTTATCAACAAAAAACCTTCAGGAACTATCCCTGGTTCAAGCTATAGTTTTGGTCTTGCTCCTTCTGATTTTAGTGATCTATTTGACAGTCGAGTTCTAAATAGACTTGTTGAAGGGCTCAAGGTTTTTAACAGAAAACTAAAATACTTTTCAAACGGAACAGCAATGGGTCTGGAAAGCAAGACATCCGCACCGCTTAGAACACTTAGAAACGCTGACCTTTCCTGCCCTGACAATGAAAATATCTATGTTGCCGGAGAAGGAAGTGGTAATGCAGGTGGAATAGTTTCAAGTGCAGCTGATGGAATAAAAGCAGCCCTTTCAATTGCAAAAAAAGCTAACTGATCAAAGCATCAATTTTATCTTTTGTGATCTTAGGATTGAGAATGAGAAAAAATTTCTCCTTTTTATCTCCGCAGGCAAGTATAAGTATTCTGTCTTCCTTTTTGATGCCTATATTTGTGAAAAGAAGGATCTTTTCAGTATGACTGAGAGAATTCAATATATCGCTGGGAACAAACTCAAGCAGTCCTCTTTTAAACCCATCCTTAAAGGTCGGAAGCGATTTAATTGGAAATCTACTGCTCATGGTTTCTTCTTTAAAAACGACTGAATCGCCTTCGATCTCTAAAAGAAAAACCTGTTCAGCAGCCTTTGCAAGTCTTTTTCTTGCTGATGCGACCGTCATTTCCTGGCTGCCAGCAATTTCTCCACTTTTATGTCTCTGGACCAGAATCTCTGTATATTTGTCAATATCAAACAGAAAATGCTTAGCAGCGATCTTCTTGAAAATTGAATATGGAATGTGAAAAAATGTTGTGTTAAATTCAGGAAAGATTCTTCGTATATTTTCCTTGATCTCATCAATAAGAACAGAATTCACAAAACCGACGATAATATCTCTACTTTCCTTTTTAAATGAAATCGGCACAGCGAGATGCTTTCCAATCACATCAGGAGTGAAAAAACGAGTAAAGAAATCATCCGACATCGGGCCCTTACCTTCATCGTAAATAACCGGATAACCTTCCTTTTCATAGAATCTCGCAAGTTTCTTCTCATCGATCATTCCACGTGAAAGAGCTCTCCACAAAGGATCAACGCCCTTTTTCATAGCAAACATTCTGTTCGCATTATCAGAAGAAACAACTCCTTCCTGCACCATTTTCAGGATAAGATTTCTCATCATTTTCCCCTTTAAAAACATCCAAACGCGCGATTATATCAATTCATTTGTCTGTAATCAATATTTCTACCCTTTTCTGCCCGCTTCAAATGACATCGCATTTGCTGATTTGATCATATCGTTTGGTGAAAGTTCCATGAGTGCTTCAAGCCAGATCTCTTTTGGGATCTTATCAAATGGAGCGATCGTTGAAAGAAGTCCAAGAACTGCAACATTGGCTGTTCTTCCCATTTTGTCACCGAGTTCCTGAACAACTTTCAAAGCATTAAACTGAATAATATTATATCCTTTAAGCGAACTTTGGATTGCGGCAACTTCAGGGTAGTCTTCCGGTTTTGCTGATGGAGGAAGGGCTTCAAAATTGTTGAGAATGATTTTTCCATCCGGTTTGAGCAGCTCAAGAAAACCATCTCTAAGTACTTCTGAAACTTCCATTGCAACAAGGATATCTGCACTTCCCGGAGAAAGAACAGGACTGTGAACATCACCACAGGCAAAGGTTGAAATAACGCTTCCACCAAGTTGTGCCATTCCGTGTGTATCACCTTTTACAATATGTGTTTCGTTATAAGGAGTTCTCAAAGCTACTTTGCTGAGAACCTTTCCAAAAAAGAGGTTGCCTTGACCACCAATTCCTCTGATCGCAATTCTTAGAGATTCAGGAAGGAGGTCTTTTGCTACTGTAACTTTTTCAATTTTCTTAGGAGCTTCTAACTTTGGAGCTTCAGATTTTCTTTTCTCTTCTTTTTCGATTGGAACTATTGCTCCAAAAGGACATCTTTGCATACAGACTTGAGTGTTTCCGCCACAGTTTATACACAGATTTGTAAATTCAGGGAATCCATCTTCGCCCATCTTAATTCCGGGACAGATGTTACATTTTTTGCATTTCTTACACTTATCTTTATCAATTCTAATCGTTCTCACCTTGTCTTTTTTATCCATTATCTGCTGACAAGGTCCTTCAAGCACAAGATTTACAAATTCACCCTCATCCGCTCTTTTAAGAGCATTTTCAAGCGCTGCTTCAACTCCTTTAAGATCATAGGAATTTACTACTTCAACGGCACACTCTTCTGCAGCTATCGCTTTTTTAAGATTAAACTTGTTTGGAACTCCTGCGAGATTTGCTTCACTTGTAGGAGCAGGCTGACCGCCAGTCATAGCTGTAATTCTGTTATCAAGCACAACTTTGACTCCCGGAACATTTCTAAAAACTCCGTTTCTTGTCGCATCAAGTCCACTATGAGCTTCACAGCTGTCACCGATAACACTTATTGTTTTTGATGCCATTTCAGGACGACTTATGCAGAAACCCTGACGCATTGAATCACTTCCACCCATGCACAGAACTGTGTCAATTGCCTTGTTAAAGAAAAGTAATGTGGAGCAACCTATCTCACCGAAACCGGCATAAAGTTTTTTCTGTTTTCTAAGTTTCTCAGCCGCTAAGCCAAAAGCTCTGTAAGGACAACCCGGACAAATTGAAGGAGGTCTTTTCACGGGAACCACATCAGTTTTAAAAGTTTTTGTGCTGTGGCTTATACCAAGATGTTTTTTAAACACCTCAATAATTTTTTCAGGGTTCCATTCAGTTATCGTTGAATATGATTCTTTTCCGATCACATCTATACGCTCAACTGACATTTTATCCTGAAGAAATTTATCACCATCTTCAAAGACGAACAACTTTCCTTTAATTTTCTTAGCGAACTCTTTTATTCTGTTAATTGGAACAGGATTTGCGATTGACATCGAAAGAATCGAGGGATTAGCCTTAACTGCAGAAACAGCTTCCCGCACAAGTATGTCACTTTCTCCAACAACAACTATTCCCCAATCATCTTTTCCGTGATATTCATTTATCAACTTGTCTGAATTTTCTGAAAACTCGAGAACTCCCGGAATTCTTTCAGTTGTGGCTATATTATAGTTCTTTCTAGCAATATTGGGCATCAGCATCCATTCGCTTAAATTGTCTGGAAGCTCTCTTGGAGTAACAGTTCTTGCTTCTTTTGTTGTCACAAGACCTTCGCTGTGAGCAAGTATCCCATTTGCAAGAATACAAACCTGTGTTCTGAATTTTCTTGAAATATCAGCAGCGATAAATGCCATTTCATACATTTCCTGATGATTTCTCGGCTCAAGAACGGGAATTCTTGCAGAACTCAGGAAATATCTTGCATCAATAACATGCTGCGTACTTGAAGGAACGTAATCAGCGGCCGCATAAATAACAAATGCCCCTGACTGAGCCGTATAGAAAGCAGACGTTGTAATAGTATCTCCAGCCTGAAACATTCCGGGGATCTTCAACGTTACAACTGCATCCATTCCTGCGACAGAATGTCCGACAGTAAGAGCCACAGCAACAGCCTCATTAACACTCCAGCCGACTTTTATTCTATCCTGAACGTGTTTTAAACTTTTATCAATAACTTCCGTACTCGGTGTTCCCGGGTATCCATCAGCCGCATGATATCCTGCATGAACTACACCTAAAGCAAAAGCTGCATTACCTTGAAGAATAAACCGGCTTCCTGCCGGAGAATCAACCATTTTCTTAAATTCAGACATAATTACCTCAATAAACTGTTCAACATCTGTATTCTATTGCCTGAGTAAAAACTTTCAAGTAAAATAAAAGAAGGAGGTTGCAGATGATCTCTATTTCATAAGATTAAACTCAAAACCACCGAATATCATTGGGGAAAACCTCCCTTTTTCGAAAGAATCATCCTTTAAGATATTATAGTTTACACCTGCTCCGGCAGAGATCGCAAACCAGCTCCAGACACTGTAGCTCAAACCGGCTTTTAATCCCAGGGCATAGTCATTAAGTTCCGGATTATCTCCAAAATCCCAGATCTTTTCATATCCAAGATCGGCAGTAATAAGAAAGTCGTCTATCCTGTAATATCCACCGAGATTAACTCCAAGAGACATCGGACGCTCAATTGAATCACTATAATCAGTTCCTAATGATAAAGTTGAGTACATATTCAGGTAACTAACCCTGACACCGGTATTTATCATTGCAAGATAACCGTCTCCGCCATGACTCCATAAAAGAATATCTATCGGTACAAACTCCTCGTTATTTTTGCTGTCTACTATATCTTTTACAGTCTGAGTCTCTTCATTTTTATCTTCGACATCAACAGGTTCGTATTTCTTTTCTATCTGCTTAGAATCACCATAGTATCTTCCCCACTTCGGATCATTTTTGCCATACTCAGGCTCTTTGCCGTCTACATCAGGATCCGGTTCCTCTTCAATCGTTTTTTGCACATTTTCAGTTTCATTTTGAGGCTCTTCAATATTTTCAGGTTCATGAGATTCTTTCGGGCTACTTTCTTTTTCCTGCGATTTTTCTACGTCTTCTTTATTCTCAGATTTTTCTTCTTCTTTCTTTTTGTGCTCATCTTCTTTCTTTTTAGAAGTTTTGCCAAAAATGCCATCTTCCCATCCCGTCACATTTTCGCCTTCTTCAACAAGAACATTTACTGAAAAAGGTGTGCCTGATTCTGTGCTGCTGTGAAGAGAAAAAACAAAGAGAATCGAAAATAATAGAGGCAGGATCGAACGTCTCATTACAATGCAACCGATAAAAGCCTGAACATTGAGACTTTGATCTGAGCGTCTCCTGATTCTAAAACTATTTCCTGGCTGTGTCTAAACTTCTCGTATTCAGCGTGAGCAATGATCCTGAACTTTCCTTTTTTAGAAGTTCTCACTACGAATGGAATGGTATTCTCGCCCTTTGTGAGCTTACCGCTCCAGTTGTGAGACCTGATCTTTTCTATTTCAGAATTATTAGAATGAAAGGTCAAACCATCTGCAAGTTCAATGTGAAATTTAACATCTTCAAGGTCTTTTGCAGCGTTATAAACAAGCTTTATCGTTACCGGTCTGCCCTGCGCAACGGTTGACTCATAATAAAGCTTTCTCGTGTTCTTTTCTGTGAAATTTTCGTATATCATGAAGACTGAAAGAAGAATAAGCAGTGAAGCCGCGGTTGCAATCACAGTCCTGGATCTGAGTTTAAAGAATGCTCTTTTTTCTTTTTCAACAGCTACCTTCGCAAGTTTTTTAGAAAGCGATGCCTTCACATCGTCAGAAACATAGACTTTCTGTTTTTTCGCTTCCGTTAGAAGATCGTTTAAAATGTTTTCAGAGTTCTTGCTATTCATATCCATTCCCCAAACCAACCATTACATAAGACCCTGATAAATCCCGAATGGTTACATTCATTTAAAAAAACTCCCTGTTTTCTTCTATCAGCTTTTTCAGCTTATTACGCGCCCTGTGAAGTCTTACTTTCAGCAAATTCTTATCAATCTCAAGCATAGCTGCAACTTCATCATGCTCAAGATCCTGGATTTCAATAAGTGTTATAACTTCGCAGTAAGAAACTGGCAGACAGGATATCAGCTTTCGCAACAACCTGGCCCGATCATCTTTTATCAGCTCCATTTCCTTCTTGTCATCTAAAGAAGGCTCAAACCCTGAGATATCATCAATATTTATTCCGGAACTCTTTCTTTCTGCTTTCAGATAATCATAGTAGGCATTTCTAATGATCTTCCATAACCATGTCGAAAAACTACTTTTAAACGAGAAATTGTGAATACTTCGGAAAGCCTTTATCAAAGCTTCCTGATAGATATCCTCTGCTATTGGCCTGTTTCCACCAGCTATAGAAAGAGCAAAAGAAAAGATCTTGTTCTCTTCCAGCTTGATTAATTCCTCAAAGGCTTTTACATCGCCTTTGACAGCTTTTTTAGCTAGAATTGTCTGTGGATCTTTTTTCATAGATTATCTGGAACCTAGATCGTTCCCTGTGTATTCTTTAATAAGTTCCGTAACTTTTTTCTTAGTATCTCTCAGATACCACTTTTTATGTTCAAACGGCATAAAAGAACTTTTGACTCCGTTTATAACCAGATCAAGGATATTCTGAGCTGAAAGATCATAGGCCTCGTAGGCTTTCAGATATTCGTCAGTTACAGTTGTGTCTGTTATCAGTCTATTATCAGTGTTCAGCGTAACCCGTATCCCGAGATCAAGATAAAATTTAAATGGATGATCTTCAAACGTATTTACCGTTCCAGTCTGAATGTTACTAGAAGGACAAATTTCAAGTGGAATTCTGTGATCGTTAACATAGTTGAGAAGATCTCCATCCTCTCTGAGCCTAACTCCGTGACCGATCCTGTGAGCTCCGCAGTAGTGAAGTGCCTGGTGTATGCTGTCCGGACCGTAAGCTTCACCGGCATGAATAGTCACATTTACATTGTTTGAAAGGATCAGTGAAAAAGCCTCGAGATGATCTTTTGCCGGATAGTTATATTCTGCACCCGCAAGATCAAAACCGATAACCCCTCTGTTTTTAAATGCAACTGCAAGTTCTGCCATTCTAAGACTCACCGTGGGAGAAATATTTCTGATTCCGCAGACTATAACCTCACTTTTGATACCGAAATCTTTTTCCGCGGCCCGAAGTCCTTCAACAACAGATTCAACAATAGTTGTCAAAGCAAGACCTTTGTCTGTGTGAAGGATCGGAGAATAGCGGACTTCCATATATTCAACATTCTCTTTCGCACAATCTTCCGCCAGTTCATAGGCAGCTCTGTAAAGCCCTTTGGATGTTTGAAGCACTTTGAGTGTTATTTCAAAACCTTTGAGATAGTCAACCAGCGATTTATGAACTTTTCCCGGACCGATAAGCTTTCTCAGCTCATCAACATTTTTAACACCGAGATCTATCTTTCCCTTTTCGGCAAGATCCATAATGGTTTCAAGCCTTAACGACCCGTCAAGATGCACATGAAGATCTGTTTTCGGGAGTTTATGAAAAAAGGCTCTGTCAAATTTTCTGTTCTTTTTATCTGTCATTGGAAAGCTCCATCAGTTGAGAGTTTTACACTCTATAACTTCCATATCATACATATCAGCCTCACCTTCGATCCGAAGTTCTTCGCCAACACGTATGTTGTTTGTAAAGATAGTCACTCCGCCTCTACTTGAAAAAGGCTCCTGAATGTAACATATCTCTTTTATAGCACCGGCCTCAAGCGTAACTTCAGCTTTAAAAAGCTTGTCGTTATTAAGGTAAAATGTCTCCGTTTTTGCCATAGAAGCTCCTTCAAGCTGCAGAACGTAGTAAATCACCTTGCCATCTTCAGAAACACTATCCGGACTATCTGCAAAGAAAACCTGGATCATTGGAATAGTGCCTGAAATTATCTTTACGTCTTTTTTTATTGCCCAGACAGAATTATTTACCGTAATCGCTTTACCTTCAAGATTAAGATAGTTGAGATAACCTGAACCAAGTTCCATATCTTCAAGTGCAGCATTTCCATCATTTATTGTTCCATAAAATGAAAATATTACATCCCACGTTTTTCCTACGACATCTTCATCAACCGTTTCACTAACATCAGGATACTCCTGATAGTATGATTCCGTATCTGTAAGATAGCTCGGATTACTGTACTTGTCAGCAACCTCCTGAACACAGGAAAGACCGGTGAAAACCAGAACTATAATAACAAAAAACATTTTAATGTTCATAACAGGCTCCTAAATAATAAACTACAACCTAATATATTACATAAAAAGATAATACATTCAATTTTTTGTTTATGTGGAAGAATCTTTCAGAAACTATTTTACGAGCTTCATACCAAGCTCAATAGCCTTTTCATTAAGTGGGATAAGTTTGTGGTGCCGCTCCGGAAGTGTATCCTTAAGAGCCATTATCAAAGTCTCTTTTTTTACAACCGGATTCTTTTCAAGAAGACTTCCGAGTGCGATCATATTCATTACCTGTGTGTTCTTCAACTCGTTAGTCGCCTTTTCAATGGCGGGAACAGCAAGGACTGTTATGTCGGTACGTGTCGGAGCTTCTTTGATTGTAGAACTTTCCCATATAAGAATTCCGCCGGGTTTTACCATCGGCTCATATTTCTTAAGTGAGGGAAGGTTGAAAACAACAACAACATCAAAATCCTGAACGATAGGACTTGAGATAGGCTTGTCACTTATATTAACCATACAGTTTGCAGTTCCGCCTCTCATTTCCGGACCGTATGACGGCATCCAGCTTACTTCTTTTCCTTCTTTCATTGCAGCGTAGGCAAGAAGTTTTCCCATCGAGAGAACGCCCTGTCCTCCAAATCCTGCAAATATCATTTCCTGAAGCATATTATCCTCCTAAAAAGCAAATTAATAATTAAGCTTACTGCGCTGTTACGTCTTTCTTTACACCAAGTGGATAGTACTCAAGCATATGATCTTTTACAAAATCAAGTGATTGTACGGGAGTGCATTTCCAGCCTGACGGACAGTTTGAAACAACTTCAAGGAAAGTGGTTCCAAGACCCTGTTTCTGGATCTCAAAACATTTTCTAACTGACTTTTTTGCCTTTCTTACATTTGCCGGAGTATCGAGAACAACTCTTTCTACATAGGCTACTGCTGGGAGCTGACTGATTATTTCAGCCATTCTTAAAGGATAGCCGACATGTTTAGGATCTCTGCCGTATGGGCTTGTAGTCGTCTTCTGACCAACGAGTGTTGTCGGAGCCATCTGACCGCCAGTCATTCCGTAAATTGCATTATTTACGAAAAATATCGAGAATTTCTCACCACGGTTACAAGCATGAACTGTTTCAGCCGTACCTATAGCAGCAAGATCTCCATCACCCTGATAGGTAAAGACATACTTATCAGGAAGAGTTCTTTTGATTCCAGTAGCAAGTGCACAAGCTCTTCCATGAGCAGCCTGCTGAAAATCAATATCCATATAATCGTAAGCAAAAACTGAACAACCGACAGGACTTACACCGACGATATTATCTTCTATTCCCATTTCTTCAACAACTTCCATCATAATTTTATGCAGAATTGAGTGAAAACATCCGGGGCAGTAGTGCATTCTCACATCTTCGATGAGACCTTTTGGTCTTTTATATACTAAATCGTATCCGTCTTTCATTTTATCCCCCTTAAAGTTTCTCGTTAATCACATTAAGAATCTCTTCTGCTGTCGGAAGTATTCCACCTGTTCTGCCATAAATACTGACAGGCTTACGTCCATTAACAGCAAGTCTGATATCCTCAACCATCTGACCCACACTCATTTCAATTGAGAAAAAATGTTTTACATTTTTCTTGTCAGCGAGCTCATCAAACTTAGCTGTTGGAAAAGGCCAAAGCGTAATTGGTCTTAAAAGACCGATCTTCATTCCTTTTTCTCTTCCAAGATCAACAACTTTTTTGCACAGACGACTGGAAAGTCCATAGGCCGAAATAACAACGTCAGCATCATCGAGGTTATAAGTTTCATATCTTATTTCCTCATCAGTTATTTGCTGATACTTTGCCTGAAGCCTTTCGTTCTGTTTTTCCATATTTTCCGATTTAATATGAAGAGAGGTCATTATATTCTTTGCTCTTCCCTTCTTACCATTTGTCGCCCACGGTTTTTCTGCTCTCATTTCTTCAGCTGACTTCAACACGTAAGGTTCAGGAAGTTCAACTTTTTCCATCATCTGACCGATAGCGCCATCTGTAAGAATAAGAACAGGATTACGCCATTTGTCAGCAAGATCAAAAGCAAGAACTGTATGATCGACCATTTCCTGAACTGAGTTAGGAGCAAGAACTATAAGTCTGTAATCGCCATGACCACCGCCTTTAACAGCCTGGAAATAATCACCCTGACTTGGCTGAATTGTTCCAAGGCCGGGGCCACCACGCTGAACGTTAGCAAAAACAGCCGGGATTTCAGCACAAGCTATATAGCTGACTCCTTCCATCATAAGTGAGTAACCGGGTGAGGAAGTAGTAGTCATAACTCTTCCACCAGCACCGCCTGCACCGTAAAGCATGTTTACTGATGCAACTTCACTTTCAGCCTGAAGAACAACTACGCCGGGATGATTAGGAACTTCTCTTGAAAGATATTCAATAACCTCTGACTGAGGAGTGATAGGATATCCGAAATACCCTGTCATTCCAGCTCTAAAAGCAGCTTCTGCCAGAGCTTCATTTCCCTTCATGAATGCTATCTCTTTTTTAGACACTTTAGCCTCCAATCAATAATTAATTATTTTTAAAATTACTTTTTCGCTCTGTAAACAGTAATAGCAGCATCCGGGCACATTACAGCACAGTTACCGCAACCGATACATTTGTCCTCATCTTTCAGATAACTGTAGTGCAGTCCGAAAGAGTTGGTATCATCCATTTTAATTGCAAGACATTTCACCGGACAATGATGAACACAAAGACCGCAGCCTTTACATCCTTCCACTGAAATCTCGACAAATCCTTTTGCTGCCATTTTCTACCTCCAAATGTTAAGATTGAGAAATCAACGTTACGCAGATGAATGTATCACCAAGGTTATTAAAAATCAAGATGTAAAATACATTATTTTGAGAATATTATTAACTTTTATTGCTAATACTTTTAACGCTATAATTTCAGAATGTTAGGCTGAATAAAAAATTTCAGGAGAAAATCTATTTACTTCTTTGCGGGAGCTTTTACAGGTTTCATTTGAGGCTTTCCAGCAGGAGTTGCCGGAGCTTTTTCAAAATTGATAAGTTCAACTTCGAAAACAAGAGTTTCCCCAGGGCCTATCTTGCTGTTACCACGATCACCGTAGGCAATGTCAGCAGGAATAAAAAACTTAAACTTTGCGCCCTTATTCATAAGCTGAAGACCTTCTGTCCAGCCTTTTATAACTCTGTTAAGAGGAAACTTTGCAGTCTGCTCTCTCTTATATGAGCTATCGAACTCCGTTCCATCAAGGAGAGTTCCCTTGTAATGAACTTCCACCATATCTTCAGCAGCAGGCTTCGGACCTTTTCCTTCGGTAAGAACTAAGTACTGAAGACCTGATTCTGTAACTTTCACGCCTTCCTTCTTCTTGTTCTCTTCAAGGAACTTCTTGCCCTTTTCCTTATTGGCTGCAGCTTTCTTTGTCATGTCTTCCTGCATTTTCTCCATCATCTTTGTCTGAAACTCCTGAAGTGCAGCAGCTTTTTCTTCTTCGTTCATAAGAGCAGTTTTTCCATCCATTCCCGCTTTAAATCCTTCGAGAAAAAATTTCTGGTCAATGTCCATGTCTCTTTGTTTGAAATTCATTGAAACATCGAGTCCGAGAGCATAGCTGTACTTAGCCTGATCCTTTTCAAGATCTTTCTTTGTTACAGGAACTTCCTGTGTTTTTGCCTGAGGCATCTGACATGAGACCATTGTGGCTATTGCCACGAAAATCATAAGCGAAATTAACTTTTTCATCGTTTTCTCCGATTGAAGGTTACAAAAAATCCCTGTGACATTACCAGATACGTCAGATTTAATCAAAAAATTAATTTCATGCTCACTTTTCTTTGACTTGGACCGTATTTTAAGGAAACTATAGCGACTATTTTAGATGGAGGTTTCTGTTATGGGTTCAATGTTAAAGAATTATTTTTCTGAATTTGCGGTGTTAAAAACAGCCAAAAAAGATTTCTGGCTTATCAATGCGATCCAGTTTTTTGATGGACTTGCTTACTTCTCAATGATCATGATCATCACTCTTTATCTAACGGCAAACGCCGGTTTTGATGATGTCGGTGCCGGAACATGGGTCGGTATTTTCACTCTACTCATTTCGATTTTTATTATGGGCGTCGGTCCTATCTGCGACTCGATAGGAATTAAAAAATCATACTCTATCGGGTTTGCCCTGCTAGTTGTATCTCGACTTGGCCTGGGAGTTCTGCCTTCTTTTCTTCACGGAGATATTCTTCAATATTCCGTTATGGGAGCGCTCATTTTAATGGCATTTGGAACTTCAATGATCCTTCCTGTCACGACAACAGGAATCAGACGTTTTACTACAAAGGAATCACGTGCGACCGGATTTAACATGTACTACCTAATAATGAATGTAGGTGCAGTACTTGCCGCTCTTGCCGTTCAGTATTTCCGTGAAACTTTGGGTGAAGTTGCAAGTAACACTGCTATTCTTGATTTTGGTTTCGGTGCAGCTGTGATCACTTTTATAATTAGTATGCTTATTAATGAAGACAATTATGCTGAAGAATCAGAACGCGTTGAAAAAACAACAGAAAAGAAAAGTCCCATAAAGATCTTTCTTGAAGTATGGCAGGAAAAACCTTTCCAGAAACTTATGCTTTTTCTTGCTCTTACACTTGGGGTAAGACTTGTTTTCACTCATCAGTTTCTTGTTATGCCTAAATACTACACAAGAATTGTATACAACGATTTCTCCATCGGATATGTCAATATGCTTAATCCCCTAATAATTGTTGTCGGACTTATCCTCGTCATACCAATTATAAATAAGTTTGACACTCTCCGCCTGGTTATTGTAGGAATGTTCATTTCGGCAATTTCACTTCTGCCGATGGCAATGCCTCTTGACTGGATGCTCAGCCTTCCGATGATAGAAAACTACAACCAAGCACTGTGGTTTATCATAATTCTTCAGATTGTTGTCTTTGCAATTGGTGAGCTTATTTTCTCACCAAGATTTATGGAATACATCGCATCAGTTGCACCGAAAGATAAAGTCGGTTCCTACATGGGGCTTTCCGCTCTTCCGATGTTCATTGCAAAACCTATAAACGGATTTATTAGCGGAGTACTTATCGCAAAATTCTGTTATCCGGGAATCAGGGCAAAGATCGAGACTGGTGATGTTAAATTCTTCGATTCACCTTCTTTCATGTGGCTTATCTACTTTCTCATTGCCGCCACAAGTCCGATTGCTATTTTAATGCTTAAAAGGTTCCTAACTTCCAGCAATCTGAAAAAAGATGATGATACTCCTGAAGATGCGGGTGACGAAAAACTTCAGGAACAAAACTAAGGGAGAAATGAAATGAGAAAGATAATATTTGCAGTTTTGGCTATTGCTCTTCTTTTTACTGCATCCTGCGATGACAAAAAGACTGGACTGGAAGACAAACTTGTTGGCGCAATTAATGCAGGAAAAATTGAAGACGTTAAAATAGAACTTTCAGAAAAAACATTTAATTCGAATAAAGATAAATACAGCAGCTACGAAGCATTTGTTGAAGAAAGACTTAACAAAAGTCTTGATAAACTCAACAGATCTCCACTTGTCTGGGCATCTTTCACCAACAAGTCAACACTTGAGAACACAAAAAAGACAGAAGAGATCCGTCTTGATATCGTTAAGTATCTCCTTGAAAAAGGCGCAGACTGCAACATCAAGGATATTAACGGCTGGACACCACTTTTCTGGGCAAGCTGGTCAGGCATGGACGAAATTGGAGCACTTCTCATAAAGAAATGCCCAACCGTCAACGATAAGACTGATAAAGACTGGACACCGCTTATGGCTGCCTCAATGAAAGGCTGGCACAATGTGGTTGAACTTCTCCTAAAAAACGGCGCTGACGAAACTCTCAAGAACAACGAAGGCAACACTGCACTTGACCTCGCTAAACATAACTTTAAAGTTTATCCTGAGTTCTCAAAACGTCTCAAAAAGACGATTGACCTTCTTGAAAAAGAAGTTCCTGTAGAAGTTAAGGAAGAGTTGAAGGAAGAAGTTAAAGAAGAAGTTAAAGAAGAAGCTCCTGCTTCACCTGAAAAGAAATAAAATCAGTTAATCGCCAAAATATTCTTTAGCAGATTTCTTATTTACACAAATAGTTAAATGAATTTTTTCCTTATTCAGGATCACAGATTGGAAGTTGTGAAGGAAATCCTGAGACATTTGATGGATGTCTCAACGTAAAAGTGTAACCTTCAGGTTTATCTACTTTAATATATCCTTCATTTTGAGCTTCATCATAGTCAAGCGTCATCGTTTGACCTGGAGTCACAACAGCATGAACACATTTAATAGCGTCAGGATGAACCACATCTGTATCATCAAGGTCAACTATAAAGAGTCTCATACCATTCTTATCTCTGTCGTTAGAAACTCCAAATGCATCCCATGTAACTCCAGGCTCATTATTCAGACGTGCCATAACTGAAATTTGAAAAAGAATAGCCTTTTCTCTAATTATATCGCCATTCTCATCAAGATTAAGCTGCCAACCATTGGCATGATCATTAAAACCGTCCAATCCATTTGTATAGTCTCCGTCATCTGTGTCTATCCATGTCGCATATGCCTTAAACGAATCAGCATCATCTGTTGGTATTTTGCCCAACTCTCCAAAAGTTGCAGTGAAGAATGCTTCTGCGACTGCACCAATAGTCGTACCCTGTGGAAAGGCCGCTAAATAGTCGTCATAGGTCGCATATGTCTTATCGTAGCCCTTACAACCACCAATCATGCAGGAATTATAACGTTTGGCTATTTCTCTGAGATATACATAATCATAGGAAAAGTTTAAATCAATTG
>Ga0222665_1000912_pt1 | contig 15266 bp, 11 predicted proteins | sample AntAcemetagen653_FD_179853 | JGI IMG/M metagenome (GOLD analysis project Ga0222665, IMG submission 179853) | Saline water microbial communities from Ace Lake, Antarctica - #653 | ecosystem: Environmental > Aquatic > Non-marine Saline and Alkaline > Saline | place: Antarctica: Ace Lake...
CGGGCAACACCTGTTTAGGATTGATGATTGTTGATTGAAAAACGATTGAAAAGCAAAAAAGTACTTGCCCAGGAAACCAAAAACATTTTCTTGAAAGCTTCTTCGATCGCTTCTTTGGGGCCAATTACTGTCCCCTGATGTTCATGGAGGAAAAATGATATGCATGCACGGCTTTTGGTGCTATTCAATTTGTTGCTGCTTTTATTAGCCTGTGTGTTACTCTGGGAAACTCAAGTCATTGCCGGCATCCTCAAGATTGAAACACAAACCACGGTTGAAGTGGCAGGAGAGTTACTCAAGGTAACCGTTAACGTTACAAATAACGGGACTGAACCGGCTCATAATGTGCAAGTCCACCTCGATACCTTAGGTCAACATCAGGACAGCCCCATTAAACCGCAGCTTGACTCAGGCCAGTCAGAAACTGTTCTATTTGAGAAAACCATCTCAGGCAAAAAGAAAGGTCGTTACCCCCTCACCGTCTATGTGGACTTCCACGACTCAAATCAGTATCCTTTTTCGGCCCTTTCCGGGATGACTTTTCACGTAGATGAAGACGTCAATCCCAATCTGATTGCCTTGGCCGAAGATATCACCCTGGAGAAAAATGGTGAGCTGTCCATTGAGATAAAAAATCTGGGACCCAGGTCCAAAGAAGTCCTCGTGAGCCTCATCCTCCCAAAAGAGTTATCTGCCCAAAGGCAGACCATTAATTTTGAGATGAATCCCAGGTCTGAAAAGAGATTGGACTTCAGGTTAACCAATTTCTCCGCCCTTCCAGGTGCTAACTATCCGATTTTTTGCTACATTGAATACGATTTGGAAAATACGCATTATACAGCTATTGCCAAGGCCACTGTGAACATCGCAAATGAGGAGAATTTGTTCCGCAGATTCCGGTGGCTATGGATTTTCCTCACGATCATCCTGAGTGCAATGTTAGTTATGATGATCATCAGGGGTCTTAAGAAGAAAGGTATGGAATAATGGAATAGTGGAATGATGGAAATTCGTTTTCTACCGCGAATGGATTAGATCGGAATTTCTCATTTTTCTCATGTTTTGCCAACTTGATTTTCCCAATAGACCATTCCGTCAATTCCCCAAAACCCATTATTCCAGTGTTCCATTATTCCAACATTCCAATTGGGGCGAAGCCCCTACGTTCAAAAGGTATTATGAGAGTCATTTTTCACGGGGATGATTTTGGGCTGACTTCGGGAATCAACAAGAGTATCCATAACTGTTTTCAGCACGGCCTGCTCACCAGCACTTCCCTTCTTGTATGCGGGGAGGCAGCCGAGGAGGCCATAGCCCTGGCAAAGGAGAATCCTGATCTCGATGTGGGCATTCACCTTGCCCTCTGCGACGAATCCCCGGTACTTCCGCCAGAGCACCTGCCCTCGATAATCCCTAAAGGCTTTACTTTTCCCACAAGAGAACAGATCCTCCGGGCAGTCCTTAGCCGAAAAATCAACTATCGCGAGGTTGAAGCGGAGTGGGATGCACAGATAAGAAAAGCCCTGAATGCAGGTATTGCAATCAGCCACATGGACGGACACCAGTTTATCCACCTTTTTCCAGGCCTTTTTCCCCTTTGTGTCAAGGTCGCTGTCAGGTATCAGATACCCTATATAAGGGCTTCAATTTTCGATTTAATCACTCTTGACATTGGATTCAAGAGGCCCTTTCAGTGGATTTCGCTGAGATTGTGGGCAAAATTCTTCGCGATCCGCAGACTTCCGTCACACATTAGCAGCCTGCCATCAATAGGGTTTCTGAGGGCCGGTGGCAGGATGGACAGGGATTCGATTCTCAAGGCCCTTGACAGACTCAAACGCAAAAGATCGTGTTCTGTGGTGGAGGTAACGCTTCATCCGGGAACCGGAGACCGTCATACTTCCCACAAATACAAACACTGGCGCTACAACTGGAAGAATGACGAGGACCTGCTTTTGGACAAATCGTTGAAAGAAGCACTTGATTTGCGAAGTGTAGCTTTGACCTCCTTTGGGGAAGAAATATGACACGTCTCGGCACAATACTTCTTGTCAATCCTGAATGGAAGGGGATCGGAAAGCAGGAACAGACCCAGCTTAAGAGGATCTGGCAGCCCCTTGACCTGGCAATAGCGGCCGCGCTTTTAGAAACAGAAGGTTTTCGGGTAAAGATACTCGATAATAATATTGAACGCCTTTCTTTGCAAAAGGTAGGGGAGTTATCCACCCATTTTGAAAAGATTTTTGTCACATCAACGCCCTATGACCGCTGGCAGTGCCCCTCACTGGACATCGATTTTTTCTTCAATACTATCAGATATATTTCTAAGAGACGATTATATGTTATGGGCGCCCATGTGACCGAGAGGACCGCGGCGATTTTACGGCAGAGTCAGGCCCGTGCTGCCATACTGAACGCGCCTGAATATACAATTCTTGAAATTGCTATGAGGGATTCAACTACTGAAATACCTCAGGATATTGCCGGGATTGCCTATATCAAGGATGACAGATTAATAAAATCGACCCCCCGGAACAATCTCTATGATCTCAATCGGTTACCCTATCCGGCCTATCATCTCCTTCACATGGACCAATATTATTATGAGTTTATGGGCAAAAATTTTGCCATTTTGGAGGGCTCAAGGGGATGTCCCCATAAATGTAGCTTCTGCTATCTGGGGATGTATGGTACGCATTACAGGCAAAAAGATCTTGAGCGGATGGTGGAGGAGGTCGCCTATGTTAAAAAGAGGTTCCATCTCAAGAATATCTATTTCATGGACCTTGAGTTCGGGCTTAACCGGGACTATCTCATTTCCTTTTGCAAGGCGTTGATTAAGCGTGAGATAGACATACAATGGTGCTGCCAGACACGGGTCACGGATGTGGATCAAGAGGTCCTGAAATGGATGAGGGCCTCTGGATGCCGTCTTATTCATTTTGGTGTTGAGGCTGGTTCCGACCGAATCCTGAATCAAATCGGGAAGAAAATAAGGGTGTCGGACTGCATCAGGGCCGTTACTCTGACACATAAGGCCGGGATTCGCACTGCCCTGTTTATGAATTTTGGATTTCCCGGTGAGAGCTTAAAGGAGATGGACGCGACCATAAACCTGGCCATTCGGCTCAATCCCACTTACGCCGCCTTTCATTTGATCGTTCCGTTTCCTGGAACCGGGCTTGCCCGAGAGGTCGGCCTCAACTGTGAGGCCTTGCCTCCCCACTTATATCCCCACTATAATAACGTGCATCATGATCCGAAAACCTTGAAATTTATGCTCAGAAAGGCATATCTTAGATTTTACCTTCGGCCTTCATATCTTATCCGGCTCTTGAGGGGACAGACTCGGACGACCTTTCACCAAGGGAAACTTTTTTTGAAGCTTATGACAGGATGAATCGGACATGGCAAATAATGCGTTATCAGGAGGGTGACGAAAAACAGATCCTTCGCCTTCGTCATTTGGTTTTTGGTGATCTTGATCCCATCCGGATAAGTTCCTCTGCCTGGAAGTGGCAGTTCTTGAAAAATCCGGCAGGAAAAGCCTTCTGCTGTCTTGCCAAAGAGAAGGGTATTGTGGTTGGCCAGTATGCGGCTATTCCCACACGTTTCCTTGTTCAAGGGCAAGAGACGCTCCTCGCCTTTTCCTGTGATACCATGGTTCATCCTGCCTACCGGAAGCAGGGAATTTTTGTGCGTCTGGCAAGGGATCTTTACCGATGGATGGAGTCCGAGTGCCATATAAGCACTGTCTGGGGATTCCCAAATAAAGTTTCTCTTCCCGGGTTTACAAAACACTTAGGCTGGAACATGTTGACTGTATTTCCCCTGCGGGTTATACCCATACGTCCATTCTCAACCCTTAAATCCCATTTCCAACTGCCTAATCGGGCCAAGTCGCCCCCTTCTTATAACAGAAAAAATCCGGCATTCATGAAAATGGATGAAACGGGTGAAAAGCCACCCCGTCTTCAAATTGAACCGATCACCCATTTTGGCACGGACTTCGATGAACTCTGGAACCGCAACAAGACCCTTGCGCCCGTGATGCAGGTTAGGGACAGTATCTACCTCAACTGGCGTTATTTGGGCCTTCCGGCTTTTGGCTATCGACCCTTTGCCATAAAATGGCAGGGGAGACTTATCGGATATATGGTCATGAGATTAATGAACTTGAGGGGCCATTATTTCGGGGCAATGGCTGACCTTTTTCCCTTTCCAATGGGCGATGATACCATTACCTCCTATCTTTTTCGTTTTGCCCGCGATTATTGTAAGGGATACGGGGCCGAATTTTTAACATGCCTTTTGAGCCAGGCGAATTCCCGTTTCTTGAAAAAGGCTGGATTCATAAGCGTACCTGCAAGACTTAATCCCAAGAGGTGGTATTTTGCGTGTCGATATGGAGACGAAAACAAGCCAATTTTTGGGAGCATTGACCAGTGGTATATTACTTACGGTGATACGGATATTGTCTGAATCCCGATCGCGACTATCGCCCTATGAGGCTCTGGAGTAAATAAAATGATTGCACGCTTCAAACTCCTTCTTTCTCCAAATCCCATATCTCTCACATTTGTAAGCATTGCACTGGTTTTGGCTCTATTTCTGATCGGCGTCCCGATTCTCGACCTGATTGAACTAAAGACCTATGACCTTCGCTTCGTCTCACGAGGTCATGAGGATCCGTCTTCTGCTATCGTTTTAGCGGTCATTGATGAAAAGAGCATGGACACAGAAGGACGGTGGCCCTGGTCCAGGTCTAAGATCGCTGCGCTCGTGGATATCCTTTCCAGAGAAGGGGCAAAAGTAATCGGTTTTGATGTCGGCTTTTTTGAGCCGGACGAAAATTCATCGCGGAAGCTCATCCATCAACTTCAGCAGGATATAGAGGCCCTGGACATCAGGGATAAGAAACTGTCTGTATTGATGGAAACGAGCAAGATAAAGGGTGATAATGATCTTGCCCTTGCAAACGCAATTGAGCATTCGCCTGCCGCAGTTATTTTGGGCTATTTTTTTCACATGGGGCAAGCAGATACAACACACCGGATTGAGCAGGAAGAAATCAACCGGCAACTCAAGCGGATTGCCCCTTCAAAATATCCTCTGATCATCTATGAAGACGAAGATATGGAGATACACCCTTTTATCAAGGCCCATGCACCGGAAAGCAATCTTGAAATTCTTACCAGAGCAGCAAGGTTCTCAGGTTATTTCAACATAATGTTGGACCAGGACGGTGTGGCCCGGTGGATTCCGCTCATCATCGAATGTGGTGAAAGTACCTTCCCTGCCCTATCTCTCATGTGCGTCTGGAATTTTTTGGATCAGCCCCAGTTAATGGTCAGGGTTGCCGCGTACGGAGTAGAAGGAGTACATATGGGCGAAAGATTCATCCCCACCGATGAAAACGGCCAAATGCTCATCAATTACCTTGGTCCGGCCAAATCCTATCCATATTTTTCCATCAGCAGCATTTTGCACGGTAAGTTCCCTAAGGGGGCCTTTGAAGATAAAATAGTCCTTGTGGGTATGACAGCCGCGGGTCTTTCAGACATAAGAACCACCCCCTTCGACCCTCTCTGCCCCGGAATCGAGATCCATGCCACAGTGATCGACAATATCCTGAGCAAGAGATTCCTGAACCGGCCAAGGTGGGCAGGCGTTTACGATCTGTTGGCCATTATCGTTTTAGGTCTCTTGACAGGCATGGTCCTCCCGCGTCTGAACGCCCTCACAGGGCTGTTATTTGTCTCAGCGCTGTTCATCTTACATATCATCGCAGCACGCTGGCTTTTCGTGCATTCAGGGGTCTGGCTCAGTATCGTCTATCCCCTGATGGTTCTCGTGATAACCTATATTTCTATCACGGCCTATAGCTATTTCAGCGAGGCGCGGGAAAGGAAAAAGATCAAGGGGGCATTCAGCCGCTATGTGTCTCCTTCGGTTATTAGTGAAATGCTGAAACACCCGGAACAATTGAAATTGGGTGGGGAAGAAAGAGAGGCTTCCGTGCTATTTTGCGATCTGGCAGGCTTTACCTCTGTTTCAGAGAACGTGACACCACACGAGCTGATAACCCTTTTGAGTGACTACTTTGCAGAAATGACAGAGGCGCTATTTGCCCATGAAGGTATGCTCAAAGAATATGTTGGCGATGAAATGATGGGCATATTCGGCGCCCCCCTTGAGCAGCCCGACCATGCTGAGAGGGCATGCTCTGTGGCCCTGGCCATGCAAGACCGGCAGCAGGCCCTTCGTCAGGCCTGGGTTAAAATGGGCCGGCCCCCTCTGAGTGCCCGGACAGGGATCAATTCCGGACCCATGCTCGTCGGCAACGTGGGGTCTGTCTATCGCTTTTCATACGGGGTCTTAGGAGATCACGTTAATCTCGCCTCCCGCCTGGAAGGGCTCAATAAGAGATACGGCACGGAGATAATGATCGGGGAAAACACGGCCCGCATGGTTAACGGATTATTTCTGCTGCGTGAGATAGATATCGTGAGGGTTAAGGGCAAGGAGCAGCCTGTGCGCGTTTACGAACTAATTGGCAAGTCCGGGGTTTCCCTGCCTAAAAAGAAAGAAGAGTCCCTGATTTGCTATGCGGCAGGGCTTGAGGCATACCGCCAGCAGCGCTGGAAAGAGGCCATGGGCCATTTTGGTCAGGCCCGGGAGTTCTGGCCTGATGATGCCCCTTCCCTGGCTATGACCGAGCGTTGTCTGCTTTATCAGAAGATGCCTTATCAAGATGATTGGGACGGGGTTTTCATCGATCGCCGGAAGTAGCCTGATGAATCGCTTGAATCAGTCTCTTTTTCGGCTAATTTTAAACGAGGAAAGCCATAAACGGAAAAGGTTGCTGAATTTATAAACCCCTTCGTACATCAGATTGAAACGGCTCTCCCGCATGTCATGGCATTGCACAGGTATCTCCTTGAGTTTTTTTCCGTCATGAAAGGCCCGCCACACGATTTCAACTACATAAAAGGTCTTGTCGTCAATATGAGGGAGATACCTTATAACAAGCCCCTTGCGATACCCCTTAGCGGCAATGGAATAGTCGTGGAAGTGGATCCGTAGCAAAACCCTGGCAAGGTGAATAAAGGAATTGCTGGCGAATTTCCGAATGAACGATCTCTTCTGGCTTCCCGTGATTTTGGACCCTATCACCATGTCATACCGGTCAAGCAGTTCCTGGGCCACTGAGATAAACTCAAGATTGATGGAAAGATCCATATCAACGGTGACTATCCGCTCATATTTGGCCTTTTTTACACCCAGTCTAAATGCATTTCCCACACCCTTTTCGGGAAGATGAAAAAAGCGTATATGGTTGTGCTGATTGCACAATCGCATTCCTATTTTCACGGTTCTGTCCGTTGAACCGTTGCTTCCAATGATAATTTCGTAGGGAATCTTGAGCGGCTCGAGGAATTCAAGTAAACGCCTCGTATTTGGAACTAACAAAGATTGTTCATTGAAGACAGGTATGAAAACCGTTAATCCGTCTGAATTCGTCATTGGGGCTGGATCTCCTCTATGCGGTCGGCCGCAAACCCCGCCCAGACCTGATTCGGGAATCCCTGGATCGTCTTAGTAAATTGCTCATGGGCCTCTTTGGTTTGACCCAGATTCAAATAACAGACCCCCGCATGGTAGAGGGCCTCTGCCCCCCTGCCGGTCTCCGGATATACCTCAAGAAGCCATTTCAGGGACTTGATGGCGCTCTCCCATTCCTTTTCCCTGAAGAAGCACATGGCATGGTGATAGGCGGCCTGATCTACCATCAAGGTCTGGGGGTAACGCTTGAGTACCTCTTCAAAGTATCTTCTCGCCCCGGGATAATCCCCTTTGGTAAAACATCGGATCCCCTCATTATATGAAAGAACCGGGAACTCGGGGGACAAATTTACAAGATAGTAAAAAACAGCCCCTGCCAGCATGGCTATACATATAAAAGCGGCCTTTCCCACATAACGATCAAACCGCTGTGACAGGGCCGGCCTCCATTTCGAAAAAATAGAAAAGCGGGAAATAATTGCAAATAACAGGGCAAGACCGGTCATTAAGTATCCCACATAGTCCGGCCATGATCTGCCGTAATATAGCAGTACATGGGATGAATTGGGATAAACAAGCATGAAGGCCGGAGATACGAGGTAAATCCTGTCCGCCCCCTCAACCTTCCAGTTGGGATGGTATGAAATCTTGATGAGAAGTGGTCTGTCCCTATGTGCACCATCGATGAGCACCTCGTCCTCCTTAACCAGTTCTTTCAGAGGCGGGAACGTGTCAAGATGTTCTTTGGGCAGCTGTTTCATATCAAGCTCATTGATCTGATGGAAACGGGAAAGATTCTCCTCTTTTATGTTATCCTCGAATACCATCGGAACGGAAAGGTCGCTTAAACGAAACCACCTGTAGGACAGCCTTCGCCAGTTTTTTGTCTTTGCCAGGACCGGTTTGAACCGAACCGTCTCCACATAGCGGTTGGTATTTGTAAGGAGTTCATAAACCTCATAGGGCCCGCTGCAATAACGAAACTCGAATTGGGGATCTTTTTTCAGCGCCGCTTTTGTCTCCGGCTCCACGGCAACAAAGTCCCTCACATTAAACAGACGCAAATGTTCCGCAGCCCTTTTGAGGTTGAATCTGGAATAATTATAATCCGGGATGGGCATGGATGCCTTCTGGGAGATCTCCGACTGGATATAAAAAATGAAAGGGACCGAGAGGCTCCCCTGTATGTAAACGCCCTCTAAGGTGGATCGGCCTGAAAACAAAGGAAGGGCCTCAAAGGCCCTGACTGTCCCGGCCCGTTGATGGATCATGCTATGCTCGTACACGACCCTGGGATCATCTGATGATCCCTCCAGGATACGGTTGGTTGAGGAGAAAGATTTCCACAACGGTTTTCCCTCAAAACCGCTGTAATTGGACCTGATCCAGTCTCTGATGAATGTCTCCCTGCTATCCACCCACAACAGTGTAAGGAGGAGGACGATCATTCCGAGCAGGGCGGAGGCCTTCTTATGCGTCGAGATGGTGAAAAATATCATGGCGCCGCCGATGCTGAGAAAGAATTGGAAAAAAGGGAGAAATCTTATATCCACTACGCCAATCCTGTACCCTATCCCATAGAGGGCTAATCCACAGAACGCCAAAAACCAGACATAGAGCCAGGGCCTTACCGGCACCAAATGAAAAGACCTTATGTTCCGATATCCGACCCACAATACCCCGGCAAGAGCCAACCCAACAGAAGGATAAAGGATAACGGGAAATACCTCCCTGATAACCTGTCTCCAATCAAAAAAGATCCAGAGGATATTGAACCGCGTGGTCCAAGGTAAAAAGGCGATCAGTGGGACCAGCCAGAATGCCATCAGGAAAAAGGCCACCACATGAATTTGAAGGAGTTTCTTGAAGTTCGAGCTGAATCCCTCCCTTGTGAACAGGAAAAAGAGCGACGCAAAAACTGCGAGGACCAACGTGTACCCATGGCACAGACCAACGATGGCAAGCAGGACAGAACATCCCAGGACGCCCCTTTGCTCCCTCACCGTCCGAAAAAGAAGACCGAGCCACAGGATTGAAAGGGAAAAACCAAGGCTGTAGCAGAATGTGCCTGCAAGTGTGCTTGGGATGTTTCCCCCCCACATGGAATTGCCCTGCATAAAGAGAAAGAGTAGAGTGAAAACCGCTCCTATAATCGGCACCGGGAACGGCTGCTTCAGGAAGCGAAAAAAGAGATAGGTGCAGGGAGGAAGTAGAAAAGTCCCCAAGACCGTGACCAGCTTGAAAGCGATCGGCAAAGGAATAACCGAAGCGAGGAGGGCCGTCAAAAGAAAGGGTAGGGGAAAATAGTTCTGCAGCATGGGAAATCCGGCGAGATTTCCCTGGCACCATCCGGTTAGCTCTCCGCGGGGCAGCAGGTAATCCTTGAGATACTGGGCAGTATAATAATGGGAACCCGTGTCCCCTCCAGTGGTGATGGTTCTTGAAAAAAGATATCGGGGCTCAAAAAAGCACAGAAGAAAGGCAAAAATGAAGACCATGATGAGCAGGTCAACAAACAGCCTCTTATTTCCATTTCTTATCAAATTCTTTACCTTGGATACCAATTTTCAAGATCTCATTCTTAATTTTCAATAAAATAATAGCATAGGAGCCCTTTTCGCAAGATTTTTCCATTGACTTCAGTCAATTGTCGCTCTATAGATCATGGTGTTATTATTACTTTTCGGAAGCAGAAATGCAAATTGCATAACGGTTCTGTAAACCTCCTCAGATGAAATGTCGATAGCTGGTTGTTTTCTGCATGTTGGTCCATTTCAAAGGGAAGGAATCTCTCATGATGCGATTTAGCGCAGTTCGTATACTTGGTGTGTTACTCTTCCTCTGCCTTATCTTACTTTCATCCCCTGCCTATTCTAATCAGACCGCTATGAATTATTTTGTGGATGGCATCGAGGCCTTTGATATTAAAGATTATCAGGAAGCCCTCACCCTGTTTAACCAGGCCATCGAACTTGAACCTGCAAACCTGGAATTTCAATATTATCTCGGTGTTACCTACGCCTGCCTCGGAATGGATAAGGAGGCTCTGGAAATCTTCCAGTCGACCGTCGATAAGGACCCTGTAAACTTTTTCAAGGCCTATTTCGATATAGCGGCCCTGCACAGCAAAAAAAGAAGGTATCAAGAGGCCCTGGATACCTTGAGCCTTGCCGAAAAAATCGAGCCCGATAACGCCCGCGTATACCTTGACAAGGGGTATGCCTATAAGGACCTTAAAGAATATGAGAGGGCCATTGAAAGCTTCAACAGGGCAAGAGAACTGGACCCAAAGCTGACCCAGTTGATCTATTATATGACTGGTGCGGTCAACATTGAAAGGGAACAATTCGATAATGCCGCAAAAATGTTCGAAAAAGCTATCCAGGTTGATCCCAAAACTCCCTTAGCGGGAAATGCCCGGGAGACACTTCCCAGGATCGAGACAGCAGCCTGGATCCGGAAACCGTGGTATCTTACCACCTCATTTGCCTGGGGGTATAATGACAATGTCCCCCTCGATCCCCTGCAGGACATTACGGGAAGGCCCCCTGGTCTGCCCAGTAACCAAGAAGACCAGTTTCAGACCTTTTTCCTAAAAGGGGGGTACAAGTTTCTGAATCGAAAGGATCTTGAGGCAGGTGTGGGATACACCCTCTTCAGCATAGGATACAAGGACTGGACAGAGAATAATGTTACATCTCACAGCCCCCATATCTATATCCAGGGCAACTACGAGCCCGTTTATTTCCGCTTTCAGTATGATTTCAGCTATTTCTATGCGGGCGGTAAAAACCAGGGGATCAACCCCCCCGTCTATTTGACCTTTGCCAATAATTCTTTTGCAAGGCTGCGTATGCACAGCTTCATGCCCACCATCACCATTTTGGAGGCCTATGACCTGAGAACGGATATTAATTTCAATTATCAGATAAAGGACTATCTGGATGGTATTACAAAAAACGCCGATCGCATTGCAACAGATATTACACAGTCTTATAAAATACCGAATATCGACTGTTTCCCCCGCATCGGCTACCGGTACGCGCATGAAGACTCGGATGATGAAAGTTCGACCTATCATTTTAACGAGGTATTTGTAGGCGTTTCCGGTCACATTTATTGGGGAATAAGGGGTGATTTATCTTTCGCCTATATGGTGACCCATTATCCTGATTTTACCCCGGATGAAGGCCGTCGCGACAGCACCTACACGACAGCCTTCTCTTTAAACCGCAATTTTTTTGATCGGCTTCTGATTGCCTTCAACTATTATCACCTCCATAACGATTCAAATTTCATACAGGATGCAAAGGATTATTATTCATTCAGGCAGAACATTTATCTTCTTTCACTCACATATTCTTTTTAGTGAACCTTATCACCCCCAACAGGGGACCTGACGCAAATTCTTTTGAGGCTGAAACATTCGGCTCCAAATGCAAGCCTAACCCGGATAAACCGGAAGAGCTCAAAGCTGAAAGCTCAAAGCAAAAGACACAACGGAAAACATTTTTTGTGCTTTTTGCACAAAACTCAATTGCTAACTGTCCAAATTTCCCAGAATAAATCATACTCAAACATGATGTGATTTGAATAAATAGATACTAAAGGATGATGCCATGAGAAAATATAGATTTTGGATATTCCCGGTCCTTTTGATAATCATGCTGCCTCTCCATGCTCTGGCCGCCGATGTTATCGGAAAGATCACGAGATTGAAGGGTACGGCCTTTATTTACCGCGAGGCGGTGCCAAAACCTGTCAAGATATCCATAGACATGCCCATTCACCTCGGCGACCGAATCAAAACCGAGGTGGATTCCAAGCTGCGCATCGAACTCAAAGACGGCAGTATCCTGACCATGGCGCAGAACGCCGATCTTCATCTGAAAGATTTCCAATTCAGCCGTGCGGGAAAAGAGCGTAAGGCCTTTTTCAAAATCCTCATTGGCAAGTTCCGCGTCTTTGCCAATGACCTCCTCGATTTCAGAGAAAGGGACTTCAAGGTAAAAACACCCAACGCCGTCATCGGTGTTCGCGGCACCCTTTTTGTTGTATGGGTCAAATCGGATACCAGGACCGAGGTGACCTGTCTTGATAATATCATACAGGTGGCTAATATCCTCAAGCCCAATGAATTTGTCGTCCTGAAAAAGCATTTCTCGACTGAGATCCTTAAGAATAGGATACCCATCAAACCTCTGTGGATGCCTATGGGTCAATTAAAAGAAATGCAAAAGGGTTTAGATGTGACCAAGGCTCAGAAGACCGTAACTGAAACACCGGTCAGGACGGAAGCCACTACCCAGGGAACCACGACGATGCCTACGACCACAACGACAACTACAACAACTACTACAACGACCACTACAACGACCACTACAACCACCAGCACGACGACCACGACAACAACGACCACAACCTCTACGACGACCGTGCCAACAACGACCACCGGCACCACAATGCCAGGGCCGCCGCCACCGCCGCCAATGACCACCTCAATGCCGGGACCGCCGCGGCCTCCGAGATAGTTATCACCGCGAGTTTTGGCCGTTTATAACGGTGGTCACATGGAGATAATAGAAGTGAAAAACGGTTTAACGGGAATTAAAAAGAATGGGAAAATGCTCTGATGGCAATGATTCGCATCAACTGAGGGAAATGTTTGTTCATGTGTTATCATCGATCCCGGCATGGAGGCGTTGAAATGCTGCGCAAAAGATTGTATCCACGACTATTTTTTTGTTTGCTGGCTTGTCTGCTCCTGTTATCTGTGGCAATGATCCTACCGGCCCGCGCCGTTTTGACAGTAGAACTATATGTGGATATTTCCCTTGGCATGGATGATGAGAGCCACGGGACATCTGCCGGCACAGGGGCGTGGAAGACCCTCCATTACGCCATTGACCAGATCAATGGCTACGGCCCAGACCCAGACATCTACATTCTACATGTATCCGCAGGGACTTACAGCACCGAAACCGGTGAGCCCGACTATGATCTTGTTATTGGACAGGATAATGTAACCGTTCAAGGAGCGGGGAGAGAGGCCACCATCATTGGGGGAGGTGGCTCGGCTTCTGTGGGCATTGTCATTGATGCCTCCTATGTAACCATCAGAAATATAGGGGTGAGAGGTTTTGAAATATCTGGTGTAGAGATACCCTCAGGCACGGGGAATAGGGTCCGGGAGTGTAATATATACGAAAACGCCACTGGTGTAGATTTTGACTCCGTCACAGGGAATGGGGTCCTCAATTGCAATATCTACGACAACTCTATAGGAATTTATGTCTATAATGCTCACCCTGAAATCCGGAGGAATAGAATCTATGATAACCACGTGGGCATATATATTTATGGTGTTGGAGATGATGCAAGCCCCGTTATCTGGAACAACCTGATTTACGGCACAACCGAGACCATGGATCACGCCATCGATATGTATGCATATTATGGTACAGTTTCCCCGGAGATTTACCACAACACCATGAATGGGGGCAACCAGAATGGAGTAACGATCTATCAAAATTCCGAGGGCACGGTAAGCCCGGAAATAAAATACAATATCATTAGCAACTTCGAACAGTATGGGATCGGAAATGATAGTGGCACTCCCTCCATCGACTATAATGACGTCTGGAACAACACTTTGGCTAACTACTCCGGTTGCTCTGCCGGGCCCAACGACCTCTCTGAAGACCCTCGTTATGGTAGCTATGAATTACAGGGTGATTCCCCGTGTATAGATGCTATTCCCACCGGCAACCCCCCAAATGATCCCGTGGATGTGGACCTGGACGGAAATGTCAGACCCGAAGGCCCAGGCTTTGATATGGGGTGCTATGAATATGGGTATTCCCCCCCAACCATCATATCTTATACACCAACATCGGGTGGGGAAGGCACTGAGGTTACCATCACAGGCACTGGTTTCGCCGGGGTCTCGGCGGTCAGTTTCGGGGCCACGGATGCAGCAAGTTTCACAATGGATTCGCCTGCCCAGATTAGAGCGGTGGTGGGAACAGGCTCCACCGGAAAGGTGAGTGTGAGCACGCCGGGCGGCACAGCTGTCAGTGAAGATGACTTCAACTATCATGGTCCCCAGATCCCCGTAGCGTGGAGCATCTTTAACGCACATGAGGCGGACGGAAGTCTTGCAACCAAGATTCTCGTATGGATTCTTGATGGTTTTACCGGCACTTTGCCGGACGACATCGATACCATTACGGTAACCGGGCCGGAAGGTCTGCTCCCCTACACAAAGGACGATTTCGTTTACAAAGCCTTTGCCAATCCGCCCTGGTCCGGGTTATTGGGGCGGTTTGCCCTCACCATACCGGGCTCTCCCACGCTCGGCGAATACACAGTGAACGTGGTGAGCGGGGCCAGTGAGTCGGGTATCCGGAAAGATGTCCAGACTGTCAACAGGTCTATTCCCATCATTGACATTGCCACCTTTTCCCCTGGTAACGGCGCCACGGTGGGCTCAAAGACCCCGAGCTTCTCATGGGAGGGGATCGATTATTCAGAAGCGCCTGTATATTACCAGCTACAGATCATGGATATGTCGGATCATTTGGTTTATTTTTCGGCAAGGGAAAAGGGGATGGTCGCATGGACCCTTCCTGTAGGGGTCCTGACGCCGGGCGAGACCTACCAGTGGCGGGTGATGACAGCCGACGATTCCGATTATAAAC
>Ga0222665_1000913_pt1 | contig 15264 bp, 14 predicted proteins | sample AntAcemetagen653_FD_179853 | JGI IMG/M metagenome (GOLD analysis project Ga0222665, IMG submission 179853) | Saline water microbial communities from Ace Lake, Antarctica - #653 | ecosystem: Environmental > Aquatic > Non-marine Saline and Alkaline > Saline | place: Antarctica: Ace Lake...
CCGAGTCTATCCAGTAACCCTTCCAGCCTTTCCTTCTAAGCTCCGGGTAAACCTCTTTTGTGTAACCCCCGCCCTGGCAAGTGACAATGATATCCAGTGTAGAAAGCAGGTCAACATCGTATGCATCCCTTAATGGAGGGATCTCAAGACCCACGTCAGGACTCTTTCCGCCCACATTGGAGGTGGTAAAAAAAATCGGGTCAAAACCCCTGAAATTCTGCTCATCCCTCATACGGCCCATTAGTACCGATCCAACCATTCCTCGCCATCCTACAAAACCGGTTCTCAACATAAAATCCTCCTTAGGAACTGTTCAGAGCAGGCTTCTAATTAGCCCAAATTCGTTATAATTTCAAGGGAAAAGAATTTTTTCTTACTTGTCCCACCTCAAAAAGTTACCAGGAATCATACTATGCACAAGGACGCTGAAGCCATCGGATGTGCACGCCCCTCGGTTGAGAAACATGCAATTCAGGGCCCTAAAAGGATTGACATTTCAAAATGTTATACATAGAATCAGAGTTGTTTAATAATGGAATTATCTCAGGAGTAACAAATGGTTGCGATTCCTCAAAAAATAGTAATTTTTCAGCAAAACAACAGTGGGCAGGGGAAAATCGAGGGGATAACACGATTCGGGAATAATTTGTTCAATATTGAAGTCCTTGCCATTGACCAGACCTTTCCACCCATAATTGACGATACAACTCCATTCCTCCCGGAGGACATTCGGGCAGAGCTGGTTCTGGATTTTTTAGAACATCCTGATCTATCCCACGACCTTGCCTTAATTTGCCTCAAAAAGGGAATACCTGTGGTTGCCTCTGGCAAGAAAAGCAGGGTCAAAGGGGTTCTTACCCCCCCCACCTGATGTGCGCTTCCGAGGCAGGCCTGTCTCGGAAAATATGGTAAGCTGTTTGGTGCTCCGGAATTCGCTATGGACATTAATGACGGGCGCATTTCCAGAATAGATGTGGTGCGTGGAGCACCCTGCGGGGCAACCTGGGATGCTGCTACGCGAATGGTCGGAATGCCACCCAATGAGGCAATCATACGCATGGGACTCGAAGTGCAGTTTTTTTGCACAGCAGATCCCTCGGGCTGGGATCCCATCTACGGAAAAAGCCCCGTCCATTTAGCCGGCAAGTTTCATAGCTCCGCACTCAGCAAAGCTGTGGATGTTTCAAAATCCCGGATCATCGAGAAGACAGGGTTCGGGGATACTAACTAAAAAGGGAGCCAAACAGAACATGGGACTTCTTGTGAGATGGTTAGCGCTGACAGCAGCCATTGTGATCGCCTCTTATCTGATAAGCGGCATCGAAGTAAGCGGCTTTTTCAGCGCATTCTTTGCCGCGGCTATCTTGGGCATTTTAAACATTTTTTTTCGGCCTATCCTCTTTATCCTGACCCTACCCATCAATCTCCTGACCTTTGGCCTTTTTACGTTTGTCATAAACGCTCTATTATTGAAGATGGCATCCGGTGTAATTTCAGGATTTCAGGTTCACGGGTTCTGGTCAGCACTGTTTGGAGCCTTAGTGATCAGTGTGGTGAACTGGCTGTTGACATCATTTATTAATGAGCAGGGGAGAGTAGGATACACTGACCTGAGGAAAAGAGATGATGGCAGGTGGGAATAACTTTCCTGAATTTGCAAATCCAGTTCGTCCAGGATAGAGGTATCAGCAATCAGCATGACTAAGAAAGAAAGAACGAGCTACGTCTGTCAAAGCTGCGGCTATGAAGCCCTTAAATGGATGGGTCGATGCCCTGACTGCGGCCAGTGGAGCAGCATGGTAGAGGAGATCCGAAAACCTTTCAAAAAGGAAGCAAGGTCTTCTACAATGAGCCGGGCGGAGCGTATCGATGCCATATCCTTAGCGTCTGAGATGAGATTGAAGACCGGGTTGGCCGAGTTTGATCGAGTCCTTGGCGGTGGTGTGGTCCCCGGATCACTTATCCTTATAGGCGGAGACCCCGGGATTGGAAAGTCGACTATTATCCTACAGGTGCTCGACAGACTTGCCCGGCAGGATTTTCGTTCTTTATACCTTTCGGGGGAGGAATCCGCACAGCAGATAAAGTTAAGGGCCGAGAGGCTTGGCATTGATTCAAAAGGTCTCTATGTAATGACAGGGACCTGCATTGAAGATTTTTTTGATAGAGTAGTTCCGCTGAAGGCCGACCTTCTGGCCGTTGACTCGATCCAGACATTCTACACTGACGATATCGCTTCGGCCCCCGGCAGTGTAGGACAGGTAAGGGAAGTGGCCTCACGTCTGATGGCCTATGCAAAAGGATCGGGAACCCCCGTCTTTTTGGTGGGCCATGTTACTAAGGATGGCGCCATTGCCGGGCCAAAGGTCTTGGAGCACTTAGTGGATACAGTCCTCTACTTTGAGGGAGACAGGGGACATACGTTCAGGATACTCAGGGCGGCCAAGAATCGTTATGGTTCAACCAACGAGATAGGCGTCTTTGAAATGAAGGACTCAGGGCTTGCCGAGGTGGACAACCCATCCAGAATGTTTCTCGAAGAAAGGCCTGAAGACGTGCCGGGATCTGCGGTAATCTCCTGCATTGAAGGGACAAGACCTCTCCTTGTTGAAATCCAGGCATTAGTCAGTCCAAGCCCATTAGGCATGCCGAGAAGAACGGCCATCGGTGTGGACCAAAACCGCATTTCCCTGCTTGTGGCGGTCTTGGGGAAAAGATTGGGAATGGAATTGGGAGATCAGGATATTTTTGTTAATGTGGCCGGAGGACTGAAGGTAGATGAGCCCGCGGCGGACCTCGGTATCGTATCTGCCATGATGTCCAGCTTTTTAGGCAAGCCGATCAGCCGTGACATCGTGGTATTTGGAGAGGTGGGCCTTGCCGGTGAGGTGAGAGGGGTAAGCCAGCCTGAGATTAGAATGAGGGAAGCTAAAAAATTGGGGTTTTCGCACTGCTTTTTATCTGAGACCAACTTGATGGGTTCGAAGCCACCCGACGGCATGAAACTTTCAGGCATGAAATCGGTTAAGGATCTCTATGAATTCTTATTTGAAGGAGCAAAATAATGAAACAAGGCTTTATCCCTATCAGCATCGAGAAATATGTAAACCTTCATCTTGAATATAACAAAGATCAAGACCGCAAGCAACTTACCGAAGCCCTTGATGACGCCCTTAGCGCATACAAGCATGACGTCAAGTGTGCCTGCAGCAATCCTATCTGGGTCATCGGATCGGCACTTTCAGGATATGCCTGTTTTACATGCATTACAGGTGAGGCATATCCGGAGGATGATTATGAAATTGATGAGGCCTGCGATTCGGACGCTTACCAGAAAATCGATATCGATAAGTCTCGATTGGAGCAGGTCAGCAAAATCATAAGGAAGCACCCTGATAACTATGTTGAGAAGCTGGAAGAAATAGGGTTTCAGTGGTTCGATGATGATGCATGGGAAGAAGAAGAGAAAGAAGAACGGGCAGCAGTGCCGCAAACCGAAAACCAGCAGGTGCTGGTAACGTTTTTTGAGGAAAGCGGGCCCCTGACACACGAAATCCTTGACGCATTCCAGACAGAAAAATATGCCGATCAGCCCAACTATCCTTTATTCAGGAGATATTTCAAGCAAATAAATAGTAACCTCAAAAACCTGATTCTCTGGGGATTGGATAGATATCCCACTGAAAGCGGCCTTCTCGATGATCTTTCCTTTTTCCAGGAATTTGACAATGTACTATCAGAGCTGATCAATCGCTATAAAACGGCGTGCCTGCAGGAAAAAGACCTGGATCGTTTCGATAGCCTGGTTCAGGATTTTTACATGAGCACCATCGAATCCGGGTTTGACGCCTATTATGAGCTGAAAGATATGTTCGAAAAAAATACAGAAAAAAGACACATCATTGACCGGCAAATAGCTGAGTTGCAGGAGTCTGAAGACGACTTAGCCGATAATGTTCCCTTTTGACCCGGGTTCAAAGGTTAAGGGATGAGATGGTTTTTCTATTCCTCGTGGTGAGGAACAGACTGTCGTATCCGTTTGGTCTGGCCGTGGCGGCGCTTGGATTCCAGCCGACGTTTCCTGGATGCAAGGGTCGGCTTTGTCTTGTGGCGGGGTTTGGGTTTCAAGGTCGCTTTACGGATTAGACTGGTCAGCCGGCCCATGGCATCCTGACGGTTTTGATCCTGTGTGCGGAATCGCCGGGCATGTATGATCAAGACGCCCTCATCGGTCATCCGACTTCCGGCCAAAACAGCAAGACGTCTGAGAACATCCGGGGGAAGTGAGGGGGATCTGCCCGCGTCAAAGCGAAGCCGGACAGCAGTGGCAACCTTGTTGACATTCTGCCCTCCCGGACCCGAGGCACGGATAAAATCCTCCTGGATTTCGCTTTCATCAATGACGATGGTATCTGTTATGCGAATCATCCCCTTTAGTCCCCAGCAAGACATCCCGGTTGAAAACCTACCCCGGATAAACCAGAATTGCGAATTTTTCCTCACCCTCTCTCTTTCCTGAAACCCGAAAACACCCAGTAGATTCCCCATACCAATGCCACCGGACCTACCGCAACATAGAAAAATAGAGGCCAGTGGCCTTCCCAGGGTTCCAAAAAAAACGCAACGATGGCCGCCCACAAAAAAGAAGCCATGATGGCAAATCGAATCCGTCCTGTAAATTTAAAGCCCTGATCACAGAGTTGAAGATCCCCCTCCGATTTTCTGGCCATCAGTCTGGGGAGCATAAAAATGCCCAAAACAATCGCAACAATCAAAAGGATTTCCATTACGCCAGACATTCTTGCTATTCCTAACCCGGATAGACCGGCCTGCGACTCGGAGAAAACAAAAGAGATATTTTACCACGAAGCACACGAAGGACACTAAAAATAAGTTTTTAATGGTTTTATGATCTCTTAGAGTCCTACGTGATCTATCAGAAAAGCCGTGTCGATGCAAGGAGTTCTGATGGGCTTGACTACATATACTCCACCACTTATAATAGTTGACAATTAGGAGGTTATGCAGGTGATAAGAAGTTTCAATGGGAAGACGCCGGCTATGCCGAATTGGCCCGGCAGTACCGGGACCAGGAACTATAGGCGAGAAAAGGCCTTTTGAAAGCGGGGTTCGAGGCATGACAACAGGTCATAACGAAAATATGAAAAACCATACTGCAACCCTGTTTCCCCATTCTTATCTACCTGGGGCTGCCAGGGACAGGATATTGTCTTCTTTTGACTCCATAACCGTTTGTCAACCATGGTACATGGAGTCTGCTGCCGGCACAGAAAACAATGACGGCCGTGTAACCATCGTGCGCCCCCCTGAAGACCTGAAGCCCCCGGAGGATTTCAGGAAATTCCTCTCTGAATCCCGGCTCTGGATGAGCCAGAACCAGGGATATACCCCTCTGCCCACAGGGGAAGGAGAGGGTGCGACGTGGGAAATCAGACACGCCCTTCGTCAGACAGGAAAGGAGGTTCGCGAGCCTGTTGCTGAACAGGCACTCAAATGGCATCTCGTCCTCCATTTAATACGGGAACTGGAAGAGGACCGGAACTCTGCAGATGAGATGCTGCTTCGAGTGAAGGCGGAAAGATCCCCCCTTGCAGAGGCCCTCGGGGAGGCGAACCCTTCACACGGTCTTTTCGACGACCTCCCCCTTTCCGATTCACACCCTTCTATAGAGGAGCGCCACCTCAGCCATGTATTGGACGCATGGTTCGGCCTGTTCGGTCGCTCTCTTCCGGACGGCGGCAGCCTTGTGACGATTGCCCCCGACGTTCTGAGTTATGTAGCCGAGATCTTCGGAGCCGGGCTCCCCGAACCATCCAGGGAGGAAGGAGCGTCATCCTTCCCGACAATACATTTCCCCCGGTCTTCAGGTGACTCCCCTATGGAGAAAGATTCTGTACTGGCGGGTCTTTCAGGCAGAATGCTTATCTTGGTGGATTGTGGGTAAAGAAAAGGCAATGAAAAGTGGGTCTTAAGAAAGGGAGGCATTATGAATATCAAGGAATTGGCAGAAAATTTGGGATTAGAAGAAGATGAATATTTGGAGATACTTGAACTCTTTATTGATACCGGAATGGTCGATATAGAGAAACTTAGCTCTGCTATTGAAGAAGGTAATGCAGAGGAAGCCGCTCAGGCCGCCCATTCATTAAAAGGCGCTTCGGGTAATCTGGGACTGATGGAAATTTATGATGTGGCTCTGAAGAGTGAAGAGGAGGCCCGCAATAACTCCTTGGATGGATTAGATGAATCCGTTCAAACACTAAAGGAGAAGTTAAACTCACTCGCAGAGGTTGCTCGCAAGTAATAATGGGGAGGTGATTAAATGAAAAAACTTTCTCTTTTTATGTTTATAGATGCCTTGGGCTGGGAAATAATCAAAGACCGCGACTTCCTCAAAGACCTTGCCCCCCACAGGTACAGGGTTGGAATGCAGTTTGGATACTCGTCCACTGCCATTCCAACCATTCTGACGGGGGAAAAACCGACCATACACAAGCACTTGAGTTTCTACTATTATGCCCCCGATAAATCGCCCTTCAAAATATTCAAATATTTTTTGCTCCCATATCTACCCGGTTCTATCGTTGACAGGTGGCGGGTGCGTCATATACTTTCAAAATTAGTGGCCAAGCTGTATGGGTATACCGGGTATTTTGAAATGTACGCAATGCCATTCGACCGGATACACTACTTTGACTACATTGAAAAAACCGATATGTTTGTTCCGAACGGGATTAAGCCGGTCAAGAATCTCGCTGATAAGCTCGAGGAAAAAGGCATTCCATATCACATTTCCAACTGGCGGTTGAAAGAAATTGAAAATATCGAAGCGTTGATTAAAGAGATAGAGGAAGGAGAAATACGTTTTGCGTTCCTGTATACGGCCGCAATGGATGGTCTGCTTCATATGGTAACAAAGGATGGGAAGGAGATTGATGAAAAAATTGAGTGGTACAGTGGGCAGATTCAGAGAGTCATAGAAGCGGTAAAAAAGAGATACGACGATTTCTATTTCGCAGTACTATCCGACCATGGAATGACGACTTTGGCAGGAGTAGTTGATGTCAAAAGCCAGGTAGAAGGTCTGGGTCTCAAATTCGGGGAGGACTATGTGGCGGTCTACGATTCCACTATGGGAAGGTTCTGGTTTCTGAATAAACAGGCCGAGGAGAGGATCCTGAACCTCCTTCATCAGGTCCCTCATTCCCACGTGTTGTCAGAAGAGGAGGAGAAAAAATATGATATTGACTTTGAGAATCACATGTATGGCGAGAAATATCTTCTTATGGATCCTGGCTGGCAGATCGAACCGTGCGATATGGGGATAAAGGCGCTGCCGGCAATGCACGGTTTTGCCCCGGAGCACGAGGATTCCTATGCCGCACTCCTAAGCTCTGAGCCGGTTGACATTCCCCTTAATTGCGTAGACGATTTCCATCATCTAATGGTTAAAAAAATGGAGGGGCTAACGTAAAGGGTTGCGGGCCTTGGGATTGATGATTGTCGATTGTTGATTGAAGGGCCAAGGGCGCCAAGTTACAGGTTGCGGGTCAAGTTGAGAGGCCGAAGTCCAAGGTCAATAGTCAATAGTCAATCGACAATAGTCAATCCGAAGGGGTTGCGGGTTTTTTCAATAGTCAATCGACAATCGTCAATATTCAATTCCCGGATATCAGGTCCACCGGTTCCCTGCCCGGGGCCGAAATCCCACGCCGGACCAACAACGATCCCTCAACGAGATAGAACTGGGTCAGCGATTTAATATAATCGGCTACTGCTTGTACGGCATCGACCTGGCTTTCAACCAAATCTCTCTCCGCCTGGGCTACTCTGAACATGGTCGATTTCCCGAAGCGGTATTTTTCAACCTCTGCCCCTAATTTCTCTCTCTGATACTTGACAGTAGCACTTGAAGCAACGATCTGTTTACTGGAACGAGCTATTTCAATGTAGGCAGAAAGAACATCTTGCTCGGCTAATTGTGCCATATTTTCCAATGCCTGATCTTGCTGTTCTAACTCCAGGGTTGACCTCTTGTATAGCGCCTTTGGCGCCCGATTACCGATCGGGAATTCAAATCGGAGCCCGGCATAGACGTTCAGACCGCCCTCCCCCTTTCCAAAATCGCTCACCGAACCCCCGAAAGAGGCAGCATAACCGGTCCTTCCTAAGCTCACAAAAAAATCCAGTTTGGGAAGCACACCGTTTTTTGTCTTGACCACCTCTAATTCACCCCTTTGAACGGCGAGTCGGGCCTGGTTCAGATCCGGTCTCATGAGGAGCGCAACCTTTATATGCTGACCTACTCCCTCTAATTGAGGATCCAACCTCTCAGGCAGGGTCAACAGCACTACCTTCCTCTGCCAAAAATTCTCGCCCGGCGTATTGAGCAATCGCAACAATCTCAGCCGGGCATTGGCCCGGGCGCTCTGAGCATCAATAAGGTCCTGCCGGCGCTTCGCCGTTTCCGACTCACCATAGAATATCTCAGATCTTGCCAACTGTCCCAGTTCAATCCTCTCTATGGTCTCCCTTACCAACTTCGCACCCAACTCGACGGAAGCTTCATATATTTTAACTTCTTCTTTGGCTAAGGTGTAATCCCAGTATGCGTTTTCTACCTCTGCGAGAAGCGATTGGGCCAGACCGCGTAACTGGTACTCGGATGCGCGCGTATCTATTCTGGCCTGACGCAGATTAGCAAGATTGACATCAAGCCCCCTCCCTCTCAGCAGGGCTTGAGTAACCGTGAGACTCAAATTCGTTTCGTATTCTTCATCAGGATTAGTGACAATGATCTTGTCCTCCTGTTCGACCCCGAAGTCCAGGTCCAACCATGTGCCGGTAGGCAGAAACTCGGAAACTCCTGTTGAGACCACCGGTCCTTCTGTTACGCTATCGATTTTGTCCCTGTCCCGCTTCCACCCACCTTCTGCCCACACAATAGGATCAAATGCCGCCCGCTCATCCTCCTCATAGGTCCTCTGAATATCCGGGCTAAACCGCTCCACTCGAAACTCCCAGTTGTTCTCAAGCGCAAGGAGGGTCGCCTTCTCCAAAGTTATGGCAAGTACTCCATCAGTTGGTTCAGCCGACGGCCCCTCCTTTTCCGCTTCCTCCTTATCCGTGACAGGGCCACCCTCGTAATCCAGGACTTTATCGGCTGTGTTAGTCTCGCTACTACCCGAATCATGGGGTGCAAATTCCATAACATCTCTACCAAGGATATCAGGGATAAGTTTCTTTTTCGAATAAACGGATTCAGTTTCACTGCTATCCAGGGCTGGTTTTAGGGGGGTAGCCGGAGGCAAGGGGGCGGTAGCCGGGGGCAAGGGGGAGGCAGCCTGAGCCTGCGAAGCGGTTTCCACAAGAATCATATCACCGCCAAAACCTTTAGAGTGCAGGTTCTTCTTATACTTTAATGCTTCTTTCTTATTCACAAAAGGCCCTAAACAAACCCTGTACCATCGCCCTTCGTCAGGAACTTGAACCTCCTCAAGAAAGACGTTACATCCCCATTTAAGAGGGCTTTTGGCCTGCGCAGTTATATATTTCAGGGCATTCTCTCTATTCTTAAAGGAGCCTAACATGAGGCCAAAATCGGCGTACGCCATGGATGTGACCAAAACAATCAGGAATAATTGTAAAATGATCTGTTTCAGCCCTTTGTTTATTTTTGGAAGGGGATTCATATAGATCTTAAGATGATTATTTTGGGGACGCAGATTTCCGCAGATAAGCGTTGATAATACAAATAAAAAATCAGAGATGCTCTCCGTTTATACGCATCTGTCCCTAAATGGTCTTACAATTCGTGTAAAACAGAAGCCTTGTTTCATACAAATTCTCTATATTTTACCCTAATTTGATTAGAAAGAGCAAGACTTCTTTTCATTCAAGGATTGAGGAACTTGCGATCGATTATTCTTCCACTGGATACCAGTGGTATTTGCGGATACAGGTAAGAGGAGGACCAGCAACTAAGGCTGCGGCATAGTCAGGATCGATAGAGATGCCGTGAAAGAGCTACGGGTCTTTGAAGTCCTGAAAAAGGAATTACTGAAACAGCTTTCAAAAAAGCCCCATGGCTATGCCCTCAGGGCGTGGGTCCCGGGATGCTCAAACGGTGAAGAAGCCTATTCCATCGCCGTCCTCATACGGGAGTGTATGGACAAGCTCAAAAAGAATTTCGATGTGCAGATCTTTGGCACTGATATCGACACCATCGCCATCGATAAGGCCCGTACCGGTATTTATCCCATAGGCATTGCCAAAGATATAACCGAGACCCGGCTGAAACGGTTCTTTATAAAAGAGGAAAGCACCTACCCCTACAACGACAGTTACCGGTGACGCCGAATTTTATATTCTGTCATGCCGGACTTGATCCGGCATCCAGTCGTTCACCTATGACCCTGGAGTCAAAATAGCTATCTTCAGGATCGCCCTGACTGGATTCCGGCTTTCGCCGGAATGACGGAGTGCTAAGTGTCGTTGTAGGGCTACAAGGTCAGAAAAGAACTCCGGGAAATGCTGGTTTTTGCACCCCAGAGTATCATCAAGGACCCCCCCTTCACTAAACTGGATCTCCTTTGCTGCCGGAACCTGCTTATCTATATGGGTGCGGAATTGCAGAAAAAGCTATTGCCAATCTTTAACTACAGCCTGAAACCCCAGGGCCTTCTCTTCTTAGGCTCATCTGAGACCATTGGCGGGTTTACCGATCTTTTCAAGGTCGTTGACCAGAAATGGAAGATATATCAATGCACGCCGGTGGCCTATGGCGCAGCTGGCGTTCCGGAGATCCCCGCCATGCAAGGAAAATATGAGGCCCGGGAAATCGAGACCCCGAAAGATCTTGCCAAAACCCGGGAACTCAATATGCCCCAGTTTGTTGAAAAGACATTATTAGAGGACTACGCCCCTCCCTGTGTGATTGCGGACCAGCAGGGTAAGATCCTCTATCTTCACGGGCAAACCGGCAAATACCTGACCCCGGCCTCAGGGAGACCCCGGTGGAATATCTTTGATATGGCACGGGAGGGCCTGAAACTGCAGCTGCCCGCTGTGTTTCGGAAGGCCATCTCCCAAAAAGAAAGTGTTATGGCTGAGTCCCTCAGAATAAAAATTAACGGTGATACCCAACTGATCAATCTAACCGTCAAACAGATAAATGGATCAAAAACCACAGAGGGGCTGCTCATGGTGGTGTTTGAAGACGTGGCCGCTCCCAAAGAGATACAATCCGGCAAGAAAAGAGGCGGATCAAAAAAATCAACGGAAATCCAGATCGAGGTCCTTGAGCAAGAGCTGCAGCACACAAAAGAAAACCTCCAGACCACCATCGAGGAGCTCGAAACCTCAAACGAGGAACTCAAGTCGACCAATGAGGAGTTGCAGAGTACCAACGAGGAATTGCAGAGCACCAACGAGGAATTGGAGACCTCCAAAGAGGAGCTGCAATCTTTAAATGAGGAACTGGTTACGGTAAACAGCGAACTTGAGGGTAAGATTGAGGAAGCAACAAGGAGCCGTGATGATATCCGCAACCTTATGGACTCAACGGAAATTGCCACCATTTTTCTGGATAATGAGCTGCAGGTTAAGCGGTTCACCCCCCATGCAACCGAGGTAATGAATGTGATCCAGACAGATATTGGATGGCCCATCAGCCATTTGAGCGCCAATCTGGAAGATATTAATCTGGCAGAAGATGCAAAGGAAGTCCTCAGGACCCTGGCTTTCAAAAAGGCCGAGCTCCGGACGACTGAGGGGCACTGGTATTCCATGCGGATCAGTCCCTATCGAACCGTAAATAACGTGATTGATGGTGTGGTGGTTACCTTTGTGGATGTACATGATCAAAAGATGGCAGCAGAAAAAATAAATGAGCTTCAGGAGTATGCGCAAGATATTGTTGATACGGTGCGGGAGCCTTTGATTGTGCTGAACAAGTATCTGCGGGTTGAGTCGGCAAACCGTGCGTTTTTTAAGACTTTTAAAATCACGCCTGAAAAGACGAAAGGAGAGCTGATTTACAATCCGGGAAACCGTCAGTGGGATATCCCGAAACTGCGTGAGCTACTTGAAAAGATCATACCCGAAAAGAGCAGTTTTGAAGATTATGAGGTTGAGCATAAATTTCCAAAGATTGGTCATAAAAAAATGCTCCTCAATGCGCGTAAAGTCATTCGAAAGACAGAAGGGGTTGAGCTGATACTCCTTGCTATTGAGGAGGTCTCTTTGGATTGATGATTTCAGATTGTAGATTTCAGATTGAAAAAACCCGACACCCGTAACCTGAACCCTAACAGGAGAACTCAATGGGAAATGACAGGGCAACGAAATCAAAAACATTGCGTCTTCGGGCCGAACAGTTGATCCGGGAAAGCCCCGGGGGTCTCAAAGACACGCCTGCTGAAGATATCCAAGACGTCATTCACGAGCTGCAGGTCCACCAGATAGAATTGGAGATGCAGAACGAGGAATTGCGCCGGACCCAACTGGAGCTCCACGCAGCACGGGACAAGTATGCTGACCTCTACGATTTTGCCCCGGTTGGATATTTCTCGGTTAGTGACAAGGGCCTGATTGAGGAGACCAATCTCACCGGTGCCGCCATGTTAGGGGTGGAGAGAAAAAACCTGATCGGTCAGCCCTTCTCCCGTTTCATTACCAGCGATACCCAGGACATCTTCTACTTGCACCGGAAGAAACTCATTGAAACAAAGACCCGGCAAGGTTATGAACTAAGGCTTATGAGAAAGGACGGTTCCCAATTCTATGCCCGACTGGAATGTATCGTGGTTGAGGATGATGAAGGCAATATAAAGGGGTTTCGATCGGCGGTGAGCGATATTGTAGAGCAAAAAAAGGCTGAAGAGGAACTGCGGGAGAGCGAGGAGAAATACCGCTCTCTTGTGGAGTCTACAGAGGATTCCATATATTTGGTAGACAGGAATTCCACATATCTATTTATGAATGAAAAGCATCTGTCAAGGCTTGACCTGCAACCCGATGAGTTCCTTGGGCGAACTTATGACGAATTCCACTCCGAAGATGATACGCAGGAGTTTGGTGCGATAGTGGAAAAGGTGTTTGAAACTGGCCGACCGATTCAGCAAGAACATAGAGGCCTCAAAGATAACCGACACTTTCTCCGTACTCTAAGCCCTGTTAGAGAATCAGATGGGAGAACACGAACAATAACGATAGTCTCAAAAGATATTACAGAACGGGTTAGTTCAGAGAAGGCGCTGCGGGAGAGCGAAGAGAAATACCGAACTATACTTGAAAATATCGAGGATGGGTATTTCGAGGTTGATATTGCCGGGAGCTTCACCTTTTTTAACGACTCAATGTGCAGAATGATCGGCTATTCCAAGGATGAATTAATAGGCATGAATAATCGTCAGTACATGGATGAGGAGAATGCCAAGGAGGTCTTTCAGAACTTCAACTATGTTTACCGAACCGAAAAGCCCATCAAGGGAATTCACTGGAAACTCATTAGAAAAGATGGATCGGATTGCTTTGTTGAGACGTCAGTTTCCTTGATAAAGGACTCAAAAGATCACCCGGCGGGTTTCAGAGGTATTGCCAGAGATGTCACCTATCGGAAGGAAATGGAGAACTTCCTCCGGGAGAACAAGGACAATTTAGACAAGGCCCAAGAGATCGCCCATGTTGGCAGCTGGAGGAGGGACTTAAGGAAGGATCAGGGCTATTGGTCAAATGAGATGTATCGGATCTTAGGGCTAACCCCTGGAGAACCACAAAACCCTTCCCGTGAATATTTTTTGTCCCGTGTCCACCCGGCCGATAGAGAGCACACCGCCTCTATACTTAAAGAAGCGGTTGAAAAGAAAGATCCTTTTGATTTTGAATTTCGAACTATCCCTATAGAAGGCAAAGAGAGAATCATACATTCCCAAGGGGAGGTCACGATTGATGAGACAGGGACCCCTGTCTTTTTATTGGGAACAAATCGGGACATGACAGAAAGAAGGAGACTTCAAGATCAACTCCAGCAGGCCCAAAAGATGGACGCCATTTCCATTCTGGCGGGCGGCGTTGCCCATGAATTCAACAATGCTCTGATGGGGATTATGGGGAACATTGAACTGCTTAAAATGGATTTGCCCGAAGATGAAAGACGAGACAAGTATTTTGAGGCAATGAAGGGTTCCGGTCATCGGATGTCCCGTTTGACGCACCAGTTGTTAGCCTATGCACAGGGAGGAAAATATCAACCAAAGAATCTGAAGTTGGATGGTTTTGTGATACAAACACTGCAAATCCTGCAACATGACCTCAGCCCTGAAGTCCGGGTGGAAACACATTTCTCAAAAGATGTCTCGGTTATTAAGGCCGACAATGCCCAGATGCAGATGGTCTTGTCTGCCATATTGGCCAATTCAAATGAGGGGATAGAAAATGAGGGCCTTATCAGAATAACCGCTGAAAACAAGTATATTGACGAAGATTTTGCAAAACAACATCCCGGTTTTAAGCCTGGTTCCTATGTTTGTCTTAATATCGAGGATGATGGTAAGGGCATGGATGAGGAAACAAAAGATGGGATATTTGAACCGTTTTTCACCACCAAGTTTCAGGGCCGTGGAATGGGTATGGCTGCTGTATATGGAATTGTCAAGAATCATGATGGTTGGATCCATGTGGACTCTGAATTGGGAAAAGGAACTAAAGTCCAGATCTATCTGCCTGTTAGCGAGATAACGGTAGAAGAACCAAAAAAAGCCGAAGTTGAAATAGCCACAGGAAGCGGAACGATACTGATGATTGAAGATGAAGATGTGGTTATTGAAGTCACCCAGACGATGCTGGAGAGATTAGGTTACCGGGTTATGGTAGCCAAGACGGGAAAGGATGCCATCCATATAACTGAAACCTTTGATGGCCAGATTGACCTTGCTCTATTAGATATAAAATTGCCTGATATGGAAGGCGGAAAGGTGTATCCTTTGATCATGAAAGCCCGGCCGGATCTCAAGGTGATTGTGTTCAGCGGGTATGCCATTGAAGGCCCTGCCCAAAAGATCTTGGATGCAGGCGCTCAGGACTTTATCCAAAAACCCTTTTCACTTGCAACATTGTCGGAGAAACTTAAGTAGGTATTAGCGGGGAAATAACCATAGAATCAGTCCGATTTCTTTGAAAGTTTGATGCTTACATAATGCAATGATTGGCAATGCCATACCAACTATACTGGTAATTCCTCAT
>Ga0222665_1000920_pt1 | contig 15229 bp, 15 predicted proteins | sample AntAcemetagen653_FD_179853 | JGI IMG/M metagenome (GOLD analysis project Ga0222665, IMG submission 179853) | Saline water microbial communities from Ace Lake, Antarctica - #653 | ecosystem: Environmental > Aquatic > Non-marine Saline and Alkaline > Saline | place: Antarctica: Ace Lake...
TCCTTGAGCGCTGAGGGTTAGCGCTTCACTGCGTGTCACTCGAACCCTCGAATCCTTGACCCCATGTACCCTCTGAGATTACACCCGCTTAATTAGAAATAACCCACTTGTTTTAGCTTCTCGCCAGAGGCGAGCAAGAATTGACTACAACTAATCGGGAGATGATCCTTAATTTTAAAATCATACAGGTAAGTCCTGTTGCCAGAAATACACAACCAAGTCCCAGGTGAATTAAGTCCATTGCCACAATAAATGCCGGAGAATAATGATACCCAGGGAAATTTTTTACTACAAGAATTGTGCCTGATGTTATAAGTCCTGCAATAATTGCAGCACGAATATATCCTGATGCTGTGAGTTTATATTTTTTTCGTGATATCAGAAAAAAATCTGTGATTATGTAGACTATGAATGCTATGAATATAAGACCGAACAGATAATGAATATAGTGGGTTACATAGAATTTGGCAAGCCATCCCAGGCCTGGAATATCTGCTATATAATAACGTTTGAATACGGGCATTTGGGCAAAACCTGAAAGTGCAAGCATGAATATAATAATCCGGTAAATATATTTGACAAGCGATTTTTGACCGATATGAAATTTATTCTGTTTCATCTGAAGCATCCTCTTTTTCTGTCTTTGCCATACTGTACATTTTTCCTACAGCAGCAACCACCCCTGCAACAGGGGCTATCAGCATTGCAGTTCCAAGGTTGTTTGCATTAGCCATTACATTTTTAACCGGATTGAGATGCGGTTTCCCCTTGCCCTTTTCAATTGCTCTGTTGAGTTCTTCAAACGGAACAGGCGAAACATAGATTGTGTTTGTTCCGCCATTTTCCTTTTCCCCATAGATATAACCGTTTGTCTCTTTTGCAAGCGTATGCGCCTGTTTTATTATTTCGTCCCTGGGGCCTATGGTTTGCACATTCTCCGGGCAGACTTCAATACATGCCGGCAGTTTACCGTCGGCAATACGATCATAGCAGCGGTCACATTTATACATAACCCCGTTTCCTCCCAGAGATGGAAGAAAATCAAGATACAGCCCGACACCTGTCTGCCTTTCAGGTATTTTCCACGGGCATACACTTTTGCATTTGGAACCTCCAAGACAGATATCGGGATCAATCCTTGAAATGCCATTTTCAAGCTGTCTTGCCGCGCCCCAGGGACAAAGTTTTACGCAGGGAGGATTTACGCAGTGCATGCAGCGCCTCGGGATAGTAAGTTCTATCTCTTCTCCGTTTTTTTCTACCGTAGCAGACTGAATAAAAAGCCAGTTATAAGGCGTAAGCCGATCTGTTACATCCCGCTTGTCTGACCAGTCCATTACAGGAACCCTTTTGGGATACATTTTAGGAAAGGGTTTTCGTGGGGCTGGATATTTTTTCAAATTTACTTCGCTACAGGCTTCAACACAGGCTCCGCATCCTATGCACTTGCTGATATCAATCAGTGTGGAAAGCTGGTTGTGTATATCAGATTTTGAAACAGCCGGGGCAATATTCGGAACCGCCAGCGTACAGGCTGTGGCCGCCCCGGCCTTTAAAAATAACCTTCGGGATATTTTTTTCTTCATTCTGACACCTCTTTTTATTGAAGATTATCATTCTGATTAAACCCGTCCAATTACTTTAAATCTGTGGCTTGTAACCATTTTTTCAACCGGAATATTTATACCGGGGGTTTTTATTGTTTTGTTTAGAATTTCAGGATGTCCGCTTTAATACGAATTTTCCAGGATAAGAGAAGAATAAAACCTGAGTCTGATGCAGTAACTGGTCGAAAGGTGTTGTTTTACAAAGGTCTCATTGAGTAAAAGGCGATGTATCGCAAAGGTTTTTGGGTATATAAGGAATAAGATTACAGCTTTTATTTTGGTGCCGAAGGGGAGACTCGAACTCCCACGAAGAAACCTCCACTAGACCCTGAACCTAGCGCGTCTACCAGTTCCGCCACTTCGGCACAAAATTAAAAGCATTGATTTTTCAATCAAATTAATTTAACTAAATTCTTTTTTGCATATTGTCAAGATTTATTGGCCGCTTAAACAGGTTCGAATTTAACCACAAGTGAAGTTTGATTGTTCAAAAGTTGTTTTGTGGTATATAGTGCCTAAAAACGGCATAATAAACCTTTTTACGATTTCATCAAACTTAGAAGGCTAAAAAAATATAATGCAGTTAATTAAAAACATAGATCAAATTGACCGTCCATATAGAAACAGTGTTATTACCATCGGCAACTTTGATGGAGTACATTTAGGACATCAGGCCCTTTTCAGCAAAGTGCTTGAAAAATCAGGAGAGCTTGACGGCACATCTGTTGCCATGACCTTTGAACCCCACCCTGTCAGAGTTTTAAAACTGAATGCCTATCATCCTCTTATTACTCTGTATGAACAAAAAGTGGAACTAATCGCTGATTTAGGAATAGATGTTCTTGTCTGTATTCCCTTTACAATGGAATTTGCCTCTATATCTGCAAAGGCATTTATTGAGGACATACTGGTTAAGCTCATAGGGATTAAGGGCATTGTGGTTGGCGAAGATTATAGTTTTGGTAAAAATCGTGAAGGAAACATTGACATGCTCATGGAATATGGAAAGCGTTTTGGCTTTGAGGTGAGCGTTGTCAAAGGTCTTAGCATATCTGATAATTTGTCGGGCAGAATCAGCAGCACAAGGATACGCGATCTGATCTCAACAGGCAGAATGAATGAAGCACAAAAGATGTTGGGACGTTATTACCAGATAAGGGGCACAGTCGTATCAGGGCGCAACAGAGGCGGCAGACTGCTTGGATTTCCTACGGCCAACATTAATCTTTATGATGAGCTCAGCCCTAAAGCCGGTGTTTATGCTGTTACCGTAGATATTGATAATAAAAAATACAAGGGTGTTGCTAATATTGGATACAGCCCCACCTTTGATGATCATATCTTTACAGTCGAGGTTCATATTCTTGGTTTTAAAGACGAAATTTACAATAAAAAAATTCGGGTCAATTTTATAAAGAGGCTCAGAGACGAAAAAAAATTCTCGGATGTTTCCGAACTGTCAGGGCAGATTGAAAAAGACATCAGCAAAGCGAAAGATATTCTTGTGCCCTGATTGAGTGTAAACAATTTGAGACATCCCCGGCTTTCGCTCAATCAGGATTGTATTGTAAACATGAAAACAAACGTCAAAATTTCTCTGATATTGGGGCTGCCGATATCTGCAATAGCCCTGTATCTGTCATTTAAGAATGTACCATTTTCAGATTTTGTTATCTATCTAAAATCAATAAACTATTTTTGGATATTTCCATCAGTGGTTATTATTTTAACAAGTTTTGCGTTAAGAACTTTAAGATGGCGCATTATACTGGAACCAGCCTGCAGGCTAAGTTTCTGGCAGGCATTTCATCCCCTGATAATAGGCTTTATGTTAAACAGCATACTTCCCGGCAGAGTCGGAGAGGTCGCGAGGCCGATTATTTTACAGCAGCGGGACAATGTGCCATTTTCCACAGGTCTTGCAACAATTGCCGCAGAAAGATTGTTAGACGTGAGCATGCTTATAATACTTTTTATTTGTATGCTTGCATTTGTTAACATAGATCCTGTGTTAGACATCTCCTTTGGCAGCTATCATTTAAACAGAGAAACTCTTATAGTCATTGTCGCAGGCATGTTCAAGCTGAGTCTTGTTATAATTGCCGGGGTGATAATTATAAGTATTGCAGCAACCCGAAGGCTTGTAGCAAGTTTAATCATGTGGATACCGGCTATATTTTTTTCTGCGGGCATTGATTTTAAAAACAGGATAAGAGAAAAATTTTGCAGACCTGTTGTAAGATTTTTAGAAAGTTTTGCCCTGGGTCTGGCTCTGATTAAAGACCCAAAAAAGGTTGTTGTTTGTATTGGCCTGTCAATTGCTATCTGGGGCCTTGCATGTTTGTCGTTTTATGTAATAGCCTTGGGCTGTCCCGGTATATTGCTTTCATATTTCGAGATAATGATGGTCATGATAATTATATGTCTGTTTATTGCCCTTCCTTCCGTGCCTGGTTTTTGGGGACTTTGGGAGGCAGGAGGAGTTTTTGCACTGTCTATTTTCGGTATTCCAGCAAATCAGGGTGTTGGCTTTACGATTGTAAACCATGTAGTTCAGATAATTCCGGTAATAATTATAGGTGTGATATCAGCTGTAATTACAGGTGTAAATATATGGAAATTATCTGATAATAAAAATTCAGCTTCACAGATATGATGAATCTGTAAAAGGATAGATTATGTCGCAACTTAATATATTAACATATCCGGATAAATTCCTCAGTAAGCATGCAAAACAGGTTGCAAATATTGATGGGGCAATTCAGAAAATAATTGATGACATGGCTTTAACCATGTATGAAGCGCCTGGCATAGGACTGGCTGCCATGCAGGTGGGAATTGATAAAAGTATTCTTGTTTATGATATTGCTCCAAGGGATGAAAAAAAATCTTTGCAGGTGCTTATAAATCCAAAAATTATCACCAGTGAGGGCTCCACAATTTCTGAAAAAGAGGGGTGCCTGAGCGTTCCTGATTTCAGGGCGGATGTAAAAAGGTCTGATTTTGTTCTGGTTGAAGGTGTTGATAGAAAAGAAAAACCTGTGAGGATAGAAGCTCAGGGATATCTTGCAGTAGTTTTACAGCATGAAATTGATCATTTAAACGGGAAATTGTTTATAGACCGTATAAGTGGTTTAAAAAAGAAGCTTTATAAAAATCGCGTTAAGAAAAATTTAAGAAAAAATGAATAAGTCCTCAAAAAAACTCAAAATTATATTTATGGGCACACCTGATTTCGCCGTTCCGGCATTAACAGCTCTTTCCACAAATAATTATAATGTTGTGCTGGTTGTAACTCAGCCTGACAGGCCAAAGGGCCGGGGACGAAGACTTGCCCCGCCTCCGGTTAAGGAAACAGCCCTTAAATCAGGCTATGATATTATTCAGCCTGTATCCATAAAAACCCGTGAATTCGCCGACACGATAAGAAAATACAATCCAGACCTTTTTATTGTTGTTGCTTATGGCAAGATAATCCCCAGAGAAATACTTGAAATTCCCAAAACAGGGGCATTAAACATACATGCCTCACTTCTTCCAAAATACCGGGGTGCAGCGCCAATCCAGTGGGCTGTCATAAATAATGAAGAGGAAACCGGTGTAACTGTTATGATGATTGATGAAGGGCTGGATACAGGAGACATCCTCTTTTCTTCAAAAATGAAAATAGAACCATGGGACACATCTGCCACGCTTCGTGACCGTTTGGCTTCTCTTGGTGCTGATCTTATAATTAAAACTTTAGAAAATATTGAAACCAGCATATTAAACCGGGTTCCTCAGGACAATGCAAAGGCTACATATGCGCCTTTGCTGAAAAAAAGTGATGGTCATATAGACTGGAAAAAATCTGCGGAAATGATTGAGGCTTTTATACGCGGCATGACGCCATGGCCTGGCGCATTTACTTTTCACGAGAGCAAACGTATTAAGATTTACAGGGCTGAACCCATCCAGTCGGATGCTGAAGAAGTGCCCGGCACTGTGTTAAAAAGCTTTCCCGATGAACTTCGTATAGCCACTGGAGACGGGGTATTGTTAATACAGGAAATTCAGGGGACATCTGGAAAACGGCTTTTGATCAAAGATTTTATCAGGGGATATAAGATAAAACCAGGGGCAATTCTGAGCTGATCAACTTTGATGGCTTCGTAAAAAAACAAATGGTTGAACCACGGAACTCACAGTTTAATATATTTTGTTACATCAGACCGAAATATTAAGAAAGTCCTTGAAATATAATGAAAGCATCTAATGCTCGCACAACAGCCTTGTTTGTATTAAACAGCCTGAATAAAGAAAATAAAACCTTAGATGTTATCTTTGAAGGTATTTACAGAAGGCCCTCATTTCTTCTTTCGAAAAAAGATCAGGCTTTGTTTAATACTCTGGTATATGGAGTTTTAAGGTGGCGTGGCAGGCTTGACTGGATAATTGCGCATTTTTCGAAAACCAGAATAAACAAGATAGATCCTGCTGTTATGAATATCTTGCGGCTCGGTCTTTTTCAGATAATTTATTTAGATAGAATTCCTGTTTCAGCGGCTATTAATACATCTGTTGAAATGTCCAAATCTTTTGGTGCCCCCTGGATTGCGCGGTTTATAAACGGCCTTTTAAGAAATGCCGCCAGATCACATGAAAAAGTTCCCTTCCCTGATATAGATAAAGATCCTGTAAACGCACTGGCAGCAAGAAAATCATTCCCCTGCTGGCTGATAGAAAAATGGCTTAAACAATCAGGTTTTAAAGAAACCGTGGCGCTGTGTAATGCTATAAATAACATACCATCGATAACAGTGCGCGTAAATACACTTAAAACATCCCGTACCGAGCTGATTAAACAGCTTGAATATAATGCTGAAAATGTCAGGCAGACATTTTATTCTCCCGAAGGTATATCTTTTATTAAACCTAAACAGCCTGTTTCTGAAATGCAGGCCTTTAAGGATGGCTGGTTTCAGGTTCAGGATGAGGCTGCACAGCTTGTTTCCCGTCTTTTAGATCCTCAGCCGGGTGATATTGTTTTAGATGCATGTGCGGGTTTTGGCGGAAAAACAGGACACATGGCTCAATTGATGCAAAACAGCGGCAGAATTTTAGCTGTAGACAAAAGCAGAAAAAGGCTTTTGAACCTTGAGTCGGCAATGAACAGGCTTGGCATTTCGATTGTTACTAACCAATGCCTGGATTTGAATGATTTTGCGCCTGAGATGCTTTCAGCTTCCGGCTTTGGATTAGAGTTTGACCGCATTCTCTTAGATGCCCCATGTTCGGGCCTGGGGGTTCTAAGAAGAAATCCAGATGCAAAGTGGGTTGCTTGTAAAAAATTTTTAGGTAATTATAAAGAAAAACAGATAAAATTTCTTGATAACCTGGCACGTTTTGTCAAACTTTCAGGAATTCTGGTTTATTCTGTATGCAGCACTGAACCGGAAGAAAATCAAGAGGTGGTTGAATGTTTTTTGAATAAACATGCAGAGTTTGCTATACATAAAAATTATGGAGATATTACTGTTAATGCAAAACCTCTTTTTATTCAAAACAAATACCTTAAAACCCTGCCTCATCGTGACGGCATGGATGGTTTTTTTGCAGCTTGTTTTAAAAGGATAAAATGAGCAGGTTTGGATCATCTCCTGATTAGCTTTAGTTAATTAGTGTTTGAACGAAAAGTATTTTTTTTAATACTGGCAATAGCTTCAGTTTGTTTACCGATGTGAAGATTTGTGGAAAAGCTATTAGCCATTAGCTGTTAGCTCTTAGCTGAATGTGTTATCTATTTGATTTTTTAAGCTAAAGGCTAACTGCTAAAAGCTAACTGCTAAAAATCTTAGATTTGAGCTTGACGCCGCATCACGGAAAAATGGCAGTTATGCAAAGGTCTCAGAGGGGACAAGTGGCCGGGGGTTCGAGTGAAAGGAACAATAATTATGAAAAAATTCAAATGTTTATTGATATTGATTATAGCTGTTTTTCTCATTGGATGCGCAGCCAACAGTACTGAGATAAAAAAACCAGAACATCTGAATGCGGGAATGAAAGAAATAAAAAAGGGAACTTCATGGTATCAAAAAGGATGCTACAAGCGTTCACTGGAACATTTTTTAAGGGCGCATGAGTTGTTTTCAGGGTCTGATCAGTTAAGCGGTGTTGCATTGAGCATGAATAATATCGGAAATATATACAGAATAATGGGAGACCTTGAAAATGCCTTGCTTTTTTTTGATGAATCTATTGATATCTATAATAATAGTAAAAATTATGAGGGGCTGGTACAGGCTATGTCAAACAGGGCAGCTGTACTAATTGAGGGCAACAGGCTCGAAGATGCAGCCAAATTGATTGAAGAGGCTGAAGTCATTGCACAAAAGCACAGCATACCGGTTTATAACCTCCAGAATAATTTAGGACTTCTGTATATCAGGCAAAAAAAATACAGCCAGGCCAAGGATGTTTTGATAGAGGCTCGTACTAATATAAAACCCGATGCTTTTGGAGAATTTGCCACGGTTAACTATGCTCTTGGCAGGCTTATGAATGAGACCGGCTGTTTTGAAAGGGCTGTATATTTTTTTGAGACAGCGCTGAAAGCAGACCGTTTGTCTGGATTTCACAAAGGAATTGCCGATGATCTGGCTGAAATTGGTTCAGTCTATTACAGCCAGAAAAAATATGAGTCGGCAGCAAATTGTTTTAAACGGAGTATAAAAATTTATGCTCTTATAGAAAACAGAGACAAAGTATCTGAAATAACGAACATGCTTGTAAAAGCGGCAAAAAAAGCCAATCTTAATATAAGCATTACACAACATTTTGTTAAAAACTGGCTTGAGGGAAAAGCTTTTGAAAACCCATGTAAATAACAGCGATATACATTATCTCTCTTTTGAAGACAAAGAGGTAATTCTATTGGGCACCGCTCATGTGTCCAAAGAAAGTGCGCAGCTTGTGGCTTCTGTTATAGATGAAGAAAAACCCGATACAGTATGCATCGAACTGTGCAAATCAAGATATCAGGCCATCAGACAAAAGGACAAATGGCGCGATACAAATATCATTAATGTAATTAAGGAAAAAAAAGCATTTTTGCTGCTTTCAAATCTTCTTTTAGCATCATTCCAGAAAAGGATAGCGAACAAGCTGGATATAAAGCCGGGCGCAGAAATTATTCAGGCCATTGAAAGCGGTGAGGCAGCAGGCTCAGAGATCTATCTTGCTGACAGAGATATTCGTGTTACAATGTCAAGAACATGGCGCGCCATGGGACTGTGGGGCAAGCTTAAACTTGTGTCACAGGTTCTTCTCTCTGTTGGACAAATTGACGAGGTGACTGAAAAAGAAATTGAAGAAATAAAGCAGGGAGATATGCTTGAAACCCTTCTGTCTGATATTGGAAAATCACTTCCAGCCTTAAAAAATATCCTTATAGATGAAAGAGACAGATATCTTGCTCAAAAAATCAGAACAGCTCCAGGCAAAAAAATAGTAGCTGTTGTCGGCGCAGGTCATGTGCCTGGAATAAAAAGATACTGGGAAGTTGATACAGATATAGAAGAACTTGAAAAAATCCCCCCCAAAAGCATCTGTTTTCGCAGTCTTCAATGGATATTACCTTTGGTTGTATTATCTGTTTTTATGCTTGGTTTTTTTTATGGTGGTTCTAAAACCGGTTCTGAGATGATTATCTGGTGGATAATGGCAAACGGGTTGCTGGCGGGTCTTGGAGCAACAATTGCCCTTGCCCATCCTGTTACTGTTTTATCGGCAGTTCTGGCAGCTCCTTTGACATCCTTAAATCCAATGATAGCCGCGGGATGGGTTTCAGGGCTGGTTGAGGCTTTTTCAAGAAAACCAAAGGTCAGAGATTTTGAAAGCCTGTCAGAAGACATACTTTCTATAAAAGGCTTCTGGAAAAACAAGGTAACTAAAATTCTTCTGGTAGTAGTGTTAACAAACCTGGGCAGCGCAATCGGCACATTTATCGCATTACCGTTAATGCTGAGAATGTTGTAGAAGCTGTTTCAAAACCCCATATAATACTCAATAACTGAGACCTTATATTTTATGCCGGCTGTACTATTTTTACTACAGATCTTTGATATGTCTTTCCGTTTTTAAATGCATAAGGCATTTTTACGGTTTTCAGCCGGCCCTGTGCAAATAACTGAACGCATTCCGGGTATAGTTCCCATTCCAGGCTTAAACCTTTTTTCCTGATTGAATCTAAAGTATCATCTTCCTTAACTTGAAATGTTTTCTGCCCTATGATGGGCCCTGAATCTTCACCATAATCAATGAAATGGACTGTACAGCCTCCAACCTTGCATCCATATCGGAAAGTATCGCCATATCCATCTACACCGGGAAAGGAAGGAAGGATTGCGGGATGTATATTCATTATGCAATACTCCCCTGTCATTTCATTGATTTTATTGATAAAATAAGGAGTCAGGTTTCTCATAAAACCAGCAAGAACAATAAGATCAAACCGGTACGATTTCATCTCTTCAATAAGCTTTGCCTCTGCAATAGCCCTTGTAATAATAAAGGACCTTATTTTTTCAGGCGCTGCATTAGCAGAAAACAGATGCTGCCTTGAAATTATATCCTCCAGATCAAAATCATCAGGAATTACAGCCTGATCAGGGGCTTTCTTGTAATCCTGTATTATGGATTTATAGTTAACCGCAAATGTGGGAATTTTGTGTTTAACGCCCCGTTCAAGCCCTTGTGCTTCAGGATTGTCCGATCCCACAAATACCATTTTTCCATCTATCCCGCCTGATTCACAGGCGTCAATTATAGCTTGCAGATTTGAGCCTCCTCCTGATATTAGAGCGCCAATATTTATTTTTTTTGCCATTTATTATTCTCCTTCAATAAAATCAGTTGAAAGGCAACTATGATTTTTGGGATATGATTTTTTATGAGCTCATCATATTTTGATGAAATCGTAAAAAGTAAAATTTGTTCGCTCTGTGAGCTTGCAAATAACTTAACTGTAGTTTTTGCCGGTTATCATAACTGAACACTGATTGTTCAAAAGTTGATTCTGCCTTCAAGTACTGCAAAGCGGCATAGTGGAGCTTTTTACGATGCCATCATATTTTAACTATGTAACAAAAGTGATTTTATGTGTCAATCGCAGGTAATTTCCCGGTTAAAAAATCTATCAATATTGATGAAATCGTAAAAAGTCGTCACTCCGGTGAAAACCGGAGTCCAGATTACCCGTAACTATTTAAGAATACTGGATTCCGGCTTTCGCCGGAATGACGGAAATTGGTGTTTTTTGACTTTTTACGAAGCTATCAATATTGACAACGTTTATTTCTATTACTATGTTTGACTTTGTTTGTGATATCTTTTATTATACTTTTTTTTCTAACCACATAATAAAGAGAAAGGACATATTATTATGGCAGCAAATATTGTAGAAATTAGCGATGACAGTTTCGACGCCGAAGTCTTAAAAGCGGATAAACCTGTTCTGGTAGATTTTTGGGCTCCATGGTGCGGGCCTTGCAGAGCAATAGGACCTATGGTCGAAGAGCTTGCCGGCACTTTCGGCGATAAAATTAAATTTACAAAATTCAATGTTGACGATAGTCCTGTTACTCCTGGAAAATACGGCATCAGATCAATCCCCACATTAATGTTTTTCAAGGATGGCAATGTGGTTGATCAGGTTATAGGTATAGTCGCGAAGTCAAAACTCGAAGACATTATAAATAAAATGCTGTAAAGCATTAAGGTATTGCAGGAGTTTTTGTAATGAAAAACACTGATTTTGATCTTGTAATAATCGGTGGTGGCCCTGCGGGGCTAACTGCTGGTCTTTATGCTGCTCGTGCCAGATTAAAGGTTATACTTATTGAAATGGCAGCGTGTGGCGGACAAGTCGTTATATCTGACTGGATCGAAAATTATCCTGGTTTTCCAAAAGGGATCAGCGGTGCTGATCTGGTCCAGAATATGGTAAGCCAGTCAGAACAATTTAATCTTACTGTTGAGAGCAATGAAGTAGTTTCCATTGATGCCTCTGATATTATAAAAAAAGTTAAGCTCGCAGACAGAACAATTACAACACATACAATTATCGTGGCCACAGGCGCTTCTCCTCAAAAACTCGGTGTTTCAGGAGAAGACAGGTTTTACGGCAAAGGAGTATCATTTTGCGCCACATGCGATGGCCCTTTTTATAAAGATCGTGTAGTCGCAGCAGTTGGAGGCGGAAATACAGCAGTACAGGAGAGCCTGTTTCTTACGAAATTTGCCAAAAAAGTATATCTTATTCATCGAAGGGATGAGCTCAGAGCTACGAAAATTCTGCATGAACGGGCTTTTGCCAATGACAGGATAGAAATCCTCTGGGATTCAATTGTCACAAGTATTAATGGCGGATTAACGAATGTAGAAAGCATTTCAATAAAGAACGTTAAAACAGAACAGACAAAAGATCTTGCAGTTGACGGATGCTTTATCTGGGTAGGCATAAATCCCAACGTTGATTTTTTGAATGGCTGCTTAAAGCTGGATGAATCTGGATTTATTATAGCAGATTCAAATATGGCAACTTCGCTGCCAGGAGTGTTTGCTGCGGGAGATGTACGCAACACCCCGTTGCGTCAGATTGCAACAGCGGTTGGCGATGCTGCAATTGCCGCATTTTCGGCTGAGCATTATATAGAAAATATAAAATGAACCGTAAGGGATTTTAATCCTGTCAAAAAGTCTCTTTAAAAGGCCCAAATTATTATAATGAAACGCATATTAATACTTTGTTTAATCTCTTTTTTTGTTTTTTCCGGCTGTTCCTGGTTTTCAGCCAAGGAAGAAAAAGCAGCACAGGAACTCGCAACCGAGGGGATGCATTCTTTTAAAAACGAGAACTACAGGCAGGCGGTTGAATCATTTGAAAAGCTTAAGGACTGGTATCCTTTCAGCAAATTTGCAATCCTTGCGGAATTAAAGATCGCGGATGCTCATTACAACTTAGGCGAATATGAGGATGCTATTTTTGCATACGAAGAGTTTGAAAATCTTCACCCAAATAATGAAGCTATACCTTATATAATATATCAGATAGGGATGTGTTATTTTGAGCAGGTTAGTACGCCTGACAGAGATCAAAACTCGGCAGAAAAGGCAAAACTTACATTCATGCGCCTGATAAAACAGTTTCCAGGCGATAAATACGCGCATATGGGAAAGGCACATATAAAAAAATGTGATAAAAGCCTTGCTGAAGCTGTATTCAAAATAGGTCTGCATTATTATAAGAGCAAGCACTACAAAGCGGCACTGGCCAGGTTTAGATCAGTTATAACTGACGGCACTGATGTTGGCATGCATTATAAGGCTCTTCAATATATTACTCAATGTGAAGCTCTGATAAAAGAAAATTCCAACTAAAGGATATATTGATGGTAGCAGCAAGCGCCTGTTTACTTGGTTATAGATGCAGATATGACGGAAAAAGTAAAAAAAGTCAGCTTTTTTTAGATCAGATAGCCAGAGAAGATGTTTTGCCGATTTGTCCTGAACAGCTTGGGGGGCTGACAACGCCGAGAGATCCCTCCGAACTTTTTAATGGAGATGGCTTTGATGTTCTGGACGGAAATGCAAAAGTTATAAATATATATGGAATAGACAATACAAAGGCTTTTATTAATGGGGCTTATGTTGCTTTAAATAAGATAATATCTAATAATATCAGGCTTTGTTTTTTAAAAGATAAAAGTCCTTCCTGAGGAGTAGGCCCAGTGGAACAGTTGTATCCCGAAATATCAGAAAGGACAAATGCAAGTGTTAAGACAGGTGTTATGGCAGCTCTTTTAATCAGAAAGGGAATAAAAATCAAAGAAATCCGCTGAATGCTTATAATAATTTTTTAGCAAAGATTTCGTAAAAGAAAATGGAGAACAAATTATGTCTAGAGTATGTGAAATATGCGGCAAAAAACCTCTTACAGGTAATAATGTAAGCCACGCCCACAATTTGACAAAACGGCGTTTCAATCCGAATCTTCAAAAGGTCAGGGCATTATATAAGGGTCAGGTAAAAAGGATGGTTGTATGTACGAACTGTATAAAATCAGGCCTGGTCGTTAAAGCTCCCTGATTGAGACCCTTGCAAATGCGCAATTTTGATGGTTTCGTAAAAAGTAAAATTTGTTCGCTCAATGTCGCTTACAAATGACTTTTTACGAAGCCATCATCTTTCTCTTCTGGCTCCATGAACAAGCTTTATTTTTTTAAGATCTGATAAAAGTCTCTTTAAGTGATCAAGATCGTAAACAGAAATTGTAAAAAAGCTTTCCACAAGACCGTTTTCTTTGGTTCCTGTTTTGGCGCTGAGAATATTTGAATCATGCTTACTTATGCTGGCGGCAATATCTGCCAGTAAACCAACTCTGTCTTTGGAACTAATGGCTATTTTTACCGGATAACTTTCTGAAATATTTTTGCTCCATTCCACATCTATTTTTCGTTCAGGATTCATTTTTAAGGCATTAATGCATGTGGTTCGATGAACTGTTACGCCGTAACCCTGTGTAATATAGCCTATTATAGGGTCTCCTGGTACTGGCTGGCAGCACTTTCCAAACTTTATCAGCATGTCATCAATTCCACATACAACCACACCTGTTTTTGGCTTTTTCTTTTTAACCCTGCCTATAATTTTATTCAAAACAGATTGTTCTTCATCTGCTTTAAATTGCGGGGCAATCCTTCGTATTGCCTGTAAAGGCGTAATCTTGCCATAACCAATACTTATAATCAGGTCATCGATTTTTTTAAAGCCAAAGTGTTCTACGGCTGCCTGCATTCCCTGTGATTTAAGCAGCTCATTAAAATTAAGACGGTATTTACGAAAAGCCTTTTCACACATCTCCCTGCCCAGGGTAAGGCTGCGTTCTCTTTCCTGAGTTTTTATCCATTGCCTTATTCTGGAACGGGCCTTTACAGTTTTGACAAATTTCAGCCAGTCCTTGCTTGGATGCTGGTTTTTTGAGGTGGCAATTTCCACTATATCGCCGTTTTTTAATTGATACTGCAGGGGCACAATATGCCCGTTAACCTTGGCGCCAACACACCTGTTTCCTACTTCTGAGTGAATCAAATAAGCAAAATCAACCGGTGTTGCTCCTCTGGCGATTGATTTTATTTCCCCTTTTGGTGTAAAAGCATAAACTTCGTCAGGAAAAAGATCTATGCGGACACTTTCCATGAATTCATCAGGGTCTTTTATGCTCTGCTGATTTTCGACCAGATTCTGGATCCATGCAAAGGTGTTGCTTATTTTTTCGTCGATCTTTTCACCTTCCTTGTATCCCCAGTGAGCCGCTATACCTGATTTGGCCACACTATCCATTTCCCATGTTCTGATTTGTATTTCACAGCGTTCACCGTAAGGTCCTATTACTGTGGTATGGAGAGACTGGTACATATTTGGTTTGGGAACACCGATATAATCCTTGAATTTTTTAGGGACAGGTTTCCACAATGAATGGATAAGCCCGAGAGCCGCATAGCACTCTGCTACTGTATCAAGAATTATCCTGAACGCAATAATATCGTAGATTTCTTCAAACGGCAGATTCTGGTCAATCATTT
>Ga0222665_1000921_pt1 | contig 15208 bp, 10 predicted proteins | sample AntAcemetagen653_FD_179853 | JGI IMG/M metagenome (GOLD analysis project Ga0222665, IMG submission 179853) | Saline water microbial communities from Ace Lake, Antarctica - #653 | ecosystem: Environmental > Aquatic > Non-marine Saline and Alkaline > Saline | place: Antarctica: Ace Lake...
CTTTCCAAAGCTTCTTGCGAATGTTGTTCGATAGATTGGTTACAAGATAGTCTGCATCCTCGCTTGTGGATGTCAACGTCCCAGTCTTCTCAGGATAAATTGCGTGTCGCATTACTTACCTTTCTTCTTTTTGGGTGGATTTAACTGCTCTTTCAAACCCTTGTTCTCACCTTCAAGGGCGATCATTTGCTGTTGCATAATCTCAATCTGAAATATCAATTGACCCACTTTTGCAAACTGTGCCTGTAATGCCTGATCTGATGAGATTTCTACTTTTTGTTGATCTGCCATTTTATTCCCCCTATGGTACAAAAGCGATTTCTTTCTCTACTCCAGCCCCATTCTGAAAATATAGTTTATCATCTGTTTTAGTATAGATTTTGCCATAATTGGTATCCGCTGTTGGGGTGGCTCTTTCTTTTAGACACAGTGCTCCACCCTCTAAAGTTAAATCTGCATAGGTTGATGGAGTTGACGTCCCAATCCCAACATTACAATCAAGGAAATTGATTTCATCAGTTGCTTGGTTATCAAATTCAATCCTACCTTTTGCTGCCCCAAGACCGATCCATTTATTATCAGCCATAAGAATATAGTCATCTATATAAAGCTTACCGCTCAAATAAAGGTCTTTCCATTTACCTAAAGTTGTACCAAGGTCGGCACTTGTTGAAGTAAAGAAAGCGCCGTCCTCAGCATCTAATTGACAAATGTGTTCAGTCCCTCCAAGTTCTACCGTAAACTCAATGTAAGAAAGGGCACCTGAAGCCAAAGCAAATATCTTTGCCTGATTATTAGCATCACGATAGACTAAATTAGTTAAGGCCGTATAGGAAGCAAATGTAATCGCTAAATATTGTTTGTACGCATCTCCCACAGGATCGTAACCAATTGCAAAATATTCCTGATTTGCCGTTTCTGGCCAAATACACAATCCCCGTGCTGTGGTACTTGCTGCGCCTAAATTATGAATTGCACCCCATTTGATAAGAGCCGGGTCAGTATCACTGGGGTTTAGGGTTATATCCCCGCCATCATATATATTCATACTTCCATACAAATCAAACGTCTCACCAGAGGCCATTTTAATAGCCATGGCAGCCCCACTCCATTTAATATAGGAATTAGCATTGCCAAAATTAATTTTGTGCGCAGTGGAATCATACCCAAACCAAAACCCCGCATCCGTGTCCGCGTAGCTCGTTTTGGAATCCGTATGGATTGACCCGTCATCAGCTATGATCAGTTCCCCGGTCTTGATTTGATCCATTGACCAGACTTCGGGTTGATCGGCGCCAATGTCTTCCACCCATACCCCGGCTGCGCCATAATCTGAAGGACGCTGTTTGTATGGATGATTAGATGTATCCGTGGCATATGTGGCAGTAGAATTGTAAATCATCTTGCGGGTGTATCCGTTCAGCCAGATATATGCGATATCACCATTTGAACAGCTTGCCGCTGGGACTGCTTCCAGTGTTGTAGTCGTGCCTACGTGCAGTCTTGCCATTATGTTATCACCCCTTCTCCGCTCACTATAACTTCATCATTGTTGAAATCATATGTCAAATTCCTTGCTCTTATATATGTGCTTGTATCCACAATCAACTCGGTGTCTGGAAACGTTATTCTTTCACCTGGGACTGGCAGCGGGTTAGAAATCGGTATGCTGACTTCAGCATAATCTTTAACCAGGACAGACAGAATGTTTTGTAATGCTGCTGCAACCACTGTTTTGTTATCGTGGTAAGGGGTTATGTCTATGTCCGCTCCATAGGGGAATGCTGGGCCTATAATGTAAGCCTCCCCGGAAACAAAGATATCGTGTTCAAGTTGTATTATCTCCTCTGAAATCTCTACTGCTGTGGTATACGTATCATCAGTGGTATTCCAAACAACATCCCCTATCTCTACTTTCTTTGTAACGAAGGTTGCCGTAGAATCTTTTAAATATTTAGCGGCAGTGCTATCCGTTGTTCCCGTAACAACTGTAAACTGTGCTTCGATTATGGTATTCTTGATGTCTTTTATATGCTTAGTTTTATCAACTTCGTTTACCTGCCCGGTTGCTGCTTCATGAGTTACCCAAGCCGCTTTAAGTTGACTAACTGCGTTCATGGCTCCATAAGAAGAAGTAAAATACTCGTCCTCAGTCAGGGTCAGAGTGCCGTTGTCAAGCAGCATATCACCCAGTGTCAAACCATCATATTCGATGAAAAAATAATGGGTGAAAAAGGCGCAGACATCAGACAAGAAGTCTATCAGCGGCATTTGAGTTTCAGCCCAATAATATACGTCCGGGGAAGGAGCTCTTCGATGATCTGAAAAAAGAGATCCGATTACAAACCTGCCTTGCGCCCATGTTATGATTTCCAATAAAGTAGTCTGCGCTCCTGTTCCTGACATGGTAACTTTTCCAACCGGTGAAGCAGACAATGAGAAAGCTCCTTCAACAGTATCCACGGCAGGGTAAAGCACAACATTACCCTGAATAGGAACTCCATCATCGAATACAATAAAATCCCCGCTCTGATACGCAACAGCATGGATTGGGACGGTCTCACTATTGTCGGTTGGGAATGTGATTGGTATTTGGAAGGTGGTCGCTGTCTTATCACTAATGGTATGAGATCCGTTGAAATTTATAGATCCTGCGATAATAACCGTATCAGTATTGCTATACCCATGAGCGGCGTCGGTGGTTACTGTTGTCGCAGCCCCACCATCAGCAGACGAATATGAGATTATTTTGAACCCAACGCTGGTGGTTGAGATACCCCCTAAATGATAGCAGGGACGGCTTGCGTCATCATCTACAAGACGTAGCGGTTCCACATGAGTTACAACACCAAAAGCTTTAGGGTATGGGACTGTATTAGTGGCATAATCGGTTCCGATATCCAACAGCCTCTGCGGGAATTTTGGAGCATTGATTTCATAGCTAACGCTCTCAACATCATATTCATTCATGTAAATATCGCCAGCAAAAACAGTTTTGGAGGCATCCTCTGTTGTATCAGTATGCCTTATCGTTACTACACACTGTTTTGGCGGAGGCCAGTCATTTGCAAAAAGTTCAATGCTAAAAACAATCTGCCCAAACCCAAGGCGGATAAACCCGCCATAATCCTGCGCCATTTGATACTGTGGAGATGTAAAAGACTCAATAAACGCATCCCAGAAATGGTCAAGTGCCTGACCATCTATTGAAACATACAGGACATCAGACCCGCCCGTTGTGTCTTCCACCACCCCGTAAGTTCTCCAGACAACTCCGCTGGTATCTCGGAACTTAACTACCTTCGATGGATGGACTTCTACAAGAACAGGCATTATCTGTATAGTCTCCTGGTTTCATTCCCCGGGCGTTTGTTTGCAGTGACTCTTACACGATCTGCCTCTCTACTACTGATATTTTTAATTTTGATATCAAGTGGTTTACCTTCAATCTCAACAGTTAGACTGATGTCAATTGGTCTATCACTTGCCCCTACTTGCGTAGATCCGCCATTGATTAATTGGGAGAATTGTGGAATTGTAGAAACCACCTCTGTTCCGTGAAGCTCAACAGGGTATCCTGATGTCGGACCAGAGGCCACACCACCTTCTGCGAATTGAGGTAATTGGGAAGGTAGATCAGGCCACCCATTCAACAAAATAAAATCTTGGTAAGCTGCAATAATATTAGAAAGTTCATGTGCATCTCCATGAGCAAGGGCCATCACGGTCAATCCAGTATTCTCTGCAATTTGTGCAAGATAATCTATCATCTTTGGCACTTCGTAAGGTCCAGCAATTATATCTCCTTCTTCATCTCGTGGAAAGTCTGTTCCTGCAATATAAGGCGCTCCTGGTATTGGTTGAAGATCTGGGCCTACTAAACCAGGTCCACCAAGTAGTGCTGATATGTTTGCCAAATAAGATGAATAGTGGTGAATCATCAGAAGATTGTTACTGGATAAAGAAGCGAAGCTTTTAATGCTGTTTAAAAGACTTCTTATTTCATACAAATAATTGTTAGTAACTTGCAGATAAGATTCAACGCTACCAGGACCAGTAAGAGCTTCAACTACATCTGCGGCAGACACATTCAACGCTCCATCGGTATAGCTGAAATCTCTAATTTCTACAACTTCAACATTTAATAATTGTGCCATATCCCCATATGTATACGAAAACCCTCTTATATCTGGAGCATACTGTCCGGCAGGATATTCTTCCCATACTTGTCCAGACCTATTTTTGTCTGAAACTGCGTATGGTGAGACCCCTTCTTTAATATACTCATTAAGAACACTTGGCAGGTCCCAATAACTTTCAACGGTAGCAAGTGTTTGGGCGTAACCGCCAGTTAATGCTTCTGCCATAAGTGCAGTATTCTGGAGAATACCAATCAAAAGCCCCACTTGCGTTCTCCACACATCTTGTTCAGTAAGTACAAGAGGCACAGTGCCAATTATACTTGCTTCAATTGATCTAATAACAGCAGAAGGATCACCTGTAGCATCTAATAAACCTTCTAATTCTGACCAACTTATCCCATCTGTTGAATTATATTCAGCTTCGATTGCTTTAATAAGACCGCCATCTGGAGTACTAACACCAGCTTCATTTAATGCAATTTTAAAAGCTTCCCAATCTGTAAACATTGCTGGTTTGCTATTATTATACTCAGCCTCAATTGTTTTCCATGCAGTAGAATCTACACCAATGTTCGCATCCAACATTTCCGCTTTAAAACCTGTCCATGTTGTAAGTCCTGTCTCAGCAGCAGCGATATATGCAGACTCAAGTACTTTTTCTACAGTTTCTTTTGGCACACCTTCAACATTCCATGCAATTAAGAATTTTGACCAAAGTTGAAGATCAGCTTCACCATTAAGTGAGTTATCATAAACTGTTTTTAATGCTTTTGTATTTGTTTCCGTGGCCATACCCATTGCAGTCCAAGCATCTTCAAATTCATCCCATGTATTAAATGTAATAGACCCTGTATCATTTGTATACATTGTCTTTAAGTATAACTCAATGTCTTCCTGCGGATATTTAAGTGCTAAACCATCAGCTAACTCTTTCCAAGTTATATCAGGGTTATCAGCTAATTGTAAAGTTAGATCAGCAAAGAAAGTACTGTCAAATTCAACGCCTTCAAATAACGCATCAAGGGCCGCAACAATGTTTGCAGGATCTTCCCACTCTCCAAAGTCTAACGATCCAGCAAATACTAATTTAGCAGCTGATGTTTGCCATATGGGGTCATTATTTAAGTCAGTTATCAACTTAAGTACTGCTGTTTCAGGCATAGTACCCCAATCAATACGACCCATTAAATTTATAACGGCTGTTGTATTCCAATCTTCACCTTCTATTCCTAATATTATTTCATCTATCAACGCCTGGTAATCATAACCTGCTAAATTAGCCCAATCTATGTTAGCAGTTAAGGCTATTGCTGCATCACTATCCCAACCAACTGCTAATACTGCTGCTTTTAAAGTACTTAATACTATTGAAAAATCAAAAGGATCTCTCCAATCAATGCTGCTTAACAAATCAATAATAGCTGTGGAATTCCATTCTTCACCAGTTACAGTATCTTGTAGCCCAGCTAATAAATCTTCAACCTGTTGTTCTGTCCAATCTCTCCAATGAATATCCGCTACTAAGTAAATCATTGCCGGCGAAGTCCAATCTATTCCTTCATCTAATGCTGCTAAAGCATCAAATAAGTCTAAAATTTGTTTAGGTGTCCAAGTTTCCCAGCTAACACTTGCTGCTAATGCTACTATAGCAGGTGCATCCCAAGTTCCAAGATCTGTTATCATTTGTTGTAATAAGGCTTGTATTGCAATGGGATCAATTATATCCCAATTAATACTTGCAAATAAAGTGACTATGGATGTGGCATTCCAATCCTCACCATTAACAGTATCCTGTAATAATAGTAGCAGTGCCTCAATCTCTGCGGCGCTCCATGATCCCCAATTAACATTGGCTATTAAAGTAGTTATAGCTATTGCATCCCAAGTTCCAAGGTCCGTTATCATTTGTTGTAGATACTGCAAAACTAAAGCAGGATCAATCTGATCCCATGAGATACGAGCTATGAGTAATACAGTAGCATCGGCATCCCATCCCACAGCATCAACCATATTTTGAAGAAGGATACTTACTGCTGTTGGATCAATCTGATCCCAATTAATATCAGCAATCATATGAATGAATGCAGCAGATGTCCACATTTCTTCGTCGATATTTTCCTGTAAAGCCGTAAGCCAGGCTTCTATTTCAGCAGCAGTCCATGCAGCCCAGTTGATATTAGATACAATTGTTACCATTGCTGTCGAGTTCCAACCGGCACCTTCAATTATATCATTAAGCTGTCTTTGTACATCTTCTACATCGTAAGAATCCCAATCAATTTCTCCAAGGAAATATAATGTGATGGCTGATTCCCAAGAGGTTCCATCAACAACATCTGCCAAGAAACCCATAACATCGTCAAAATTAGTTTGATCTATCCCTTCAAACTGGACAATCCATGTTCCAAACCCTTCAAAGTCTTCCAGTGCAGCATTAATCCAGTCTTCAAAGCCAAGAAAGGTTTCATTAATCTCAGTCAGTCTGGCTTGTAATGTGGCATCTATGGTTGTAAGCTCATCATAGATTTTCTGATCGTAACCCCCAGCTTCGAGGTCACCCTTGACTGTTTCAAGATCTGCCATAACATCCGTATAGATTTGCTGGTACGCTTCGCTTGATTTAAACTCATCCTGAGCCTGCTGGAGGTATGTCTGAACAAAACTTAAATACTCTTGTATCTCAGCCTGGCCACCTGTTTCTGCTGCTGCTTTTAGAGTAGCATAATCTTGCTCAGCTTCCGTGAATTTTTGAGCCGGTAGTCCGACATTCAGAGTGGAATATTTGATGCTATTAACGAGGCTATCAACCTGGCTGATTAGACCTTCAATGCTATCTGCAACCTGTTCCCAGGTTTGCGCAACTTGAATAGCAGCATCATACCATTTTGTTACGAGCTCTGACATTGTAACAAGATCACCTTTTACCAATGGGTCTTCGGCTCCAGGTAGAATCCGTGCTTGCATATCTCCAATCTGCGAGAACCAATAATCGGCAGTAGTAGCGTTTGGTCTTGCTTGCGTCCATTGAGATATCTCTATATTTTCCCTTATTTGAGCAAAAATATCCTTTATCTTTTCCGCAAAATCCTCAACCGATTCCTCTGCAATCTCAAAAGCATCTTTCAGGAAAAATAAATCTTCAAATAATTGATCAATCGTAACTTCATAATGCTCTGCTAATGCAATAACTTTTTCTGGTCTCATTGTACTAAGATGATCAATAAATGATATTATGCCTTCTAATGTGGGGATAAGGACAGGCATTCTTGAATCAGGTGGCTCTGGTCCAGTTATTCTTGCATATCTGTTCTCTATTTCTTTAATACGTTCTTCTTCAGTAGTACCCAACAACTCCCATTGATTCTCTGTTATTTTTGTTATGGCAGCTTGAAGATCATCAAAATATCCAACTAAGAAACCGACATCCGTTGCGATTTCAAGCCAATTAATCCCTAATGTATCCGCTATGGCTTTTATGTCATCAAGAGTTGCATTTGCAAACCAATCAATTGTGTCTTCAAAAGAACCTTCATATCGAGCTGCAATCTCATCAAATCTAAATTGCTCAAAAACGACTTCATCTTGAAGGCCCATATCAACCTTTATGGCTACCAATTGCCTTTTCTCAAATTCTGCTAATCGTATAGCTGCTGCTTCGAGGTCTAACAATGCAGATGCCAAAGCCGCAATCGCTTCTGCCGAATCGCCCCCTGCTTGGAGACGTGCAATTTCAGCATTTAACCACGTAAGGGCTGATGACAAGGTTCCTTGTTCAAGATCTGCCAATACTTGTGTAATGTCTGCTTGACCCTCTACATCCCCAGTAATTATCATGTCTGACAGATATCCTTCAAAATATGCTTTCGCACCTACTATACGACTTTGGATGAGAAGATTTTCATTTTCTAAAACTGTTAACAATGCTTCAAAAGATGAGGCTTTCGCAACCTCTGATGCTAATAAAGCTGCTTGTTGTAGTTGATTTGCTTCTATTTTATTTGCAATTTCAACCTGCATCCCCGAAGCTGTCGTGGATCCTAATCCATACAACATTCCCAGGGCTTCATAAATATCATTGAAGTCATCAACAACCCCTCTCACGATTGATTCCATTTGCGTTTCATGTAAAGATTTCTCAGCATCTGCAAGTTGTTTTGCAGCGTCTTCAAGGGCATCATAATATTCACCGCTTGCCCCGGCGATGGAAAGTAAGGCTGCATATAAGTCCTGCCCGGATTCAGTCGTAAGGTCTATCCCTTCAATTAGATCACGGAAACCTTGTTTTGTGCCCGGCATAACTAAATCAAGTTCCATGAATGATTCTGATAGACTACTGCCCAAGAATGCAAGCTGTTCAGCTTCAGTAAAAAACGCATCGTAATAAGATTCTATTGATTCAGCAAACTTTTCAAAACCCCCAGCGGCCTCAATAACAGCTTGGCTCATGGCTATGGCTTCTTCGGCTGTTCCTTCAAAAGCCTTGCCCGTCATATCAAGGACTGATAAGAATATCTCTTTTTGCATTACAAGACGGACAGCTGTTTCGTAAAGACCTTCGTCTACCTGTTGATATTGTTTAATTATCGGCCCGAACAAATCTTCAGCCATGGTGTCTGTTAGATTTGCAAAGAATGCTTGCATGGCTTTATCGATTTGCTCTGCATTCAGCCCGTTTAGATTGATTTGCATTTTTGGGATGATATAATCATATACTGCTTGAACATCAGTTCCTAATCCTTTGGAAAGAGCCACCATAGCTTCACCAATATTCTTAAAAATATCAGTCAGTAATCGAATTACGTCCTGGTCAAGTTCTGCATATTCAGTCCAGCGCTCATCTTTATCACTGTGGACCAATCCTCCTTCCGTGTGCTTGAAAAGTCTTGCAAAAGCTACTGCTGTAATCTCCATGCCTTGCAAGATTTTTCCAAAATCTATATTTCGTAATTCAATACCTGCTGCCTCTAAAACTTGCCAGCCCCCACCACCAAAGATTTTCCCAAGCAGGCTTGCAAGGAGCCCCCCTGTAAATTTCATTAACATGCTAACTATTGGATCAAGAGACAAAAATTTTGCAAAAGCGTTTGAAAACTCCTCCCATTTATTTTCAATCTGAGCATTCCACTCCATTTCAGGACTGCTAATCGCCCCATACCCACCACCGACACTGCCACTCCCCTTTACTATTGCTGTTACAAGACCTGTGATATTTTGATTCAGGTCCTGAATTGCATGGTAAATATCCAACAATGCTGCGTACTGGTCTGCATTGACATCTTCAAGCATTTCGAAGGCGTTTGATATGGACTCGCTGGCTGTTCCCGGATCTGCTCCAAGGACTGTGCTTTGTGGAAGTTGTGCCACAGAGGGTGCGGAGCCACTTCCTCCAGAAAATGATCCGCCTATTTGTGCTAATATAGCCCCCATCATTACCGCCATGGCCGCTACCATAGCGAAACCAGCTATGGGAATTGATCCTTGTGCTGTCGTAGCTGCAACCGCATTGACAAGAGCTTTCTTTAATCCTATGGCAATCTCAGCAGCAGCAAACACCATTTCGGCGGTGTGCATAGCCTGCCTCGCTGATGAATTTTCCTCAAACATTTGCGCTGTTGCACCAAAGAGCTGACGATACCCAGACAATTGGCTCTTCATCATTGTTTCTTCAATATCACCGATCTTTTCAAGGGCCTTGGTCCTTTTATCAATATCGTTTATCTTGTAGGCTTCCTTCCGAGCCTCTGCAAGTTCCTTCTGGATCTCGGCCTGCTCTTCATACATCTCCATAAGTTCCTGCATGGAGATCACAACTTTACCAATGTCATCCGCCATAGTATTAGCAAAGGTATTGCCAGAAAAAGAATCCCCGGCCTGCTTCATTAAATCATCTAACTCCTTGAAATAGTCTGTAGTTTTCTTGACTTCTTTCGCCACCGCTGCCAATACCTTTTTAGCATCTGCGAAACCTGGACCAAGTTCTATGTCAAAGTAAAGATCCTCTTGATTGATAAATGCGAATAAACCTGAAGGATCTTCATCGGGTAGATTTGCCAGCCCCCAAGCCAGCTCCTTTATTGCAGTGACTAATGCTTTAGCTTGTTCTGCGGCTTCCTTCATTGCTCTCTTTTGAGCATCTAAATCTTTGACAATCTTTGCCGTGAATTCGGTCGATGCGTCTGCCTTTTGTTGAGCCGCTGAAACACTTCCGTCAGCCAATTCCTGCTCTAACGCGATCTGATTTCGTGCCAATTCTTCAAGCCGTTTGTCGTTTTCCGCATATCTGGCCGCGTATTCCATATTAGCCTTAGCAGCCGCTTCAAATCTTTTTACACTACTCTTAAATCCCAAGGCAGAGCCAGGTCCGTAAAGAAGCATCTGCGCTGATGTGAAAGTTCCGCCAAACTTATCAAGGAGCATAGCAAGGCGGAGCACTTCAGCTTCCACGCTAATCAGGGTGATCCTAAATGATATTCCCCAGTTAGTTATTGTTTCCTTGTTTTTGAGAAGCCAATTGTTTAATTCTATTGTACTTTCGATAATAGATTCATATGCGGGTTTCATTAACCCTCTTAAAATCTGAGTAGCAGTTGTTTCAATGGTTGATTTCACAGCTTGCCATTGCTTTTCAAGTAGCTCTGTAGCTGGACCAAAACCAACGAGTAAATCCCCTATATGTTCAAGTACGGTTCCTTCTGCCCGCCATGTCTTTAAATTTTTGTCAAGCTCCGGATCTATTGCTCTGAGAGTTTGAAGCATCATAGACGTTGCAGCATTTGCACCGGTCATGACAGCTCTGATTTCAGAGTTAATCTGCTTCATGATTTCCTGGCCTGCGGTCATTAAAGGTAGTGCATTTGAGATCCTTGTAAAGCTCTCGACCTGTTTTTCGTTTGAAGCGTTAAGGAACACCCCGGCCCTGGCAAAAGCGTTCGCAAGAGCGGTGGTTTCTTTTCCTGAAAGAAGCGTTTTGGCTGCCAGGTTTTCAAGGATAGGAACCATAGCCGTTGAATATTTTAGACCCAATTCCCATTGATCAGAGAGAGAGACACCCTTTGAACGCTCAGTGAAAGTAACCACCATGGCCGCTAAACCTGCAACAGACTGAGCGTAATCTTCAACCGCGTTAAAACCTTTTTCAAATGCCACCACAAATGGCCGGGTAGCACGCTGAAGCACATAAAGAGACGCCGCTATGCTTGCTGATATAGCCAGGTAATTCTTTTTAAACTTGTGCATCATGGAAATTTGCTTTCCATATTGCTGTTCATTAATCTGTTGTATTTTGGTGGCCTTGGCCCTCTCAGCCCTTACCATATCATCAATGGTGGCACGGCCGCTTTTTTTGATTGCCTTAAAAGACGCTTCAGCTTGAGCCCGCATAAGATCATAAGCAGCACCACTCTTGATCCCCAAGTTTCTATAATTTTTCTCAAACACCTTCGCGCCGTTTTTGATCTCATTCAGAATATTCTTTTGAGACTTATAAAACCGATTAGGATCTAAATCAATTTCAACGAATATCTTGCCTATTTTATGTTCACCCATTATTTTGTACCCAATATGTCTTTAACTTCATCTAATGTATCTGCAACGGCGGGGCGCATAAATGGTTTTGAAAATTCAAAGATGTCAGCATAAAAAGCATAGTAATTGCCCACATAGACACGCACGTTTTGTTTTTCAAATTTTTCAACACCATAGTTTTCTTTCTTTTGGACCACTCTTACACTTTTCAATAGTTCCCCGAAATCTCTTTTAGTCCACGGCACTCCGGCATATGGCCCGCTCTTATACATTGGCCTACTAATGCCGGTTGTTTTACCTGTGCCTATTTGACTTCTCAATCGCCTCACTACGGCATCCTTGATGACATTAGCTGCTTTTAAAACTCTCTTCTTTGATATATAAGAGAAGTCCTTATATGCCTCCTCTGGTTTCCAATATTCAACGCGCATAATTATTCACCCTTCCAGCCTCATGGTTTTTCCTCTGACTTTGGTTTAAATTCGTGAAAGGCGGCGCGGACTTTAGACAGACATTTCCATTGATCATCAATGCCTCCAGGATAGAGGTCCATAACGATCTTGACGGCGGGGATTGATAAATCTATCACCTGCCCCATGCCAGCGGTTATCATTTGACCTCTGACAATCATATACACCTCTACTGCCTGCCGATTCTCCGGCATCAGGTCAACCCAACACATCTCGCAAGGGGGCTCCTCCGGGGGAGTACGTTCCGCGTACATAGCCCGGCACTGATCGCATTTCGTCGATACAGTGCCATCATCATACTCTATCCTGGATTGGGCTTGGTCGTCCGAGAACCCGATCCAGGCAAGGAGTTTTTTGACTCTGCTTCCGCCTCCTGTACCCCAGATTCCTGCAAAAGCTGAATACATCGCTGGACAAACATGGAGATTAAGGGGTTTTCCATTGCCTTAACTTTCTCAGCAATGGTCCCTTTTATCTCTTTTCCATTCAGCGTAAATTGCTCAACGTCCTGAATGACATAATCCACGAATTCCTCGTTCTCAGCTTTCTTCTGTGCTGCCGTTAAATCAACATCACTTGAAACCATATCCATCGCGCGGGTTTTAGGATTGAAGACATGCTCTTTTTTCTGCTTTTTCTTCTGACTTCGATCCTTCCACAGTGACGCGGGATTCCGAATCTTCATCCTTGGGCCATTCTCGATTGGATCATCGTAGATTGGCTCCAAGGTATTCGGATCTAAATGACTATAAAAAAAAGTGAACCACTGGCCTTCATCAGCAGTGTTAATATCTAAAATCATAATAAATCCCCCTGTTGTTAAAAGGTTTAAGCACTGAGATACATGAAAGCACCAGAGACTTGACCTTCGAATGAAGTCTTCCCCAATCCATTCCGATCTGCTTCAACATTTCCAGCCTTGGTCATTAAGATGTGGCCAGAGGTTCCGATAGTCCAATAAGAAGACGAATTGATCCAGAATCGAATACCTGACGTAAGAAGACTGGGACCGAGTTTCACGCTATCCTCAACTGCTGACCTTAGCGTATTCTGCGGCACATCCGTAGGATCATAAAGACAGCTTCCAAGCGAAATAGTTCCACCATCTGAACTATCATACTCAAAGACGTCTACGTCTACGCCAAACTCGCCGGCATCCACCGTTCTCCTTGTCATACCTGAAATCGTATAGGTTCCGGCACCAAGGATCTTCGTTGTGGGTCCGAGTGTTACCTTTTGAAATCTACCACTAAGCGTGGTCGCACGATCTGCCATGATAATTACCTCCTGAAAGTTAAATGGTTACTGTTGCATCAGGGCAAACAAAAAAAGGTAGCCGCTGATGTGCTGGCACCAGCATGCCACCTTTTGAATGTTTCTTACGTCAGTCTATCGCCTGGCCAGGCTTAGTTTCTGAACCCTGATTGTTACGCAAACTTCTTTTCTTCAATGCCCATTGCGCTCTTTGCTGCTTCTTTTTGCTTTTCGCTTTTCATTGCCCTGTATAACCTGTTCGTTGCCGTGTTTATAATCATAGTTGCCAAATGTCCCGCAGGCACTGAGGTGTCAACAAAGATTTTGTAACCCGCTGCCTTTAGATCAGAGCAGAAACCAAAATCCTCACCTATCGGCATTCCGTCCGCACCGTATGATGCTTTGTACCAAGGACGCGGTAATTTCCGAAAAACTTCCATATCGTACATAATACATCCACATCCTGTAGCGTCCACTTCTACGAGTTCATCTTCCTCCCAATCGTCGATACTGGCATAGGCTTGTGTGTGTTCGTCTACGTCAACTAACTTAATCATCAAACTATCAAACGGAGGATAACGACGGTGGACAAGTGCCCCCACTACCGGAAGATTATGGGATAAAAGTTTAGTAACCGTTTTTGGGTGATACACCTGATCGATATCACACATGAGCAATTTTGTGGCTCCCATCATTTGAGCTTTTTCAACCATGTTATTTCTAAGCTCATGAATCGGCCCGGTCGAATCTTCGTATAAATACATATAGTCTGGTTTCTCCATCTGAATAAACGAATGAAAAAAACTTGATGGCACCCACGGAAAAGAAAGTGGAACGCCTATTGCGAGCCTTGTATTAGATACACGCATTTTCAATAAACCCCCTTATTTTATTGATTGTTAATGGTTTATCCTGTAATTCCTTCCGCCAGATTACAAGAGTCCTATATTCAAGTTTCATTTATATCCCCCCTGTCGGTATAATCCAGTTACGTTCTATCCCAGCCTCTTTTGCAAAGATCTCTTTTGCATGATTCCAAGCAAATAAAACTATATCCAATGGGTTATCCTCTTTGAATTGTTCATAGGACACGATCGGTACATGCATCCCAGGTGAGAACTTCCCCTGCTTCTCCGGCGTTGTATCGTAAATCTTCGACACAATATCCGGACCAATATCGCAGTAATTGAGTACGATGGTGCTTTTCGCTGCCGCCCCGTACCCGACGACCGGCTTTTTTATGTCTATCAATCGTTGCTTTAATCTCTTTGCACTGAACTTCACTAATTTTCCAAAACTGTTGAAAACATCGAAATTGTCAAGCCCCTCAGCCTTAATTGCATCCTCAACCTTTTCGCGTAACCCCGGCTTTCTATGTCCCACAAAATACCGAATTGACCCGCCGTGAGTCCATAAGAACTCAAAATCCATTATCTCAAGGTCGTATAAATACAAGGTCTTTTGCATCGAAACTATTGAACTGTAAAACGTGTGCTCGTTATAAAACTGGTCATATTCCAACCGACTGATAATATTTCCAAGATAAGGCTCTTCATTTATCCAGACCCCATCAGGAGCCAGCATTCGCTTGATACCATCCAAAACCCCGCGCCTGTTTGAAATATGAGCGAATGAATTGGCCGACACGAAGACATCAGTTTTTGGCCATGCACTCGCTACGTTTCCAAAGTTCTCAAATGGATAAGGATAAACTCTCACACCCTTAGCTCTTGCCACATCATTAACACTCCCGGATGGATCGAAACCGAGATGTACATTGTCTTTAAAATGCTCAAGAAATGTCCCATCGTTGCTTCC
>Ga0222665_1000922_pt1 | contig 15189 bp, 23 predicted proteins | sample AntAcemetagen653_FD_179853 | JGI IMG/M metagenome (GOLD analysis project Ga0222665, IMG submission 179853) | Saline water microbial communities from Ace Lake, Antarctica - #653 | ecosystem: Environmental > Aquatic > Non-marine Saline and Alkaline > Saline | place: Antarctica: Ace Lake...
AGATGCAGGGTTTAATTCAGGTGGAGCTATTACTTTCACAGGTGCAGAAACAAGCTATGTAGAGATACCAGATGCAAGTAGTTTAGATATTACAGAGGCTATTACATTGATGGCGTGGGCTAAAGACCCCCCTGCGTGGCTTACTGGCTGGAATTATAGACGAAAGATAACGATTGAAAGCGATAATATAGATGCGACATTGACTGATTTCCCATTGCTGATTGCTCTTTCTGATACTTGCGGAATAAGCGGACAGGATTTGACTGGAATATTCAGCAGAATTGGGGCAAACTCAAAGAAAATAGCACTAACCACAAGCGATGGCACAACTCAATGCTACGTTGAGATTGAGGAATGGGATAATAGCAATCAGGAAGCGTGGTTGTGGGCGAGGATTCCTTCTATTTCGAGTTCAGTTGATACAGATTTGTATTTGTATTATGATAATGGGCACGCTGACAACGATGCCTATGTGGGATTAACCAATTCTGCTCCTGCCGATAGTGTGTGGACAAATGGATATGCCGGTGTATGGCACATGGCTGATGGGATAGATACTTCTCATATTTATGACAGCACAACAAATGATTTAGATGGAACAAAAACAGGCACAAATGAACCGAATGAAGTTGATGGTAAGATTGATGGTTCTCAAAATTTCGATGGGATTGATGATGTTTGTGATATTGCCGATGATCCATTATTAAGTTTTGGAGACAGTTTCACTGATTCCCCTTTTTCTATTTCTGGTTGGATTAATGTTCCAGACTCTACAAGAATGAACCCTATTTGTGGTAAGGCGTATGACACGGGGGGCAATGATTCAGAATATTTATTTTATTTGTCTAATGGAAAACTTGACTTTAGACTTCATGATTACAATCCCCCAAATAATATTTTATCAAAAGCTGATAATTTTTTAACACAATCTGAGTATCATTATATTGTTGGAACTTATGATGGAGGTAGCAATGCAAGTGGTCTAAATTTATATGTAGATGGTTATTTAGTTGCATCAACAGACGGTTCTTTTGGAACTTATACCGCAATGCACAATACTCCATCAACATTTAACATTGGAAAATATTATACTACAACTTTTACTGACGGGATATTAGATAATATTATTGTATATTCGTCTGAATTAACACCTAACGACATAAAATCTAATTTTTATAATCAAGCGGACAATTTTAATGTTTTTAGTCCAGAAGAGATTATAACCGAAAAATCTATAATAGAAAAAGAGAATAGCTACTCTATGGGGATTTCTTCCAATATTACTGAGTATATTTTTAATTCCATGATAAATTCTCAAGCAATACAGGTATCGGTTGATGATATTTTAATTTATCATCTATACACAATGACTTATGACAAGGCAAATATCAAGTTATATTTAGATGGTGTTCAAGTTGCAACCCAGGCATACACCACCACAATCACAGCTAACGACTCTATCCTAACAATCGGCAAGTCATTCTCAGGCGAGATAGACGATGTTCAAATCTACAACCGAGCATTATCCGCAGATGAGATATGGGCTTACTATGCGAATCGGGTTGAAGTGCCAGACCCTTATTTCAGCAAGAATGATGATGATGTGCAGATGATTGGAGATTTGACAGTTGCAGGGAATATAAATGGCACGTTTCCAGATAGCCTTTCAGGTGGAGTTAGCAGCACACAGCTTACAGTAATAGGCACAGATTACGAAGTAGATGCATCTGCGGTTGCAAATGATACTATAATAGTCGGGTTACCAGACGATGTTAGAATAGCACGAGACTTGCAGATAGTGCGTAATTTGGAAGTATTAGGTGCGGTAGATGTAGCAGGACTGATTACAGGCACGTTTCCTGATAGTTTAAGCGGTGTAACTAATACTTTATTAGGCACAGAGAACGAGATAACGGTTACCGAGTCACCTACTGATACTTACACCTTCAAGCTGGATAGTGATGTGTTTACGCTGGATGCGAATGCGAGGGTTTATGTGAGTGGGAATAATGTGTATTTGGGGAATCGTGCTGGTAATGGTAATACTGGTAATTATGGTTCTTTTATTGGTTATGCTGCTGGATATTATAATAAAGGACATAATAATAGTGGAATAGGAAATTATACTCTTGCCTATGCAGACAGTTCCTATAACACAGCAATCGGATATCAAGCCTCAATGGGAACTTCTGCTGCACATTTCACGTTCTCTAACACTACATCTCTCGGTGCTAATTCTATGCCTACTATGAGTAATCAGATTATGTTAGGTGATACAACGGTAACGGAAGTTAAGACGTATGGTGCGTTTGTAGGGGATAGTCTTTATACTTCGGGTGGAGCAGTTATAACAGGCACATTAGACGCTCCCACCCTCAACACAGGTCAAGGTGACAACGAACTCTACGCCATGAATCAGGATGTTGAGACTACTTCTGACGTGGTATTTGACGAAACTGAAATTAATAATGTAATAACTCTCGCAGATAATCTAACGGTCGGAAGCGGAACAATACTTCACGGAACATCATTTGTTTCGGTTGTAGTTAGCGGATGTCTGGCAACTGATTATATATTCCTAACGAATACGAAACCATCGGGGACATTAGATATATTACCGTTGTTTGTGAGTTGTGTAGCAGACAGCTTTATCGTTTATACTGATAATGCCGACACTTTAGCCACTGACATTCCGTTCAACTGGTTTAGGGTGGCTGGGAATTAAATTGAAAGGATTTACGGAATGGAAGAATTAGGAGGCTGATATTAAAGTTAGCCCATAACAAAGGAGAAAGAATGAAAGAAGATGTAGTTGGAATCAAGGAAACGACCGAGTTATTAGATGCCGTCGATGAACTTGTCGAAGAAGTCAAGGAAAAGTCAGAGGACGGAAAGTTGTCAATCATGGAAATCGCAGGATCAATCCCGGAGGTTGTTAATGTGGTCAAAGAAGCAAATGATCTTGATCAGATCAAAGAAGAGTTGAAAGAGCTTTCCAGGGAAGAGATCGAAGCCATTGCAATGAAGAGTATCGGGATCGTTTTTGGTGTTGCCGGTATTGTCAAAAACCTGACGTAATCATGTTGGGCTTTCTTAAAGACCATAAAGGTGAGCTTTCAATGATGAGGCTTCAGACCCTTATTGTTGTCATTACAGGGTGCGTTTATGCCTTTGTTCATCAAGACATAGCAATGACAGCTATGTTTTTCACCTTTGGATTCGGAGGTAAGGGATTTCAAAAACACCAGGAGTTAAAATCAATATGAAGAAGCTAATAATATTATCTCTCGTTCTCCTTGTGGGACAGGTCGTCTTAATGGCAGGCGACCTGTCTTTCTCGTTCCATGAGAGCATCCGTAACCCGTTGATTGATTCAAAACCAGTTGACTATGAAGTATCTACCCAGATAAAGTTCAAAGATATGCTCGATGTATATTATCTACAGGAACGCACTTCTGGATTGAATGAAATAGAATACTGGGCGAGTTTCCAGTACCCCCTCTATCGTAACGTATTTTTGGGAGTTAAAAGACACGTCGGGAAAGAGATTGACCTGTCTCTCCTGGATCTGAAATATCGATTTGAAAGTAATGGCTGGAAAACCTATGTGGGACTGTCAAATATTTGGGAGTTCGGGAAATACAAACCAAAGGCATTACTGGAGGAAAGCAGGCAGTTCAGCTTTGATTTCTTCTTAGTGCCTTTTGATCTTAACCTATATACGAAACTGCTTACTGACGTCAAAAAACTATACCACGAAGAGAGGCTGGAGTTACGTTTTAAGATGCTCCTCCCGACGTCGTGGGGTATGACTAATTACATTGACGCTTATGTTAAGTTATTCGTGCTGTCTAAGGACTACGGATATTATCGCTGGCAACAAAAATTAATGATCGAATTTGAAATCAAATGAGGCACTATGAAAACCAAGACTAAAAAGAAAATGACCGGTAAGGTGAAGAAAAAGGGGTAAATAAAAAGGGGGCGGAAGCCCCCTTTATTTGTTCTTGCTGTTATTTTACGAATTGCAGGGTTTTAACGTCCACGTAACCTATTTTCCCTATCCGTTCGAGCGATCCTAAAACCGTTATGTGCTGGAAGTTTTGAAGCTTAAAATCATTTCTGTCATAACAGCGAAACTGGAATACAGCAGAGTTTTCATCTATCCTTAGATTAAAGACCACATAAGTCCCCGTTTCGTCACTCTTATTGTTTTTATTGCTGACTGTCCCGCTTGTCACCGTCAGATTCATCGAGCTCTCCTTCTACCAGGGTTATCGAGTCCTGATCAACAGAACCCACGTACTCCATTAAGACCTGCAAATCGAATTTCTTTGCAGCAGCAACGATTGAGGCGACCTTTTCATCATCCAGCAAAGTAGCTTCTTTAATGATCACTGTTCTAAGATCAGGCTGTCTTTTCGCAAGTAATTTAATGGTGATCCCCAGAAGCTCTCCTGTGCTGAAATAATCTTCGCTTAAAGGCATGACTTCGCCATCCTTCTTTACTGCCAGCCCACCTTCTGCATCAGTGGTCAACGACGGGAATGGCAGGGGGCTACCTGCAATGTAATCAATTTTCTTCTGCTTGAGCTCACCCAGCTTGGCGGTAAGGGCATCATGTTGTTTCTGGGAATTTTCCTCCCGTATCAGTGCCTTCTGATATTCCTTCCATTTGGTGATCAATTCCTGGGAGCTATTGGCTTTCTCAATTCTCTCTTCAATATCATCTACTGATTGTTCCGGGGGAAGAGCCTCGATCTCGGTGTTGACATGAACCAGTTCAGCTTCCATTGCCATGATTTTTTCTTCCAGCATGACTTTATTGGCTTGTAATAACGCCCTGTCGCGATTCTTGTTCTCAATCTGTCTTTTTATGTCATAGAGTTCTTTCAGATCCGCTTCTTCCATGTCAGGTTCATCACAGGATAGTTCCGTAGAAGCGCCTGCTGCTGACTTGAGATCACGGGTCACGAAGGTTCTTTCACTAAAAACGGATTTATATTCTCCGTCGATTGCAGAGGTATCGAGACCGAGCCACTCAGCCTGCTTGAGTGGAGGCATCTTGATAAATTCAACCGGGTTCAAACAGATGGGTTCAAGGATTTTATCTATATCATCCTGCGTGAGCCGACCACCGTCGGGCTTAGTTATCTTCAATGTCTCATTTCCCGCTTTGTTGACCTTACGCTCAATGGTCATCATCTCCTCTCCGTTCTCGTCAACTAAGGATATTCGGACTAACGGGGTGTCGTCGGTATGGGATAAAACCTTCTCCCACGTACCCCTTTTAAATGCCTTCTTTCCCAGTAAGGCGTAGATTATGCCGTCCAGAAAAGATGACTTACCGGACGCATTTTGCCCGCAGATATAAAACACTCCGTTCTTGAGTGTCGTGGTGATTTCCACGATGCCTTTAAAGCCTTTCAGATATACATTTTTTACTCTCATAAATCCTCCTTTTTATATGGTTATCCAATACAGCACCCCGTACATAAATAAGGACACTTTAAAATACAACATCAGCGCATTCCACAGCCACCACCAGTTAGAGACGTAGAATGTTTTTGACCAAATTGTGTATATTGCTGTTGGGGTGGAGTGCCAGTCATGCGAGATCAGGGCATTGTGCCAGCGATAAATCTCATGTATGATTGCGATTATAGCTACGATTATTGTTATTGTCACTTTTCCTCCAGTGTTCCCAGTAGGGATTTTCCCCTGTTAAAGATTGATACCTGAGAATTAATCCTCTCAGATAAACTCTTGAGATATTCTTCTATTTCTTTGGGGTTACGGGTATATTTATAACCCTTATTGTTTGCTATGATAAAGTCATCTTTACACAGTTCAATTCTTATGTAGTGCATAATTATTCGCAATCTTACAGAAGCGATACCGTGTTTCATTCTGAGTTCAGTGGACGAGTGATACATATTGCTATTGGTTTTTAAAAACTGATAATAGTAACGAGCATGTTCTTTCTCTGCATCACTTATCGGGTGAGTTTGTTTTTCAAAGCCTCTTATCATTTTAACCTCCAATTTGATAAAGCCTGAAAGGGGTTACTGCACGATTCTGTCATGTAATGACATTTTCCACAACGTATTTGCCAGCCTGCTCCAGAAGATGTCAGCTTCCCCCTGCCCCCACATTTGAGGCAGGGATATGCTTTGGTAATAAGTCCTGAGATTATAACCCTCAGTAGCAGAATAACCAACACTACCTGGACGATCCACACTACGATTGAATACAGCGTGTTTATCATGAAAAGAGGTCGTCATCTCCCTCATCAGCGACCTCGCCTTCCAAGAAAGCTTTCAACGTATTTAGCTTCTTGATGTCCGTACACCCCTTTGCTGATTCCATACCAAGATACTTTTTATTCCATGACTTGATCCCATGATCGTCATATATCTGAGGGAACTGGCGGTTAAGCTTTTTATACAGACTCCCGACGGTTGAGATAATAAGGGCTATCTCGTCGTCCTGAATGGGGTCTTTCTGCACATTAGTGTTTGGGGCTGGCTGGGTAGCTTTCTGCTCAGGAACGGGCTTTTTGGCGGACTGAGGAGGAGGTGTAGCTTTCCTTCCGACGGGAATTTCCGTTGGCACTGGCTTTGGCTCTGGAGTTTTCCGGGCTTTCGGAGGAGTTATTACCTCTACCGGTTTGGTTTTTGACGCATTTTCCTTCGTCTCATGCTCTCCTGTTGGGGATTGAACAAAATCTGCTTCACTGGGTTGTTCCAGCATACGGAACCCTGATCCCTGATCTGTAATCTGCTTCATGTCCGGGACGTATTTCACGGAGAAATCATTTGCGAGAGCAGACGCTAACTCGATTGATTTACGGGTATGCTTGAGAACCCGTTTTACGACGGTATTTTTAAACATTTCACCGGGGTTCTTAGTCCAAACAGTTGCCCCCTTACCATATTTGTAGCTGCTGCTGTATTCGTTGCGAATTTTCTCTACCTCAGCAACAGTCATTACCTCAAATTGCTTTGTGCCGTTGGGATAGAATATAATGGCATAAACAAACGTGGGGTGTGGGACTTCGTTGGCATCAATTTTATAATGCTTATAAGGTGCGTGAGTGATCATGGGATTTTCGCCATATTGAAAGATAAACTCATCACAGCTTAAAACCATGTGTGCTTCAATGCGGGCGTTAGGGTTAGCTCTATAGAATAGCTCTTCTGCTCCCTGTAATCCAATCTGGAATGACGCTTCATAGCATTTCTTTTTGTCATTCCAGCGAGGGATAATCCAGCAGTGATTCAGGGTCAAACTGAATTTATACTCTGCTGCCTGCAATGCTGCTCCGATGATCGATTTAGGGGCGCATTTTGCGAGTTGTAAATCCTGAGCGACCATAGTTCTCAGAACCCGTGCGAACCGTGCAGCATCCTCATCTGTTCCCATCATGGCTGTCTTATAAGCCGGGGTGTATAAATCAATCTGCCCCGTCAGCGAATTATCTTCCTTGCGGGGGGTGGTGAGTTTCCTGCTCTTGGCTACCTTGCTTTTCAGTGCTTCTGACATATTATTCCTCCGTTTCTTTTACGATTTCGGTTATGTTAAATTTCTCACCGGGTTTTTCAACGGTATAAGCTTCTACTAAATCAGGGTTCTCTTTCTTGAACTTCTTGGTGTCGAATGATTGAGATACATATCTCGACCAGGTAAGTTTATAATTACCTGCCACTGCTCTTTTGAAGTTACCCATTGCCTGTTTAAGCCTGGTCTTATAAGTATCTTCCTCAATTTTCAAAGTTTTCCGCTTCTCTTTATTCCGTGCTAATTTCTGACAAACATCTTCCAGAAAACTAAGATCAGCGGTGTCGTCGATCACCTCTGAAAACTTCTCCCGTAGAGCATCCTGGGCATCTTTAGAATAGTCCTCTGGCGGTGGGGTTTTGTTCTCTATGTAGCCCCAGAACCGCTCTTCTTCCACGATCAAATCCTGAATGAGATCATCGTCCCGCTCAATTCTAAATTCAGCGTGATGATCAGATCCAGCCTGATAAGCGATAATAGCATAACTGAAACCGGTAACAGCCATATAATGCTGAACCTGAGCCTCCCAATGCAACGGAATATTACCAGTGGCAAGCGATTTGATTAGCTCAAAGCTATTGGTGTATTTAGCCTCGAATACGAACTCTATCCCGTCCTTATCAATCCCGTATCCATCCAGAGAAGCGATCATAAACGGGTGCTCTTTGCTTTTGAATATCTCAGCAGGGGTGAATATTACCAGGACATGATCATCCACGAAGGTCTGACGGATAATCCCTTCCCAGAGATGTCCTGCACGGGTGCTTTCATTTCCAATATCGTCCCTGCTCTCCAGTTTGGAGAAGTAACAGCTTGTCGGACTGCCGTAGTTATGCAGGTGGAGGATAGAGCCAACGTCACTGCCTCCGATACCTATCCTGCGAAGTTCCAACCACTCTTTGTGGCTTTTGTAGGGTATTACTTCATAATTCTTATTCACGAAACCTCCTTAAAATATCTTGTCTATGATAGATTCGATGTAGCCACGGGTGAGCTCGAATTTATTGTCAGACTCTTTTTGCTTTTTGAATCGCCTTATCAGTTGCATGAAGTAAACCGAATCTACTCCAATTAATTGATCTTCCAGAACATTTATATCTGTCAGGTCAAGGTCGCTTATCTGGAGAGCAATTTTCAATAACTGACCAGCGTTTATCTTCCAGCCACGGTTGATAAATTTACGTAATCGAAACATTGAGCATACGGGATATTTACTGCCAGTATATCTGAGACACCTGTTTGTGGCACATTCCCATACCGACTGGGGGATAACTATTTTGCCACTACCGCAATCATAATAAGACTTTGTGTGCTCAAAATCAAAGGTATCATGTATTTTATCCGGTTCACCATAAAACCTGACAATTAACTGAACCTTATTGGATAAGGTGATTGCATTGGATGACATGAAAACAGGAAAATATTCTTTCTTTTCCCGCTCTATGATCTCATCTGCCTTAACCTCATCGAGCTCCTCAATAATTTCATGAACGCTATCGACTCCGAGTTCCTCACTCCCGCTTGCCAATTCGGGATCACCTGTTATTCCGTCAGAAGGGAAGATTATTTTCACCCTGCCTTTATCAAAATTACTGAGCATTATAGCTTCTGAGTCCGCTATATTGGAAATGTGGCAGTAATCCAATATTTCCTGACTTGGATTATCACAATCAAGAACAAAAACCTTTGTCCGAGCACCTACCTTGTTTTCTTGAAGAGGATGGCTTTCGTTCCAGAGATCAGCATAATAGTTAGCTACCAGCAACGCCGTTCTCTTCGTCCTGAAATAGCAGTCAAAATCATTGATCTTTTCATTAGTGATCATCGACGTCATACAACCACCCGTTATGATTAGGTCTTTCTTAATGGCGTCTATGACTGTGGGTGAAGTGATTGAGCTTAACCAGTTATTGATTTTTCTATTAAGCACCTTGATCATTGTTTTTACAAGCATTATTCCCTCTCTCGATACTGTAGCGAGTCCAGGTAACGAATGGCAAAACCAAAACTAAATCCGATGTAGTAATAGCTCAAATCCTGATAACTGAAAACAGGATCACCAAACTCCATTCCAATGCCAATCGCTGTAACGGTTACACCCGTAACGTACCACGGCAAACCAAAAAAGTCTGCTATAATGTCAGCACCTACTGTTACCGCTAATCCGGCAGAGAAATGTATCTCCTTATCCACGGGAATTGACTGAACATCAGCCATACAGAACACCGCCAGAAGCAATGTTAATAGAATTAAAAACGTCGTCTTTTTCAATTTTCCTCCTTGTGTTTTCCCTTCAACATCTCTTCGTATTTCTTACGCATCATGTGATAGTATTTCTCACCGATACGCTGACCCGTGTAGTCACTCTCCAGCTTCTTGATTTTCTTCCCGATCTTTGTCCACGACCTTCTCCGTTCTTCCCTGCTCAACGGTTTCACCCGTTTGTTTTCCTGTCCAATTCCTTTCATATTCATCTACCTCCTTTATTCCAGCCATATACTTCCCTTTCAGATACAACAGGGCTTTGGTGCGTACTTGACCATTGTTTGCCTGTATTCATAAACCCCCATCGAGCAGGAGGCGTCAGAAGATTCCCCAAGGGGCTGCCAACCAGCTTCAATAGCAGTGACAACACGTTCCTTAAGTGCAGTAAGCTTGTCTGAGCAAATTACAGTATAATCAATTATTTCTCTCATTTCACCACCCCTGTAATTTTTCTTCCGCAACCTCCACAAAATCTGTATCCACCTATCTCCTCCTGTTCCTCTAAGTCATAGTTTTCAAGCAAAATAGTAAACTTACAAGATAGGCAGGTATATACATTTCCCTCCGGCTCTTTCATTAAGGTACACTCTCCCCTCATCGCCATCCCAGCCTCAAACCCTGCACGCCGTTCACAATCCAAGGTGTGTTTATCCGGCTCTCCTATATGGTTTTCGTATAGGGGCATATTATCTCCTCTCTCGATACTGTAGCGAGTCCAGGTAACGAATGGCAAAACCAAAACTAAATCCGATGTAGTAATAGCTCAAATCCTGATAACTGAAAACAGGATCACCAAACTCCATTCCAATGCCAATCGCTGTAACGGTTACACCCGTAACGTACCACGGCAAACCAAAAAAGTCTGCTATAATGTCAGCACCTACTGTTACCGCTAATCCGGCAGAGAAATGTATCTCCTTATCCACGGGAATTGACTGAACATCAGCCATACAGAACACCGCCAGAAGCAATGTTAATAGAATTAAAAACGTCGTCTTTTTCAATTTTCCTCCTTGTGTTTTCCCTTCAACATCTCTTCGTATTTCTTACGCATCATGTGATAGTATTTCTCACCGATACGCTGACCCGTGTAGTCACTCTCCAGCTTCTTGATTTTCTTCCCGATCTTTGTCCACGACCTTCTCCGTTCTTCCCTGCTCAACGGTTTCACCCGTTTGTTTTCCTGTCCAATTCCTTTCATATTCATCTACCTCCTTTATTCCAGCCATATACTTCCCTTTCAGATACAACAGGGCTTCGGATTCCTTATTAAGTTTCTCGTGTTGTTCTTCGATAGCCTTGATCCGGGAGTCTATCTGATAAATAATGTCCGCCTCGTGCTTTCCGAGATTAACTATTGGTATTCCCATCAATCCTCCTACCGTTGATCATTACCACTGCGCTCACCCCACAAGGGAGCATGGAAAACATGACGGTTTTATTATACTGTTCCAGGTCGCTGTCATCAACAGGGAACACCCTGACAAACTGATCATTGTCATTAAGCAGCATGGCACTATGCGGAGGTTCCTTAGTGATAAGGATTCTATTATCGTCACTCAATTTCCCACGGAAAACATCACGGGACAACATCATAACCGAGTGACGTGGATCATCAGCCCTGCTCTCGCTTACGGTTTTATAAACGCCCTTATGGGTGATCATAACCAAACTGGCAAACAACGTTCCGCTTCTCAGATATAATGGTATCATTTTGCCCTCCCTTTCGTGTAATTAATCCCGTGCCTAATGGCGTATTCCTTCAATCCCTGATACGTGCACGGGGTTAGATTGTCCTTCTTCATTAATCTCGCAGCCTCAGCAATTGGGTGCTTTGCCAGTAATAGCTTAATGATCACGGACTTCTTAGGCGTACGTGGTCTGACGATGAGGCTATCAAGTTTCTCCCTGATCAATAACCTGCGGACATAGCCGTAATCTTTGTTATACTTCTTCGCAAGCTCCCTGATCGTAAAGGTATTTGGATGACCCGAAACATCCTCCAGAATTGCGATGTGTACCTTCAATAGCCTGAACGCCAACTTGTATTTCCGAAGAATACGATGTACCTCTTCTTCTTTGATCCCGAAGTGCAAAGCTACCTGTGCGAGCGTAAACCGATAGGGGTACTCAATTATATAGTGACAAACACTACTTTCTATTATCACCGTGTCAAAATCTGAACCAGTCACTTAACCTCCTTGTTAAATTTGCTTACTTACCGTCCCACTTATTACACGGTCAACCTGGTTTTCTTGAATCTATCCGTCAAGTAATATTTTTTTATAGAAACAACTTGACGGTTAAATGTATTCCTTTAATATAGGCAGTGATTGATAAAAGGAGATTAATATGAAATGTGAAGATTGCGATTTTTGGAGTCCCAGAGAAAAGGGCAGGTTCATCGAAGCCTGTCAGAAAAAGGCTGAAGTATAACCAATACCCAACGACCTGAGCAAGTCGGGAAACTGCTCACAAAAAACAAAGGAGATATGATGAAAGAGTTAGTAATAATTAGATTAGGCTTAGAAGACGACGGCGAATTTTGTATTGATACAGGGGATGATGTTGATGTTGACGGTTCAATATTGACAGTAGAATCTACGACAAATTTAAGTAACGGTAACTTTCAAGTTACATTTACAGATAACAGCAATATCGAATTTATTTATAATAATCAGTCAGAAGACGATCTGACTGGAAGATGGGAATAAATGTTACTATCAGAATGGGTTATAGTGAAAATCTAAAAACTCATTACTTTTGCATTGATCTATAATTAATCGACCTGGGCAAGTCGCAAAACTGCTCATATAAAGGAGTTGAGTATGAAAGATCAAAGAGTATTATTTACAAAGGTTGGAGAAACTGAAATGGCTTATAAATTGAAGGCTATGTTTGGTCGTAAAGAATCAACGATTTATGCGCCTAAATCATTGTGTATTGAACTTGACGATAATCATGTTGCCGTAATAGGCTGGTTCGTAAATAAGAATTATGGCAAATATAACGGATATTTTCAGCCTGGCAATAGTTTTGAAAGCGAAAATGGCTTTGGTTTAAGAACCGAACAGCATTCGTCTAAATCGGCAGACATGGGCGATTATACGCTTATCTGTGTTTGTTAATTAAAGGGAGTTATAATGTTAATAGTTAATTTTTCCCTCTGCCTAATCGTGTTTTCAGTGATCATGTCATTGGTTGTTTTAGTAGTAGATTTGGGGAGTGAATTATGTATATTCTAAAACAAGTCAAGTTCAAGATTGATGCTAAAATTTGGCTTTTGAATCTTAATACTAAGGATAAAAAGCAGTTACAGCATTTATATAACTGGTATTCTAAATGCTATTATTTCCGGGATAGGCGTATAAATCCTGCCGATTATGGGCGTGACGGGTGCCATAAAAGATCAAGAACTGGTAGTTATATTAATGAGGAAACTATATTTTGTAGCGGAGTGGCAGCAAGAATATACAATTTTGCTTTAGAACATGGTATGAAATTAAGGTTCTGGAAATTATTTTCGGCAGCAAAAAGACGTACCGGATGGACGTCGAGGGGATTAATATGAAATGTGAAGATTGCGATTTTTGGAGTAAGTGTGAGGATTGCCTTGATTATGGGGAATGCTCAGAACCTGAAATTGTAAAAGCCGAAATTGCCCTGGCAGCAAGAAGTGATCGCCAGAACCCGGATTTGATCAGACACAAAAATGATAATTGTATTTCATTTAAGGAGAAGGACGCTCCCGATGAATACTATGTTGAACTTCTTGAGAATTTGTGTGATTATTGTGGATATTTTAATGGAGATGTAATTGTAAATAATAATTATGGCTGCGACCATCCAGATTGTGAAGAAACCGATATTGTGAAGATTGACAAAGATGGAGAACAGGAATATCCTGATGAATATATAGAAGGGAAAATATTAAGGGCTTTATTGCGAGCAAAGTATGGCAGTATCAGGCAAATAAGAGAGGCGTTGAAAACTGAGTCCGGCTTAGTATTTTATAGGGAATTGAGAATACAGGTTTTATGCGACAAAAACCTATATAAGAGATTTGCACACTATAAATTACAGGGAAAGTGTTATTCTTTTTCGTGTCCAATAGCCTCAGTATGTAATTTGGAGACACTGAAAGAATATGATCAAAGCTGGTATGAAGAATATGAAAATGAAGAATATGACCCATCTGAAAGCGGGGCAGATTTGATGCTGGTGAATAAGAAGATTTTAACCACGGAGGAATAGATGCCAGTAAACAATAATGCAGACCTATACCGTTTTGAAAGCGACGAACAGGAAATGCTGATCTCATGCACCGACGAGGACGTTTATTGGGGTGTGATTAATAATGAAGTAACTATAGGAGAAGCAATGGAAATTATGAATGATGTTTATGGTGAATATTTACCGGATAACCAGGAGGAAAAATGAATAAAGACGAGTTTATGAACGAAGTGGGAAAACAGGTAGAATCCGTAATTCCAAAGCTATCTAAGGAATGTATTGATTATATTATTATCAATGCAGGAAATGCAGCCCGTGATGGATTTTTAAGAGTTTATGACACAAGTAATAGAATAGGTGATCTTATAGAATTAATGGTTAATAATTTTAACAGTATTTTAAGGGGTGAATGATGCCCGATCCTAAATTTGCCCTCGAGGTATATTTCCCATGTTTCAGGGGACAAGAAAAGTACGTACAGGTGAACATAAGGAACTGGGAGCAATTCAAGAGGATCAAGGCAGCAATATTGCCAGGACGTTTCAAAATAATCGCACCAGATAAAAACTTTACAACTTATCCAACCTTCTGTACTACTTACTTACTAACTTAATTGGATAAGTGTATAAATGATAGCAAGTTACCCCTTGCATGGACGGGAAAAAGAACTTGACAATTTTCCCGTCCATTTTATTGTTAGCTTAGATTTAAAAAGGAGTGTATAAGATGAACAAAAGAGAAAAGGAATTGACCTTGAAGTATTGGAAAGAAAACAGACTGACCATTTATGATGTGAAAAGATTGGTTGTAAATGCCCCGTACTTCTTCGTAAGGAAAACAATGTCATTTTTCAGACAAACATTAAGAGACTATCACGTCAATAAAACAGTCAACCAGGAAGTTTATTATATCAAGGCTGAAAGCTGGGGGAATTGCGTAACAGAAAGATATTTTAATGTCATCGATCACAAATTTTATAGCGACCTTGACGCTGCGATAAAGGGGGAATAATCATGGAAGTTAGCCTAAAAAGGTGGATAATCGTAATGAGATACGAAGGTACAATGTGGCAGCAGAAAAGCAATTTTGATAATGAGGCGTCAGCAATAGAGGCATTTGATAAGTACTCAA
>Ga0222665_1000929_pt1 | contig 15125 bp, 9 predicted proteins | sample AntAcemetagen653_FD_179853 | JGI IMG/M metagenome (GOLD analysis project Ga0222665, IMG submission 179853) | Saline water microbial communities from Ace Lake, Antarctica - #653 | ecosystem: Environmental > Aquatic > Non-marine Saline and Alkaline > Saline | place: Antarctica: Ace Lake | collected...
CATTTAAATAGCAAAGATGGAAAAGGATCAATATTTACTTTATATCTTCCTCTTTCTATCGATGCAATTCTTGCCGAGAATGAAAAAAAGAAGGTTTCGACAACTAAAATATCTCCTAAAGAGGAAATAAAAGCAGTTGATAAAGAATCTGTGGAAGATGTTAAAAACTTAATACATCATACTCCCGAATCAATTAGTTCCATGGGAATTGAAGATGATAAAGATGATATAAAACCTGGTGATGAATTTATTCTCATCATTGAGGATGACATTAATTTTTGTAAGGTGCTTCACAGCCTCTCTCAAGAAAAAGGTTTTAAAAGCATGGTAGCTATAAGTGGCGAAACAGGTTTGCATTATGCTGAATATTATTTGCCGTCGGCCATAATTCTCGATATTGGACTTCCCGGAATTGACGGTTATGAAGTTATGAAAAGATTAAAAGATAATCCCAAAACTCGGCATATTCCGGTTCATTTTATTTCGGCAAGCGACGAATCAATTGAGGCAATGAAATTAGGTGCGGTTGGATATTTAACAAAACCTGTAAGTAGCCAAAAACTCAATAATGCATTTAAAAAGATAAAAAACCTTATTTCCAAACCTCTAAAAAAAGTATTAATTGTTGAAGATGACAAGATAATCCGGAAAAGTATAGTTGAACTTATTAAAGATGATAATATTTTGACTATTGCCGTTGAAACCGGAAAAGATGCTTTCGAAGAATTGAATGGCGAGAAATTTGATTGCATGATCCTTGATCTTGGTTTAGAAGATATGAGCGGCTTCGAAATTCTGGAGAAAATCAGAAAAAGTAAAACTATTAAAAATCTCCCTATAATAATTTACACCGGTACCGAGCTTTCAAGCGACGATAATGAAAAATTGCAGAAATACGCCAATAGCATTATTTTAAAAGGGGCTCATTCCTTTGAAAGATTATTATCAGAAACATCATTGTTTCTCCATCAAGTTGAATCTGAAATGCCTGAAGAAAAACAGAAAATGCTTGAAACCACTCTCCATAATGAAGTAATTCTTGAAGGAAAAAAAATCCTTCTCGTTGATGATGATATGAGAAATGTTTTTGCCCTTTCTAGTATTCTTGAGGATAATGGAATGAATGTGATAATTGGGAAAAATGGTAAGCTTGGCCTCGAAAAATTAGAACAAAATTCTGATATCGACCTTGTATTAATGGATATTATGATGCCTGAAATGGATGGTTATGAAGCTATGAGAAGAATCAGGAAACAGGATAAGTATAAACAATTACCAATTATTGCCCTAACTGCAAAAGCTATGAAAGGAGATAGAGATAAATGTATTGCTGCAGGAGCAAACGATTACCTTGCTAAACCGATTATAATTGATAAGTTTTTATCTCTGTTGAGAGTTTGGCTGTTTCATAAATAAATCAATCCTTACAAATATGTCAATTTCCTCCATATCCACTCCATAGGGCCAAAACGAAAGTTTTTTAACCAAATTATACTAATAAAAAGCTGAATTATAAATACTAAAATTGCATAAATAACAAGTTGCCAGGGCTGAATGCTTCCAAAATATCCAAACCCGTAAGCATACATAAATGTTGTAAAAATCACAGATTGCATTAAATAATTTGTAAGAGCCATGCGTCCAATATATTTCAAGGGGTTTAGTATGTTTTTAAATATTGGAACCTGAGATAATAATAAAATCAAAAGAATATAGCCGAGGCCGAGAAAAATATTTGTTATTTCAAACACACACATATAAATAGCTGTATAAAAAGGATTTGTTTCGGGGTTTGCCAAAATGTTTACAATATTTTCTGTGAACAGATTTAAAAATATCCCAATTGAAAGTAAAATAATAAGCAGGATAAAATATCTAAGTTTGGAAGAATTTATTCTTTCAAGATATTTGTGTTTATAAAACAAAAAACCCAAAAAGAATAAAGATAAAACTTTTGGTACATAATATATTAAGTTAATATTCCTGAAGGCAAAATATTCATGTATCCTAAGTTTTAGGATTTCCAAATATGATCCGCTTGAATAAATATCAATTACTTCGGGCATTTTTAGTTCTGTAACGGAGCTTAAAGCAGATGGCATTAAAGGAAAAACACTTTCAAAAGCAATGTAAATTATTGGGAAAAAATATAATAAAACGCTTAAAAACAATATTAAGCCTGATCGTAATTTTCTTGACAGCAATAAAATCATACCCATTAAAGAATAAGAAACCAAAATATCCCCGGCCCAGAAAAAAACAATATGAATAATACCAAACATCATAAGAGCCAATAAACGTCTAAGGTATAAACGGAAAAAATCTCTTTCATCAGCACAATATTTCAAATACATAATTGAAAAACCCACACCAAAAAGAAAGGAGAAAATAAAAATAAATTTGTCAGCACCAAAACCTACAACTAAGTTAAAAACCGAGCTATTCAAAGGATCCTCAAATGTTTTATAGAAACCGCTGAAATCAAAAAACGAAGAATTATACCCGAAAACATTCACAAGCAAAATACCAAATAAGGCAAAACCCCTTAAAATGTCAATTTGTGAAATTCTTTCAGAAGGTGATGTCGGGCGAAAAATAATTTTCATTTTATTAGCTTTTAATTTCAATAAAGAAACAAAGATAATCTAATAAATATAGATAAAATGTTTGTGATTGTAAGAATTTAAAACACACAAGATTATGATTAATTCAGTACTTCCGTTTTCCTTAATATGATCTTATATGACTTAAATGGTTCAATTATTAAACACATGAACAAATTCTAAAAAAAGCTTTCAACATAATAATAACCAACTACAAACGAATAAATTAGTTTTATTAATGTTCCGGTCAAAAATCCAATAAATGAACCAAAACCCGATCGAAACGCAACATTTGAACTTTTCCCAACCATTAATTCACCAATTACAGCTCCAATAAACGGGCCGATTATAATTCCGATAGGTGGAAAGAAAAATATTCCAAATATCAGGCCTACAACACTTCCCCTGATTCCTGATTTTGACCCTCCAAGTTTTTTGGTTCCATAGGCCGGAACGATATAATCCAAAGCAGTAATAATAACCATAATAACTCCAAACCAAATTAAAAAATCGCCGGTAAAAGGAGGAGTTGATTTAAGTTGTAAAATCAAAAGTGAAGCAAAGCTAATAGCAGGGCCTGGAATAATTGGCAGAACACATCCGATAACACCCACAATTAAAAGTATCCCTGAAATCACCGACCAAAGAATATCCATTTTTATTCGTTTATTAAAAGTTCTTTTTCAATCATATTCATTATTTCAGATGCCTTCCCTCTTAGGAAAACATCAGTAATCCTGTTCGTAAAATTCGATTCTTCAGGATTGACCTCAATAATTTTTGCACCATTTTCTTTGGCAAGATAAGGAATTTGGCAAGCAGGCATTACTTCACCGGTTGTGCCTATCACCAAAAAAACTTCCGATTTTTTCGACGCCTCAAGAGAAGCTGAATATGCTTTTTGCGAAATTCCTTCACCAAAAAAAATAAAATCAGGTTTTAATAATCCCTCACATTCATTGCATTTTGGTGGTAAAGATGATAAACTTACCTCGCTTATATTATATGATTTTCCACATTTAGTGCAAATCAATTTTTTTGAATTGCCATGAAATTCGTGTACTATTTTGCTACCGGATTCCTGATGTAGATTGTCGATATTTTGTGTTATTACGTTATCGATCAATTTGTTTTTCTCCATTAATGCCAAAACTTCGTGAGCCTTATTGTAAGTTGCTTTTCCAAAAAAGTCATAAAAGATTTCTTTTATAACTTTCCACGAATCTCTTGGGTAATTATGAAAATAATTAATATCGAGTATTTTAGGATCATATTTACTCCATAATCCATCTTTACCCCTGAAAGTCGGGATGCCGCTTTCTACAGAAATTCCCGCACCGGTGAAAGCAGTTGTTGCTTTTGAGTTCTTTAGAATTTTTACGGCTTTGATTATTTCATCTTTCAATAAATAATTCATCACGTTTTAATTTTCTTTAAAATTAAAAAAAATTCTTAATCTTTAATTATTTCAAGTGAAACTTAAAATTTAAAAGTAAATCCAACCCCAAAACTTTCTTTTATTTGAAGCTTTGGCCCTTCCGATATTTTCGTTTTTTTATTATCAATGATTTCATATTCAGGAATAAGAACATTGTGATCATAAATGCTATGAAAATATAAATTTGTTGAAATGTGTTCATTAACTTTAAGCTCAAATTTGGTTTCCCAGTCGATATCAATATTCCATCTGTTGTTACGATTATCATCTAAATAATTATTATACAAAACCAATTTTGTTTCACCAATAATGTTTTTGAAAATTTCATCTTTAACTTTACAGATGATATTTATACCAAATTCTGCTTTTCGCTTTTTCCCTTTTTGAGTCATGGTTCCGGATGTATCATACTTGGCCGGAGACACACCATAAGCTCCCTTATTTGCCAATTCCTGATTTAAAACCAATATAAGTTTTCCTGCAGCCGGTGACATAAAAAGAGAAAGCTTTTTACTTGGTTTATATTCAAAACCAAACGATAATGTAAAATATGCCGGTGAAAAAAAGTCGGAAATCAAGGTTGAATCATCAGGATATTTAAAGCCGTTTGCAAATTGTGTTTTGAAATTAAAAACTGTGCTTACATACCAATTTTTGTAAGCTTCGTATCCGTAAGCAGAGCTTAAATCAATTTTATCTTCGGTTTTTTGTACTTTAATTTTATCATTATCACCTTTGAATCCCATTAAACCGAAAGCCAGGTTAATATCATTTTCAAAACTAATATTATCTTTTTTATATTTTGCCTCGAAAATTAAATCTGATTTACCTGATAATGAACTTTCTCCTCCTTTTGCCCAGTTCGTGAGACTTATTTGATTAAAAATTAATTTGCTGACAGTTTCAAAACTCCAGAATTTAGTGGTGTCAGAACTGCTTGAAAGTTTTGTAGTATCCTGGCTAATGTTTGCAATTGAATTTATTGAAAAAATTGTTGTTAGAAAAAGAAACAAAAATCGTAGATTCATATTTTGTTTATTTAAAAGAATATAACGGGGAATTAGGTTATAATGGTACTTGTTAGAAAAGGCCTGTCTTCAATTTCCGTTATTAATTTTATAATTCAAGCTGTATAATAAAGATATTTTATTTTTTCTTTGGATTGTATCCTCTTTTCTTAGCCATATCTTCCATACGCTTCTGAAATCCTGATTTTTTTACTGTCTTTTTCTTATTTTTCTGAATTTGTAACAGAAGCTTGTTTTCGTTTATTGCTTTTCTAAAAATAAACATTTGAAGGAAAGTAATAACATTAGCAAGTAAATAATAATAACTTAAAGCTGAAGCATAATTATTAAAAATTCCGAGGAACATTATGGGCATAAAATACATCATGGTTTTCATACCGGGCATTTGATTGCTCGTTGCCCCCATCATTTCATTATTGATTTTTGTATAAAAGATAGTCGATACAGTCATCAAAAGAGTGAACAAACTAACATGGTCGCCATAAAAAGGAATTTTAAAACCATTGGGGAATGTCCAAATTGAATCATAAGAAGATAGGTCGTGTGCCCAAAGAAAAGCTTTTTGTCTTAACTCAATCGAAGAAGGAAAAAACCTGAACATTGCAAAAAGAATCGGCATCTGCAATAGCATAGGAACACATCCGGCCATAGGATTTACTCCGGCTTTTTTATATAAAGCCATTGTAGCCTGCTGCTTTTTCATTCCATCTTCTTTCTTCGGAAACTTCTTTGTAATTTCCTCAATTTCAGGTTTTAAAACCCTCATTTTAGCCGACGATTTATAAGTTTTATAAGCAATCGGAAACAGGACTATTTTGATTAAAATTGTTAAAATCAAAATTATGATTCCATAGTTCCACCCAAAACTCCCAAGGAAATCAAAAACCGGAATAACACCATAAACATTTACCCAGGCAAGGAGGAAAAATCCCCAGCCCAACGGTATTTGTTGTTCGAGATCAAGATCATAAGAGTTTAAAATATTATACTTGTTTGGCCCGAAATACCATCTCATGGCAATGCTTTGCGTTGGAGAAGTGCCAATAGGTACAGATATTTCCGAATACATCGACTTGCAATAATGATCGCGATCGGGGCCTGTATATGTTTCTACATCTGCATTATTGAAGAATTCGTCGGCTATCAGAGTTGAGCAGAAAAAGCGGGTTTTAAATGAAATCCATTTAAGTTTCGATTTTAATGATTCTTGCTTATCACTTCTTTCCGAAAGGTAATCTACTTCGTCTTTATAATATTTATAATAAATAGTCGATTCACTTCTTTCGTTATCAAGGCTTTTTTCTTGCCTTCTCAGGTTGGCACTCCATGCAAGGTTTACAAATCCGGGATTTGAATTGATAACCTCATTCATTCCGACAAAATTTATCGTATAAGGCATCATATACTTATCGCCGCGAAGTGTATAAAGAAATTCAATATATTTGTTTGGATTTTGTATACCCTCTCCTCCATCAGCATAAAGCCTCATAGCAAACTGAACGGAATCGCTTCCACTAACCACGATTGAATCCTTACCGTCAAACATGTATGATTTCCAATAAGGTTTAAAATACAGATCAGAAGTATTTATTATTCTGTTGCTCGCGAAAAACGAAAATCCGAAAGCAGAAGAATCAGCCTCGAATAAAATCAATGGGAGAGAATCGTAGGTTTGATAATCTTTAAGTTGAGCAGAGAAAATCCTTCCACCTTTTGAAGATATTTTGATTTTCATCACATCGTTTTCGAGAACGTAAAACTGCTTGTTTTCGATCCCCGAGCTTGCAAAAAGCCCTAATTTATCTTTAAGCAGACTTAGGTCTTCAGTTTCTATTTGTTGCTGCTCTAAACTTTCTTCAATTATTTTATTCGGATTTGCTTCTTCCTGAGCTCTTTTTATGGCTTCAGCCTGAGAAATTGAATCATAATAATGTTGCCTAAGCTCCATTATTGAATCCTGTTTATGTTGTTGTGCAGCTTCTTCTTCCTCAGAAGGTTGCATTAATAAACTTGATCCAACTAAAATTACAAAGATTAATACGAAGCCAATAATTGTGTCTTTATTCATCTGTAAGAAATTTTCAGCAAATATAAAATTTTTGAATTAAAACTACTTGATAATATTTGCAATATTATTTCAACGGAAGAAAGGAAATATTATTGAAGCAAAAATATTATGGCCTAATCCCCGAAAAACCAAATTTTACATAAAACACATGACTCTCCAAAAATGGCTAAAGTCCAACCCCGAAGCCTTTCGGGAGCAAGATTAATGTGGCTTAGCTGAATAATCCTGCATAATTGTTAAATGTCGGCTTAAGTTGATTTTAATCCTTCAATCCTTTTTTTATCATTTTATCAAAATCACTTTCAAACAAACTGTCTTGAATGGGTTTATACCTATCATATTCTTTTTCTGCAAATGTTTTTGCTATTGCTGTACTAACTTTTCCGGCATTTTGTAGTATATCTTTTTGGTTAAACTGCAAAAAAGCATTTAATTTTTTTGCCCAATCTTTCATGGTCATAACAATGCCTTGTTCGGCTTGGTCTTCGGCATAATCAAGATACATTGTTACAATGCGATTTAGTGGTTTAAGTTCTTCTTCCGTGAGGTAATTTTTTGCAATTGAAACATCAGATTTTCTAATTTTACCATCGGGTGAATTTTTCCAGGAAGTTAAGCCCATTTTATCATTTTTGTGGTCGGCTCTCGAAACAATTATCTCCGCTGCTGTTTGTTTTGTAATTGCCCAATGAAGTTTGTTTTGAACAGTAGCAAAAAACTCTTTTGTGGTTCCCGATTCATAGTCATAATCAATGCTACACTCTGCATAAATGTCTGTTATTTGTTGATAAAGACGCCTTTCGCTGCTGCGAATGTCTCTGATTTTTTCTAACTGTTCCTTGAAGTAATCTTCACCAAAAAGGGGTTGTGGATTTTTTAATCGTTCCACATCCATAGTATAGCCCTTAATCATAAACTCTTTTAGCACGGCAGTTGCCCAAATTCTAAACTGCGTTGCCCGTTTTGAGTTTACTCGGTAACCAACAGCAATAATGGCATCAAGACTATAAAATTCGGTATTTCTTTTAACATCTCTTCCGCTTTCGTTTTGAACTATTTCCAAAATGGAAACAGTTGCTTCTTTTGAAAGCTCTTCACTCTCATAAATATTTTTCAGATGTTTTGATATTGCCGGAATCTTCACATCAAAAAGTTCTGCCATTTTTTTCTGTGGCATCCATATTGTCTCATTTTGCAAAAGCACATCTACTTTTACATCGCCATTGGGTGTTTTATAAAGTAAAAACTCCCGGTTTGGTTTATATTTTGATAAATCCATATTCTTTTTATTACTATTTATTCCTCATTCTCTCCATCTCAATTACTTTCGATGTCCTCCCCAAACAACATCTCATGCCTAAATCTAACATCGGCAATTTCTTCTATTTGTTTTTCTGTCAGTTTCATGTTTGCAAAGTGCTATGAAGTTTACTTTAAGGGTTATGTATATGGTTTGTGGCGGATTTTGAAGGTTCAAACTTTTCAATTTGTAGAAATCATTATTAAATGCCATAGTGTCCATTTTTTCACTTTCCCCGCCATAAACTATATACGATATTGAACTAAACATCACTATAGTTCGGTAGTTTTAAATTCATTAAATCTCCGGTAAATATCATCTTTGCAGTTTTATAAACTAAAATATTAAATAATGACAAATTTAAAAAAAATTCACACAAGAAGCCATTTTAAGAAATTTAAGTAATCGTACTCTGACAAGTTATTGGTGGCTCATTATCGACTAAAAACATCCACAAGAAATATCCTTATAACACAGGCAATGAAGAACTCAGAACACATTTTCAGTCCATGCTTACTGATGGAGCCCACAAACCGGGTAGGGTAAAAATGGGATACTATGAACTGCGTTTTCTTTTTGAAGTAGCAGAAAGATTGGGTAGTAAATATTCAAAAACCTTTTGCACATCCTAAAAAAGTTTTGGAATATCTTTCACGATATGTTTTTCGTATAGCAATAAGCAATAGACGTATTGAAAAAGTTGAAAACGGAATGATTTATTTAGCATAAGCTGCGAATAAGTTCTTTGAAATTTGAGTTTTTCAACTTGATGGATTTAATGATTTTATCCAAATGGGTGAGGTGTATCCAAATGGAAAATATAGGAATCTATTTTTCTTTGATCTATCATTTAAATCTTTGCAGGCAAATGTGTCGAACCCAAAAACTTCACTCTAAAAGCATAAGCAAAACCTTAAATCCTATAATGTTAGAAACTGGGCGATTTGATATTTATATGTTAATCACTACTTTCTACTTTCATCATATTTGTCAGCTAGTATTTGTATCAAAATGCTTTCCGATAGATTATTTTTATAATAGTTTAAAGAGTAGTCTTTTCTTAATTCAGCTGTATTTATATCAGTTTGATTCAAGTACTCATATATAAGCTCGTCGGGTTCCTGTTTAATTGAACTAATTCCCCAAATTTTCTTATTTTCTATATTAATTTTAAAACCAATATCAGCTGGAAAAAACTTAATATTTTTCCCATTTTTTCCCTTGTATGCATTTTCATATATTTCGCATAATTTAATTCTACTACCCTTTATTTCTTCTCCAAATTCTGACATTAAATATATATCAGGCTGAAGTGTTTCATTTAATTTTCCTATTCCCAATCTTCCTAAATGATTTTTATAAAAAGCATTATAACCGGAATATCCATAATTTAAATATGAATCCTCATATTCCTTAAATCCTCCTATGTGAGCTATTAAAATTTTATATTTTGATTTTATTTCATCAGCTAATTCTTTATACTGATTTTCAATTTCAAAATTCCAAGCTGTATCACCTGTATAAATTAGCACAGTATCCTTTAAATAAAAAGCAAAACCCACAGAAAAGCAATCCGAAACAATATCATGATGTTTTGCTTTTAATACTTTAACTGGTATTTCTTTAAATTCAAGTTTACCATTAGCTTCAACCAGATGAATTTTATAATCATTTTTATTAAATAATTCAAACAGCCCTATACTTTTCTTAAATGTACTTGCTGTCATAAATATGTCCAAAGTTTTTCTTTTTTCAGAAATTAAAAAAACTTCATTTATTTCATCCAATGTGACGTGGTTAAAATTAATATCTTTCTTTTTCGCAATTTCATGTCTTATTGAATCTGTGTTGTCTGGATCGTCACTATCTTTAATCTCTTCATTATATTTATGCAAAAGTGTTAATATAGATTCAAGATCGGCTGTGTGGTCATTGTGTGCATGTGAAATAAAAACAGCATCAATTTCATCAAAAACATGACCTTCCCCTTTGAAATTTTCTATAAAATTGAATCCCGGATCAATTACAATACCTATACCATTACTTTTCAAAAAGTAGCCGCCTCCCTTACTAATGTGGTAATTGTCTGCAATTATTGGTGTATAAGAATTCCACCTTCTTAAAACCTTGAAATAGTTTTCTGAGCCTATTTGTTGTTTTGGCTTGATGAAATTCAAGAATTTTTTCTTATTCAAAAAAGTTTGTTCGTCAATTTTATTCTCATTTATTTCTTTGAGTATTTCTTTTATTGGATCTTCTGATTTGCTTTTTATAATTTTTGAATAATTTTCGTCATTTTTCTCTAATTTGTCAATTTCTGATAGTAAACTATTAAACCTGGAGAGATGATAATTTTCAGTATCTATGGTTTTCTCATCTTTAATTAATTCCAATCCCTTCTTTATTATCTCTCTTGCTTTGTTATAATCCTTAAGATCTTTATATAGAATTCCTAAATTCGAATAAACCAGGGCATTATTTACATCTTTTTCAATACTCAGTTTAAAGTACTTTTCTGCATCATCATACTTTTTTAGGTTACTATATAAATTCCCTAGGCCATTATAAGGATATGAAAGATTCTCATCTTTTTCAATACACAGTTTAAAGTACTTTTCTGCATCATCATACTTTTTTAGCTCACTATATAAATTCCCAAGGCCATAATAAGGAGATGAATAATTTTTATCTTTTTCAATACTCAGTTTAAAGTACTTTTCTGCTTCATCATACTTTTTTAGCTCATAATATAAAACCCCAAGGCCATTGTAAGGAGATGAATAATTTTTATCTTTTTCAATACTCAGTTTAAAGTACTTTTCTGCATCCTCATACTTTTTTAGGTCACTATATAAAACCCCAAGGCCATTATAAGGAGATGAAAAATTTTTATCTTTTTCAATACTCAGTTTAAAGTACTTTTCTGCATCATCATACTTTTTTAGATCACGATATAAAACCCCAAGGCCATTATAAGGATATGAAAAATTTTCATCTTTTTCAATACTCAGTTTAAAGTACTTTTCTGCATCATCATACTTTTTTAGGTCACGATATAAAATCCCAAGGCCATGATAAGCGAATGAATTATTATTATCTTTTTCAATACTCAGTTTATAATACTTTTCAGCTTCTTTATATTTACCTAAATTAGATAATGAATGTCCACGAAGTATTAGAAATTCAATACTTTCATGCTCAGCAATTAATTTTAATACTTCTTCATTTTTATTTTCAATATAAAGGAGATATGCATCGCAAAAATCTTTTATTTCTTTATTCTCAACATATTTAGCCGAAATCTTCTTTAACTGTTTAAGTTTTTCAGCGTTCGTAGGTATCTTAAATAATTTTATAATATCGTTATTCATAGTATTTTCCTCTCATTTTTAATAAGTATGTATTGGTTAATGTATCTACGTAATATACTTTGCATTGGTATTTTGGTTGCTATCGATGCAGCCTTGTTTCTAACATATTAGTATTTTATAAATCGTCCCCCAAAAATAATAAAATAAACTGAAACTAAATGAAAAAATACTAATACGTTAGATTTAACAATAAGTAAATAAAAATTCTACTTGTTAATGATTCACTAACAAACCATGGTAATCAAATACAAATTCTTAAATCTTAATTCTCAAATCTGTCATGGATAATTGAGGTGTTTTTGAAGACAATTGGCCCGTTTTTAAAGACGCTTAGCCCGTTTTTGAAGATGATTGGGGTGTTTTCAGAGACGATTGGCCCATTTTTGAAGACGATTAGGGTGTTTATAAAGACGATTGATGTGCTTTTACCCATAATTGACTCGTTTTTACCGAGTCTGTATAATCTGTAAATCTGTGGCAAAATTTTTAACATAATCCTGGGGAAGTTATTTTGTCAACATTAATAATTATTCTTTTCATCTTTTTCGAAAAATCCCATTGATAAAATACTCCATTTTGCAGATAAATACCTGCATTTTATTGATTTGATTTTTTATTAAGCGATATGCGGCCTATGTTTGCCACAAAGTAATTTTAAAAATACCTCAAATGAAAAACAAAAAAATAATAAAAATAAGCACAATCTTAAGCATGATGATAGCAATAATGATAAGTTTTACTGCTTGCGAAAAGGATGAAACAACTACCGAAACAGAACCTGATGATGGAACAAATATAATTCTGCCTGACATTTCCGGCTATCCGATTGTTGGAACAAATCAAACTACTTTCTATAATAATTCAACTGAAATTTCTGCTCCAGCATTTGGTGAGGCCTTTTATGGACAAAATGCAAACTATCAGGGAACAAAACCTTCTTATCATGACAATGGAGATGGTACAATTACCGACCTTGTTACCGGCTTAATGTGGTCTCAAACTCCTGATATGGATGAAGACGGCGATATTGATGTTAATGATAAAATGACTTATGATGATGCTGTTTCAAATGCATCAAGCTATGATATTGGAGGTTATACTGATTGGCGATTACCAACAATTAAGAAACTTTATTCTCTTATCATTTTTAGCGGTGTTGACCCAAGCGGTTACGAAGGAACCTCAACAGATGGACTGGTTCCTTTTATTGACACCGAATACTTTGATTTTGCCTATGGTGATACGGATGCCGGTGAGCGAATAATTGATGCACAATATGCCACCTCTTCCATGTATGTTGATGGTGAATTACTCTTTGGTGTAAACTTTGCCGATGGCAGAATAAAAGGCTATGGATTGCAAATGCCTTTCGGGCCTGGCGAAAAAACCTTTATGGTTATGTATGTACGTGGGAATTCCACCTATGGAGAAAACAATTTTGTTGATAATGGTGATGGCACAATTAGCGATAAAGCAAGCAATTTAATGTGGATGCAAGATGACAACGCTGAAGGCATGGCTTGGGCAGATGTACTAAGTTATGCTGAAAACTTTGAGTTTGCAGGATATTTCGACTGGCGTTTACCTGATGTAAAAGAGCTGCAAAGTATTGTTGATTACACTCGTTCACCCGGAACCACAAATTTTGCAGCAATTGATCCGGTGTTTAATTGCACCGAAATTACCAACGAAGCAGAAGAAGCAGATTACGGTTTTTACTGGTCGAGTACAACCCACAGCAATTGGTCTGAAGTAGCAGGTGGTTTTGCATCTTATGTAAGTTTCGGAAGAGCGATGGGTTATATGGATTTCTGGCAGGATGTTCACGGAGCAGGGGCACAACGCAGCGATCCTAAAATGGGCAATCCTGATGAGTTTCCTACAGGTCATGGCCCACAAGGAGATGCTATAAGAATATATAATTATGTTCGCCTGGTGCGTAATGCAGAATAGATAAAAATTATAAATAAACCACTATGGATTGAAAATCCATAGTTTTAACAAAGCAAGGAATGAAATTTCTTTTAAATATAATTGAATAATGAACACCGATTAACGATTTAAGAATTTTGAAGTAATGGTACTTACGCAAAATAACACTTCTTAAATCATTATTCGTTAATCGATATTCGACATTAAATATTCATAGAAACTAAAGCAAAGCAATGAAATTGCAGAATTTTAACCTTTAAATAGATAATAAATAAATAAATAAATAAAAATATTATGAAACGAAAATTCAGAAATTTAGCAAGTATCATGTTGGTAAGTATGATTATCCTTATAACCGGCAATTGTTTACAGGCACAACAACGCGGACAGCAAGGCCCGCCACCAACACCGAGTGACGATCAAATTGAAAAGATGGTCGAAGATTTGGCCCAAGCACTTTCACTTACAGATGAACAGAAAAAACAAATATCTGAAAAATATTTTGCCCATTTCGAAGAAGTTGAAAAAAAGATGAAGGCAGGAAGGCCAAGCCGTAAGGATATGGAATCTATGAAAACTGATTTTAAAAAAGAGGTTAAGTTGTTGTTAACAGATGACCAAAAAAAACTTTATGATGCCTATAAAAAAAAGCAAAATCAATCAAGGCCACAAAGGAGGAAAAAATAAACCACTAAGGAATATTCAACATTGACTTTATACAAAAATTTAAACAAATCTTTAAAAATTAAAACTATGATAGTGAAAAAAATAAAATTAGTTAGAGTTTTGTTCGCAACTGTAATGATCATTTCAATGATATCATTTATAGCTTGCAATAAAGATGATGATGATACTTTAGCAAACGATAATATAGTTATTGATGATATAGATTTTGAGGCTACAGATTGGACAACAGAAACACATAGTAATGATGCATATCCAAATTTTGATGAAGTATTTGAGGACAATGCCGTAAAACGAATTGATATTGTTATTAGGGAAGACCGCTGGCAAAGTATGCTGGCCGATATGACCAGTCTTTATGGAACTTTTGGTGCCGGTGGAGGACCTGGAGGAGGAATTGAAGCTGATGAAGACCCCATTTTTGTACCTGCGGAAGTGTTTTACAATGGATTAGAATGGTACAGAGTAGGCGTTCGTTTCAAAGGAAATTCAAGCTTACGAACAAGCTGGCAAAACGGAATTTTAAAATTGGCTTTTAAGCTTGATTTTGATGAGTTTGAAGATGATTATACACAAATAGACAATCAACGTTTTTATGGATTTAAAAAATTAAGCCTGAAAAATAATTATGAAGATAAATCGATGTTAAGAGAAAAGGTAGCAGGCGATGTGTTTAGAAATGCAGGTTTAGTAGCGTCACA
>Ga0222665_1000936_pt1 | contig 15043 bp, 14 predicted proteins | sample AntAcemetagen653_FD_179853 | JGI IMG/M metagenome (GOLD analysis project Ga0222665, IMG submission 179853) | Saline water microbial communities from Ace Lake, Antarctica - #653 | ecosystem: Environmental > Aquatic > Non-marine Saline and Alkaline > Saline | place: Antarctica: Ace Lake...
CTCATTATCAGAATTTAACTCAAGGGACTTTTCATAATTTTTAATGGACAACTCTATCTGATCATTTTTCATATAGGCTTCTCCTAAACTATCGTAAGCATTTGATGATGATGGATATAAGCGAATACTGAGTTCGAAAATAGCTATTGCATCTTCTAACTTCCCCTCATATATAAGATCATATCCTATTAAATTTAGAATACCTTCAGAAACTATTTTTTCTTGATTGTTTTTCAGTAAAGAATCGGCATATGCAATTGCCTGAGAAAGGCCATGGGTATGCATAATTTTATAAAAAGGAATATCCATTAGTCTTGATATGGACCATAGGTCTTCTACCCCATAAAATTGATGACTGGTTGCACAATGTACAATAATCAAATTTTTATGAGGTGCAATAAAAATATGTTGCCCCAGAACTCCTGAGATCGAATAACTCATACTAGAATCAGAATCCATATGCCCCTTCCAATGATATTTGTAATGAGTATTTCTATGCCATTTCGAAGGTACAGGAGGATAGTAATCTTTGATTTTTAATGTAGAATCATCTTTAGTTGATTCAATAACCCAATCTTTAGGAATAAGTTGTTTTCCTTCCCAGTTGCCAAATTCAAGATAGAGTCGACCATATCTGGCAAAATCAATAGGCCTGGCAAATAGACTGGATGATTTTTTTTCAAAACCACTTTTTTCACTATCGAGCCCCCAAAGTGCTGGAAACTCCATTCCACACGGTTTCCAAATTTTTTCTTCTAAATATTCTGACACCGTTTGATCTATTGCTCTTTCGAGTATCAGTCCCAAAAGCTCAGCATTAAAATCATTATAATAAAATTGTTTACCGGGTTCGGATATGATATTTAAGTTTTTTAATATGTATTTTCTTAGATTTGGGTGATAATATGAGATTGGATCTTCGTCCCAAGGTAATGGAATAACATTAAACAGTGCTGATTTTCGTTGTTCGATTCCTGATGACATCATTAATAAATTCTTTAACGTTATTTTTTTGAATCTTTGATCTTGCTTTATTAACTCAGGTAAGTATTTTGTAATTGGATCTTCTACGCTACTAATATAGCCTTCATTAATTGCTATCCCAATAAGTGAATACACATAGGATTTAGTCATTGACCAGGCAAGTGATAAATCTTCCCTATGAAAACCATTGAAATATTTTTCATAAATAATGGTATCATTTTCTATTATAATTAAAGCCGTTGTTTTTGTCTTTTTAATGTATTCTTCAAAATTTGTTACTCCAAGTATTCTAAATTTATAATTAAACAAAGATTCAATATAGGCCTCATCTGTTTTTTTTTCGAATTGAAATGGTTTATCTGAATTCAGAATTTTACGGGTAGGAAATTTTTGAAAGTCGCTGTTGCCTGGCGGTGTCCAGAAAGCATATCTATACGCATATTTTGGACTATAGGCTACCATTAAGAAAGCAAAAAATATCAATAAAACAATAAGGATAACTCCAAGAATTTTAGTAATGCTTTTCAGAAATTTCATGTTCTTTTATTTTTAATTTTTTGGTTTTAAATCTTCGATTATTTTTGTAGAAACCCAGTAGTAATCGAGATCTAATAAATAGAAGAAATAGTTGCCGTCCGGGGATATCATTCCCGGGAAACGGGCGTTTCCTTTACAGATATCTTTACCCATGATAATAGGCTCTGACCAGGAACCATCCTCTTTTTTAAAACAGATGTATAAGTTGAAATTAGAAAATCCACCTTTTTTATTTGATTCGAAAATGATGAAACTTTCATCTGCTGCGATGTATTGGGCATTCCCTGGCTTATTATCCAGTGGTGGCCCTAATTTTTCTCGTGGCTGATACTGACCATTTTTATATATCGATCGATAAAAATCATTCCCAATGGAAAAATAAATATTTCCATTGCTGGCAACACTCGCTCTTATTTCATTCAAATTTGAATTTACATTGGGACCCAGATTTTCAGGCTCTGACCATCCGTTTTTTATCCTTCTTACCAACCATAAATCGTTATCTTTAAATGTTCCATCTTTCTCTAAGGACATTCTTGACTGAAAAAACAAAGTATTTCCATCTATAGAAATGGCTGGATTGTTTGCCTGATATTTTTGGAATACCGCTAAAGTATCGGGGAATGTCCATTTCCCATTAATTTTTTTACTAAACTTAATTCCTTGAGACTGCCAATAAATCTCATCCATATTAGGAGTCATTGCTATGGGACCATGCTCACCAATTTCTGTTGTTATGATTCCCGGTGCAAAAATTTCTGAAATCAGACCTGGTTTTTTCAATCCAAAATAAGCTTCATCGGGCACATCCATATAATCCAAAATAATAGCTTTTGCACCGGCCTTTTTCAAAATCTCTGCCACTTTCAGATGATTGTTTTCATAAGCCAGCATATAAGCATTTTTGCCTGTATTGGTTTTAATGTTGATATCTGCATTATGTTTAATTAGCATTTCAATATATTCTCTGTTTCCATACATCGAAGCAAAGTGTATTGGAGCAAGGCCATAGCGATTTTTCATATTAATATTCATTCCCTTATCAATCATTTCCTTTACTATGTTGGCCTGATTTCCTTTGGCTGCACTATGCAAAAGAGTTCCGTCATTTTCATTGAATGAATTAGTGTTTGCCCCATTTCTCAACATAAATTCAACAATCTCAGTCATCCCTTTAGCCAGGGCATGATGTAAAAGGTCATCTTTAATCGGAATTTCTGCCCCCTGATCTACTAAGTATTCTGCAATCTCTTTTGTTCCAAAATTGATGGCAACGTATAAGGCTGTTCTTCCCCATCTATCTTTTATATTTACATCCACTCCATTTTCCACTAATAATTTTACAATTTCAAAATGCCCGAACATGGAGGGCATAAATAGGATTGAAAAACCCAATGGTCGTGTATAATGAATATCAGCACCTTTATTAATTAAAAGCTTTGTAAGTTCATATTTCCCTTCAGAGGCAGCAAACATCAGGGGAGTCATATTGTGTTCCTGCTTAGTTTTCAACTGAGAGGTGTCAGATTCGATAAGAACCTTTACTTTCTCAATATCATTGCTGACGATGGCGTTAAAAATTTCTTGAGAAGTTGATGTTATTGTCAAAAAAACAAACAGAATTAGAAATAGTTTTTTCATAAATTTCCTTTCTTTTTTATCATAAATCCTTTGGTTTTAAATTTTCAATAATTTTAGCAGAAACCCAAAATATATCACGGTTTGATTCAACTCCTTGTTTGAAAAATAAATATTTCCCATCAGGTGAAATTCTGGCTATACCTGCAATTGGGTCAAAGCCATGTTCCCAAAGATTTATAGTCTCCCCCCAAGTACCATCTTTCATTTTGAAGGAAACTGATAAATGATCTCCTCCCTGATCAAATAGAATATAACTCCCATTAGGGGCAATACAAGGGTGTGATTGCTCCCCATTAAGGGGCAAGATGTTTTGCTTTTCATAATCTATAAAAACCCCGTTTTCAATAGTTATTTTTGATATATAATTTCCATTTTCAGAATTCCTAATACCAGTATACAGCTGCCCATCTCGAGTTGATGTTAAGTACATAGCTTTTCCAGCATATTGGGGCTCTGACCAACCATTTAAAGTCCTTTTTGTAAACCACATGGAAGCTTCATTTAAATTACCATTAGGACTTGGCCTTCGCCAGCCAAAATATAATATATTCTCATCATTGGTGAAACAAGGAATAAATGAAGGATATTCTGCTGTAACTAAAAATTCTTCGGGAGCTGTCCATTTTCCATCAACAACCCTACAGTAAAAAATCTTTGCATCATAATTTTCATATAAACGGTAAAAAAAGAGTTCTTCTCCATTGGGTGAGAAAGTAATGGAAAATTCTTTAATATTTGGATTAGAAATAATACCAGGTGCAAATATTTCTGGTGTCATTCCAGGTGGTTTTTGTCCAAGATAAGGGCCTTTTAATTCTGGGAAATTAGCTTCATTTTTTTCGTTTTGCGCATTACATCCCAAGAAATAAGCAATAAGCACAATAACTATAATAATTGATTTTGTTTTCATCATTTAATTTAAATCTTTTGGTTTTAGGTTTTCAATAATTTTAGCATCAATCCAATAAATATCCCAAAACTTATTTTTTTTCCCTGCAAACAAAATATATTTGCCATCTGCGCTAATTCCCTGGACATATGAATTGGTAAATGGGGCAAAAAAGCTTTGGATGTTTTTAGTTTTTGTCCATGTACCGTCTTTTTTGCGAAAGGACAAGCAGGTTTCCATTTCCCCACCAAATCGTTGGGATCCAAAAATAAGATAAGTCCCATCGGGTGAAATAAGGGGTCCGACTTCAAATTTTGAAGTGTTTATTAGTGTATCCAGTGCCACAGCTTTTTGGTATTTACCATCTAGAAAATTTGAACAAAAAATATCCGCACATACGTTTCCGTTTTCAAAAAATACTCTTGTAAAATACAAAGTGTTATTTTGATCGACCGAGGCAATAAATTCATCACCTGCTGAATTTACACCGCTTCCTGCATTAATGGCATCACCCCAACCAATATTTGTTTTTTCCACAAACCAGATATCGCCTACACCTTCTTTTCGTTTTTCACCCTTTACGAATGGTCTGTCAGAGGTGAAAAATAACTTCTCCCCATCTGGTGAAAAACAAGGGTAGGAATTATCATAGTTACCTGAAAAAGCTGCTCTTCGCGGAATAGTCCACTTCCCGTCCACCTCTTTCATGGTCCATATTTTTCCACTATAATCTCCTCTCACCCAAAACACTTCTTTTCCATCTGGTGCAATAGCTATTCCTGAGTGTGGTCCAATTATTCGCATTACTTTATTAGGCGTGAATAATTCAAGCTTATTACCTTGATATTCAGCTCCAAGATAGATTCCTTTTATGACAGGGAAATCTCTTGAAATTTCTGTTGCTCCTTTAGCTATTAAAAGCTTTGATATTTCATCTTGACCAGCTTCTTTGGAAAGGTCTAGAGGAGTACCTCTTTCATTTGCTCGGATGTTCAGATCGGCTCCATTTTCAATTAATTTTTCACACATTACCATAAACCCGAGCTCGGAAGCAATATGTAAAGGTGTAAGTCCGTATGTATCCCTTACATTGATGTCAAAACCAAGCTCCAATAAATAATCAACAATCTCACTGTTATTTTTAAGCACAGCTGTATGTAGTAACGACATTCCAAATGTTGTTTCATTCAAAGGTGCTCCTTTTTCAACTAACAACTTTACAATATTAATATGCCCACGGTGTATGGCATAAAATAGTGCACTTTTAATATTCTTATCTAGCTTCTTTGTCATCGCACCTTTAGAAATCAGGAAACGCACAATTTCTTCGTTACCTAGCATTGCCGAAAAACTGAGAGTTGTATAAGAATCGTTGAGTGTAGCATTTAATTGCTTGGAGTCAGATTCAATAATAGATTTTACATTTTCTAAGTTCCCATGACCGATGGCATTAAATATCTCTTGTGCCATTGCATTACTTGCAATGAGAATAGAAACGAATAAGACTAGTTTTTTCATACAATATTTTTATTTTTTTGGTCTTAATTCATTAATAATTTTTGATGAGACCCAATACGTTTTATTGTGCTCTATAAAGAATATATATTTGCCATCATGAGAAATTCGAGGTTGGTTGCTACCCATATTTAGCAATTCACCAACATCCTGAGGCTCCGTCCAGCTTCCATCTTCTTTATGAAAACTAACATATAATGAAAATATGCGTGGGCTTACCGATCCTCTTGGCAATATTCGAATAAAAAGCATATAATCACCATCTGGTGATATAGCAGGTGCAAATATGGCTTCTTTCAATTGCTCATTGGGAATTTGCAGAACAGGTTCGGTATATTTTCCATCAATAAATTGAGACAGATAAATTCCGCCAGAATTTTCAATACTTCTGTTTTTCCCACCAAAATATAAATTGTTTTTCCGGTCCAGAGAAAATTGCCAGTGCATGCCATAGTTATTGAATATAGTATCTAATAGGCTTGGCTCAGACCAACCATCTTCTGTTTTAGTTACAAAATAAAACTTTTCTTTCCTATCAAAAGATCCACCATCTCCATCTTTGTGGTGTCCCTGAAAATAGAGTCGATTTCCGTCATACGAATAGAACGGACTATTATGGATATAGCTTTTACTATCTAAGAAAAATACTTCCTCTGGAGGAGACCATCTGCCATCCTTTACTTTTGAGATAATTAAACCACCATGTTGGTGATCATTGCCAGATTCGTTAGGTGTCCAGCAAGCTTCTCTAAAATCTGGAGAGAACACAATGTTTCCATACACATTTCGATGAGTTGATACAATGCCTTCAGCAAATAGTTCTGGTTTTAGTCCAGGCTCCTTTTGTCCAAGGTATTCTGATTCTAACAAAGGGAACTCTTGAGGATTTTTATCAGTTTTTTTAGATAGTAGGAAATTTTTAATGGTTTCAAATTTGCAGGATTCAGCCAAATTATAGGCTGACTGCCCCATTGTATTTCGAATATTCAAATCAGCACCAGCGGACACTAAATACTTTACCAAATCAAGATGTTTTCCATACACTGCTAAATAGAGTGCTGTATTTCCATCATTTGTTTTTTTATTTAAAAAATCTGGATTCGCTTTTAACCAGAATTGAAGTGATTGAAGATGGTCTGATTTTGCTGCATTATGGAATCTTCTCAATTTGTCATTCTGACGCATGCGATATTCCTGATTGATATTTTCAATGATTTTAGTTCCACTGGTATTCCCATTTTCCAGTTCACTGATCTTTGAATATGATTCAATGGCTTTGGGAATATCACCCAGATATAAATAAGCTTCACCCTGGCTATCATATACATTGGTTGATTTGGGGAATAAAGCAACATTCATTTTAAATATTTCTAAAGCATTTGATAATTGTCCTTGAAATAAAAACTGATAGGCCAGAGTGTTAATTTCACTTTCTTTGATTATGAACTTATCCCTATTAGAAAATATTTCATCAAATTTATTTTGGGTTTTTGCCAAGTCCTCTTCATTGATGGTTGTTTCTATGAGAGTAGCTGCATTTATAGCTTTTTCCTGGGCTAATAGGTTGAAAACACAAAATACAATCAATAACGTTAATATATAAATCTTCATATTATTCTCCTTATTTGATTAACAACATTTTCTTCACAGGTGAGTTAGGAATATTCAGTTTATAATAATAAATCCCTGATGACACAGATCGATTAGATTGATCTGTACCGTTCCAGATAACTGAGTTGATAGGTTGATCAGTTAATGTGTTGATGAGGATAGTTTTTATTTGTTGTCCTTTCAGATTATAAATTACCAATTCGGTATCTTCAGTGATTTCAGTATTTAATTGAAATGAAATTATTGTACTTGTATTGAAAGGATTGGGATAATTATTCAAACTGATTACAGGATTCGGAATAATTACCTGCGATTCTACACCTGTAACCATATCGAAGATAACTTGAGCATCTACCCAATATGGATTATAGCCAATATCATTTGCATGTTGAGTTGTGAAAAAGAAGTACAAATTGTCATAGGTGATGAATGAAAATGCTTCATCATTATCTGTGTTGATCTCTGATCCCAAATTCATCGCTTCTGTCCAGTTACCACTATCATCTTTGGAACTTATATAGATATCGTGAAAACCATAACTACCAGGTCGGTTAGAGGAGAATAGTATAAAATTGTCTTCCGGGTCGATGTAGGAACAAAATTCGTTATGGCTTGTGTTGATAGCAGCTGGTAATGCTTCGGGAGTTTGATAGATTTCTCCAATGAACCTTGTACAATAAAGATTACTGAAGTTTTCAAAATAGATATCTCTATTCCTATTTATGCTAAACTGCCATCCGAGTTCACTTGCAGGTGGAATTGGAATCTGTAAAGCTGCAGGAGCTGTCCAATTGTAGTTCTCTTTCGTTGTCATAAAGATAAATCCACCTGGTCGTGTAGAAACAAAGTACAGTGTATCTCCTGTTACTGAAAACGTAGGACAGTTATCAGCATAATCCGGTGTTACAAACCAGAGAGTTTCCGGTTCTGTCCATTCTCCATTTTCCACTTTCATGTAATTCATTTCCATGTACTGAGTTGCGTAATATTTTACAAAAAACATTTCATCACCTGCAGGTGAGAAGATGGGTGAACTGTGCCACCACCAGTCAGCATTAGCCTGTAAAGCTGTTGGTGGAAACCTTTCAGGGATCATACCGGGAGGTGTTTGGCCTAAATAGAGCCATAAAGAATCATCTTTCATCTGATTATCAATAATCTTTCGAGAGTATTTACCTGACTTCTTGTCAATTTGGGAATTAATGGATGGAATTCCAGTTACTAATGAAATCACTAAACTGATAACAAGAATTCGTAAAAGTAATGTTAATTTATTTTTCATGTTTTTAAGTGTTTTTAGAATGATTAATTGTAATTATTTTATTTATAACTTTTTTACATTCAGAATTCCTAATTACAGCCTTTTCTGTTTGAGCGAAAAGGCCAATTTTTATCATTTTCATAATAATCCTATTTTAATTTTTCAATTTTTTTGTTTTTTTTATCATTTTAAACTCATTCTACATATCATTGCCTATTAACTTAATCTTTATATTGTTATATTGTTTTGTATAGACACTAAGTCGCATTACATCAGGTAGTATTTTCATGTTTTCTGTTTTTATACATTTTACACTGTATTTTAGTGCAGACTTATACATTTCTTGTTTATCATAAATTTAGCCAAGTAGAATTTAATTAAAGAATTTAATAATATTAGGGTCATCAAATGAAATATATCCTATTAATCTTTGTACTTATTACTAAGAAGATCGACTTCTCCAAAAAGAGGAAGTTTAAAGAACATAAATGCTAATATAAAATAAACCAAAATGGATACGAATGAAGCCTCTATTCCAAAGCTCCCTCCTGTTAATAATGGGCTTCCAGTTAATTCAATATTTAAGAATCCTGCCTTTGCATCACTTCCACTCATTGTTACTCCCAATATTCCTTTCAAACAGAAATTCCAAGCTATATGAAAACCAATAGGAAACCATAAAGAATGAGTTCGGATATACATAGCTACAAACAGAAAACTAACAATAATACTTGCTAAAAGAATTTGTAACATATTTATTAAGGAAATGTCTTGTAACATGGTTATTAGATGTGGTAGTCCAAATAGCACGCCACCTATTACAGCAGCTATCACCCAACCATATTTTTGGGCAAACTCCCTAACAACCATTCCTCTAAAAACAACTTCTTCTACAATACCGGTAAATATTGCAACACAGCCATATCCAAGAATAATGATAAGTTCTTCTGATTGTAATCCAATTGAACTCCAAGAAATATTAGCACATCCCATTAAATTTAAAACTTGAAGAATTACAAGTGGAAGCAATAGACCAAGAGTTAAACCCAATATAAGTTTTTTGTAATTAAATTGTAGACGCATCCACTCAAAGTTCCGCCTCCATAAAAATTTGATTGCCAAAAAAATTAAAGGAACGCCTATAATAAGGGCTGTAAGTGAAATTATAAAGTCTGTTTGGCTACTTTCATAATTTCCGCTCATAATAGCATCAAATCCTTGTCCACTTATCCAAGCCGCTAACAAAGCGCCAACATATTGATACATGTGAATAAGGATGAATAATCCGTAACTCCATAATACAACAAGTAATAAATTTCTTTTTTTCATAATAGTATATTTAAAGGTATTTTAAGAACCAATTTACTAATTTCTTCATGGCTTTATTTCCAGTTTCTTTATTATAATTACCATCAATATCTCCACCAGTTCCACCCCACATTCTTCTATATTCGTCTTTTTGGTTTTAATTCTTCAATGATTTTTGCATCTACCCAATAAATATCTGATCCTCCATTTACTGGATTTTTAGTTAACCACATCAATTCTTCATAACTGGGTTTCCTCGAATTAAATGGCTTCATCCAATCAGAACGGTAACTACTAAAAAATATGTATTTATTATCATGAGATAAACGTGGTGCATAATCCCAGTTGTCAGACTGAATGTTTAGGTCGAAAATGGCAGGTATAGTCCAGTTTGCATCTTCTTTATTAAAAAAAGAAACATACAATTTATGACCAAATTCGCCCTTTTTATATTTGTTTGATGAATACAATAAAAAGTCTTCATCCGGAGAAATAGTAGCATAGTTTTCACGCAAAGTTGAATTTATGATTGTATCTAAAAGAACCGGTTTTGAATATTTATTATTCACAAATTTTGAATAATAAATATCGTAAGAACCAATTCCTGATTTATAATTTGCCGAATAATACAATGTTTCTGAATTTGAAACTGATGGGCAATCTTCATCGTCTGTGGTATTAATTATGGTGTCCAATCTTACCGGATTAGTCCAGTCGCTTTCGCTTCTTTCAACATACCAGATGTCATAATTATCATTTACATCACTTGTATCATTAATGGGGCGCTTAGAAGCAAAATACATTCTATGGTTATCAGGAGAGATAAATGGATTCTTATCATTAAAAGAGGTGCGGCCAGAAAAACTGCATGTTTCTGGTTTCGTCCACTTCCCATTGACCTGTTTCATAAAAACAATTGACATATATGTTTGAGAAGGATCACCAAAAGTATAATAGAGCTCTTTCCCGTCTGAAGAGAAGGCAGGAGTTCCTTCATAATTTGCTGTTGATATAAGATCCGGAGCAAATAATTGAGGAACGTCTTGTGGTTCTAACTGTCCTAAATAATCACCGGATAAATTGGTGTATTTTGAATTTTCGGAATGATTTACGCAACTTAGCAGGCCAGTAAGCATGAGCATAAAAAGGAATAGCTGATTATGTATTTTTTTCATGTTTTATTGCTTAATATTATCAAATTTAAACTGTTCAATTATTTTTGCATCCACCCAATAAATATCACCATGATGTATGGTATTTTCCGGTGAATCAAAAATTTCCATTAATTCCTGATAGGAATGATGTGTGTTTTTATCAAATTTTTCTGCTTTTTTATATCTGGTGAAAAATAAATATTTACCATCAAAAGAAACAAAAGGGGCGGAGTCACGATAATCGCAGTTCAGAATTTCAGCCATGCTTTTAGCTTTTGTCCATTGTCCATCAGGCGTTTTAAAACTGATAAATATTTCAATCGTAAATCCATATTTACCGCCTCGAATTACTCTCGTAAATAATAAATAACTACCATCAGGTGCTATAAAAGGGTAGGTTTCGGATCCGGCAGTATTAACTGAATCACTTAATAGTTGTGCTTCACCAAAAGTGCCATTTTCGTATTTGGAATAATAGATATCGTTACTGCCAACCCCATTGGTTCTTCGGGAGTTAAAGTAATAATTGTCTTCAAGGTCCATCGATCCATTAGCTTCAGTTGCCTCAGTATTAATATTTTTCCCGGGATCAATGGGCTTACTCCAACCTTCATCCGAACGTTCGACATAATAAATATTACTGGTTCCTGCTCTTTCGTCATTTTCATCTTCGGGGCGATAGGAGGTGAAGAAAATTTTATTCCCATCGGGTGAAAACATAGCTGCTCTATCGTGCCATTTAATTTTTCCGTAAAAAGGAGCTATTTGGGGTTTGGTCCATTTCCCATTTTTTTCTTCTGTAAACCAAACCAGAGCTCTTCCAATTTGCCTACCAAAATAAAATTCTTTTCCATCGGGAGAAAAAGTTCCATGATAATCATAGGTGCCACATGAGATTATACCAGGTGCAAAAAGCTCAGGTGTCATTCCTGGTGGTTTCTGTCCAAGATAAGGACCTTTTAATTCCGGGAAATTGGCTTCTTTTTTTTCGTTTTGTGCATTACAGTTGATGAAGGATGTAATAAGCACAATAATTACAATAATTGATTTTGTTTTCATGATTTACATTAATTTTTTGATTTTAATTTTTCAATAAATTTTGTTGAAACCCAATAAATATCAGATCCTTGAGTAACTCTCCAAAAAAACAAATACTTTCCATCAGGAGATAGGTAAGGAGATCTTTCATGACCGCCGCTATTAATTTTCTGGGCTGGATTTATCGGATTCATTGATTCAAAAATCATTTTAACATATAAATCCTTATTATTTTATATATTAAAGCACTACTTCATCAATAACTTTCGGGCCCTGCAAATAGAAATTTTCTGTTTCTTTAGGTACTTCAACAACGACATACTTTCTAAACTTTTCGCTTTTACCTACTCCGATTATTATTGAAACTTCGGGGTCAGTATACCAATATTCACTAACGACACCGCTACTCCTATCTTTTACCTTTGTCCCTAATGCAATAGCAGGAACCACCAGTACTTCACCACGGTAGAGACACATACAGTTGAACATTTTGGGATAAAGCCCAAATTCTCCTTCTTCATTTGAGATAATTTCTAATTTAATCTCGAATAATTGATTACTACGTTTTGAGGCTTTAACAACTTCACTGTTTTCACCCTTAAAACTCTCAATTTTCTTTACTTCTAGTACTTTTATATCGAATTTTCCAAAGTCAAGTAATTTTTGACTAAATAAATTTGATATCGAAATGATTGATAATAAAATAACTGTCAAGATAATTTTCATTTTTTTCATTTTTTTAGTTAATAATTTTTCCGTTTTTGATCACAAGTTTTACTTTTTCAATATTATGGATGTCAATAAGCGGATTATCGCTTAAAACAACAAGGTTGGCTATTTTCCCGATTTCAAGACTTCCCTGTGTATTATCAATACCTAAAACCTCAGCATTGAATATTGTTGCAGCTTTAATGGCATACGCCGGATTAAGCCCCACCTTTTCGACTAAAAATTCAATTTCTTCATGTAAGGGCAGTTTATCACCTTCATCTTTTGGGAAAAAAATATCGGTTCCAGCAATAATCTTCACTTGATTTTTATGAGCATCCCTAACGATTTCGTAAACTGCTTTATTTAAATCGTCTACCTTTATTTTATCTGGATTTGCACTAAACATTTCTCTCGCTACAACAATAGTCGGATCTAAAAAAATATTGTTTGCTCTCATCTTTGAAAATAAGATACTGTTTCGTTCCTGATTCAGATAAGAAGCATTTAAAACCTTAGATCCATCTTTATAATCCCAATTAGGTGGAGTCAATAAAAAATATATGTGAGAAACCACTTCAACACCAGCATCAATTATGTTTTCAGGTGTTGCAGGATAAACATTCCAATGCGACCACACTTTCATGTTTTGTTTTTTAGCTTCAGCAACTAGTTTATTAACCAAATCAGCGGTCAAATACGCATAGATTTTTATTCCTGTTGCACCGCATTCCTTTGCTTCTTTAATAATTTGCGGAATATCGCTATTAGCGTCAACCAACCTCATCCATGGTGCTTCTCCCAAATTAAATGCTTGAGGAGTTGAAATTTTGACCCGTGAATCGTTCAATATCAAATCTGGGCCACCCATTAATGCTGAGAAATATATATCAGGACCGATAAGATCACCTGATTGAACAGCATCTTGCAATAGTTTCAAATATTCACCATCTCCAGCCATATCTCTTAAAGCAGTAACACCCTTTTTTAGCGCTATCGTTAAACATTTTTCAGGAATAGGAGAGATATGGGTATGTCCTTCAATCAATCCAGGTATAATAAAACATCCCTCCAGATCAATTACCTGAGCACTGGGATAATTTCTTCCAAGAGAATGAATATTGATTTCTTGAATCACAGATCCTTTTATCACAATATCAACGTCATTTACTAACTCGCCTTTTTCTACATCAATAAAACTGGTATTTTTTAAAACCAGTAATTCTTTTTCTTGAGAAAATGCAGGTATTAAAAAGACGATCCATACAAATAAAAATATGATTACTATTTTTTTCATTGTTTTTATTTTAAATTTTTTGGTTTTAATTCTTCAATAATTTTAGAAGAAATCCAATAAATATTACCTTCATCGCAAAAAAAGATATATTTCTGGTCGGACGAAATCCTAACTAACCCCCAAGTAGGAATTGAATCTATTTTTCCCATATTTACAGGCACACTCCAAGTTCCATCTTGGAGTTTAAATGTCACATAAAATCTGCAATTATTAATTCTACTTCTTAATTCTGAATCGAAAATGATATAACTGCCATCAGGGGCAACAGATGGATGAGCATCTTCCATGTAGGAGCCGCTAAAAAGAGGTATAGATTGTTTATATTCCCCACTAACCTGATCTCTATACATAAGTCCAGTAAGTGCTGTAAAATAAACCGTGCCATTTCTTTCAATTGATGGGAACATCCCATGAGTGAAATATATGGGCTTGCTCCATCCCTGAGTTGTTTCTTCAATAAACCAAAGTGGACCGAATACTGCTTTCTTTGAAACATCTTTAGGTAGCTTAAGTTCTTTATTTCCGAAGAATATTTTGTTCCCAGAAGGAGTTAATCCAGGCTCAAAACAATTTATATTTTCTAAAGGTTTGAAAGGCTTAGGAATAGTCCATTTACCATTTTTAAGTTGTGTTTCATATAAAACTTCATTTCTATTAAATATACATTTCTCTCCATTTGGCCAAAAGTTTATATCATTTTCTTCACTTCCTATATGAGAAATAACTTCTGGGGCAAAAAGCTCTAAGATCATCCCCGGAGGTTTCTGACCAAGATAAGGACCTTTTAATTCTGGGAAATTAGCTTCATTTTTTTCGTTTTGGGCATTACATCCCATGAAGGAAATAATAAGTGCAATTGCTACAACCATTGATTTTGTTTTCATGATATTTTTTATTTTAAGTCTTTTGGTTTTAATTCTTCAATAAAACTTGCATCTGCCCAATATACTGCCCAATCTGGTCCGGGTCTTCGACTTATGAAAAATAAATATTTTCCATTGGGTGATATTCTAGGGCATAGCTCAAGGCCTTCAGCATTGATTTCAGAGCCTAAGTTCTTGGGTTTGCTCCACTTTCCATTGTTTAAATGATAACTGATA
>Ga0222665_1000939_pt1 | contig 15026 bp, 7 predicted proteins | sample AntAcemetagen653_FD_179853 | JGI IMG/M metagenome (GOLD analysis project Ga0222665, IMG submission 179853) | Saline water microbial communities from Ace Lake, Antarctica - #653 | ecosystem: Environmental > Aquatic > Non-marine Saline and Alkaline > Saline | place: Antarctica: Ace Lake | collected...
AAGTGACAACACCTACTAATAATTCACCATCAAATACGGCAATTTCATCACCTGCTTCGAGAGCTTCGGCATCATAAGATATTTCAGCACCGCCAATATATATAGTCCAGAGATTTGCTGATGGGTCACCACCTTCAAATACGAAATGACCTGTCATTTTTTCAACAGATGTAACACTTGCAGGAGCACCGTCGGTTGGGTAAACCAATTCACCATCAGCAGCCATTTTAATTAAATAGCCTTCAGTTGGCATACAATCACCAATACCATTAACCCAATTAGGGCCGATTTTTCTTAGCATTGCACCTTCAGAATTTCTTACATAAAGAAGATCATCGCCAATGATTGTTGCAAAAGCATCAGTTGCACTTACTTGTGTTTCCGGTAAATAACTTACAAATTGGAATCCTGCAAAAACTGGAATAGGAGTATTAGCTGAAATGATTGAACCTGTAAGGGTAAATTCACCATCTGCACTTGTTTTGATAAGGTATCCTTCTGTTCCAACCCAATCACCAATACCATTAACCCAATTAGGGCCAATTTTACGTAACATTGCACCTGTTGAGTTTCTTACATATTGAAGATCGTCATTCATGATTTCAGCTACAACTTCAGTCATATCAGGACTATCCGGGCAAATATGACTTGATACAAATTGGAATCCCGGTGCTACAGAAACAGTTTGATCGTCTACTATGATTGGGAAATCATCCTCTTCAATAACGAAACCCTTGATATATTTATATTGAACAGGTTCCAAATTGTTATTTATATCCATTTCCTGATAAACAAAAGGAATTTCCCAGCTATCTCCATTATCAAATACATAATATGATTGAGTTCCCATATAGGCGCTCATCCATGCAGCTGTAAGGGTTGTTACGTTCCAAAGTTTATAATTTCCATCTTCTTCAGTATAAACGTCATGATCAACATCATAACCAACACAAAAAATATCAGGATAAATATTATCAACTGTTCCTTCTGAATCTGAGTCTATCCAAGAAAAGAAAAGTTTTTTACCGTTTGGAGTTGTTGATATTTGAGGCCTTGTGTCTTCTGTCATCACATTATTACCTGCAAATTCACCTCTAAAAGTATGAGGAGTTGTTAGAGTATCAGCCATCCAATTTTCATCATCATCTGAATAAATATGTAACATTGCTATCCAACCATTGCAGGGTTCACCTGTTGCAGCAGAATAAATTGACCATTCCTGGCTCCCAATTCCTACTACTGTTATAATATGAGGATTTCCGTAAGCATCGACAGCAAGGTCTAAATTAAATGCAGTTGTAAAAGGAATTTCATCACGTGGTGGAATTGGAGGTTCGTAAATTTGAGCAAGTGTTTCGTCACTCATAAAATTAAGAACAGCTTCCAAACCGTCAGAGCCACCTAATTGAACATTGATTGGTTCTTCGTCCCATGATTCACCACCATCGGTTGATTTATATAAAACTGGATAGTAACATCCATAAGATTCTTCTGTGTTTTCTCCATTATTAGTTAATAATGCAATATAACCAATTTGTCCGTCAGGGGAAAAAGCAATTCTTTGAGAGGTAATAGTACATTCAATCGGGTCATCTGAAATTGGTGCCTCAAACAATGATTGAGTATATTCATAATCATGAGTATCGGGATTAAATACTCCAAATGTAAAAACCAATTCACCTGTATAATTAATAAAAGCACCGTCTATTTGAGCAGGCTCAATAACAAAAGTGTTTCCATTAGGTGTAATATGGAAAGCATCAGGCACACTATGATAATAACCTTCAGACGGACGAGATGAAATTTTTGTTTGGGTGGGGGCAGTAGGAATGGTAGTTAAATAATTTCCACCCCAAGCATATCCACCCCAAGAATCACCATTTGTTTGGTCAAGTACAGGAATAAAGTAAGTGAAGAATGCCTGTGCAGGATCAGTATTTCCTTCAGGATTATAAATTACACATTGGGGATAGCGTCCATTGTCAAGAGCAGTAGCTGCTTCATATACCTGATTGTTAACTTCCCATGTTGCGCCGCCATCAGTCGAGAAATCATAAGCGATATATCCTGTTCCGGGTCCGCCTGGAGGGGCTAACATTCTGTGGGAAAAAGCAATACTATTAATATCATTTTCGACCCACATATATGTTCGTGCACCACTACATAAACTCCATGCATTTCCGGCTCCACCAATATTAATTACTGTAATATCATCAGTTCCATTGTTGTGATGATTCATTGGTTTCAGATAGGGAAGGGTAGATTGATTATCCATTCCCTGATCAGAAGATCTAACGTTTATTGATTTTTCCTCATTCAGGTTGTTTTTTACCTGAAATTTTGTTTGAGCTATTGAAAATAATCCAAAGCTCAAGAACAATGTTAAAATTAAAATTTTTTTCATGTTTTTGGTTTTTTTTATTACTAAAATATGTATTTATTTTGTGTTTCAATATTAACAAAATTTTTAATATAAATTAGAAATTAAAATTATTTTCTCAAATTTGTTGGCTCTATTTAATGTTTTAGTGAGTAATATAAAAATAAAAATCACAGGTTCAGCCTTTTGAATAGTTTGGATTTTTGTTTTTTTAATTATTTAAATTGTTATTAAACGTGGTGAATATTTAAATTGAGGAATAATGAGAACTGAAATATTCATTGAAAAACTCACAAATTATAAAATAATAATTGAATTCAATGCACAAATGATTTTTTTTGACGGGAGAAAAATAATCAAACTTTTCCTTTAATTACGCTTAAACATTTTTAAATTTATATCCTTAACTTTGCCGAAAGAATTTAAAATTGAAAAAATGAAACTTTACTCCATAGAAACCGGAAATCTAAAACTTGATGGAGGCGCAATGTTTGGAGTTGTACCAAAATCGCTTTGGCAAAAAGTTTATCCGAGTGATGAAAATAATCTTTGCAACTGGGCAATGCGTTGCCTCTTGGTTATTGATGGGAACAGAAAAATTCTGATCGACAATGGCATTGGAGATAAACAGAATGAGGATTTTCTAAGGCATTATTATTTAAATGGTGATGACACTTTAGAGAAATCTCTCGCAAAATTCGGTTTTACTCCTGATGATATTACCGACATGATTTTAACCCACTTGCACTTTGATCATTGCGGCGGTAGCATCAAATACAGTCCTGACAAAACAAATTTTGAGCTTGCTTTTAAAAATGCAACTTATTGGGCCAGTAAGCAACAATATGAATGGGCAATTAATCCAAACAGAAGAGAAGGTGCCTCGTTTTTGAAAGAAAATATTTTACCGATTGAGCAAAGCGGGAATTTAAAACTTATTGAAAAAGACACCGAAATATTTTCCGGTATTAAATTAGAATTATTTCATGGACACACCGAAGGCCAGATCATACCTATAATAAAAACTAACGGTAAAACAATTGCTTTTATGGCTGATCTTTTACCTTCGACAGCACACATTCCCATGCCTTGGGTAATGGCTTACGACACAAAACCTTTACTTACTTTTAAAGATAAAGAAAGGTTTTATAAAGAAGCTATTGAGGGAGATTATATTCTCTTTTTTGAACACGATATTTATCATGAATGTTGCACAATTCAGGAAACAAAAAAAGGGGTACGGGTGAAAGAAACATTTAAGCTGAAAGATGTTTTTGGGAATTGAGATCTGAAATAATATTTGAGATTCTGGAGAGAATCAAATGAAATCCTGAGTTCTTCGGTCTAAGTTCCAATTTCCATATCTGGATTTATTAAAATGTAACAAAACAAAAATATAAACCGATGAAAACATTATTCATTGTTCGTCATGGAAAATCGTCTTGGGATTATCCCGAATTATCGGATAAAAAAAGGCCTTTATTAAAAAAAGGTGTTAATAGAACCGAGAAGATTGGAAAATATCTTTCAGACAATAATATTAAAGTTGATCTTATTATTTCCAGCCCTGCTGTTCGGGCATTTGAAACAGCGAGAATTATTGCACAAGCAATTAATTATCCAAAAGAACAAATTGAAATAAATAATAGTATTTATGAATCGGATGAAGATAATATTTTTGAAATCATTGAAAATCTTACAAATGAAGTCAATTCTGTTATGATTTTCGGACATAATCCGACTTTCACTTATTTTGCAAATTATTTCCTTGAAGATAAACTTGATTGGTTACCAACTTCCGGCACTGTTTCGATTAGTTTTCAAACTGACGATTGGAGGAAAATAGAAACAGCAAAAAGAAAAATTAATTTCGTTTTAACGCAAAAATCAATTAATAAAGATTAATTTTAAAGAAAAATTGTCCATGGAGTATTCAGCTAATAAGCATATCAATAGAGAAATCAGTTGGTTGTATTTTAATGAAAGAGTGCTTCAGGAAGCAATGGATGAAAATACCCCTTTAATTGAGCGACTGAAATTCCTCGGTATTTTTTCCAATAATCGTGATGAATTTTTCAGGGTTAGAGTTGCTACGATGAACAGGCTTTTGAATTTTCAAAAGAAAAATTTCAAAAAAAACTTCCGGCCAAAAAAAATCCTTAACCAAATCGATGAAATTGTTGCTCAACAAGAAATTACATTTACTGATACTTTTAATGATATTATTGAGGAACTAAAAAAAGAAAATATTTTTTTTATCAATGAAACTCAATTGAGCAAAAAACAAGGCAAATTTGTTAAAGAATATTTTAGAGAAAATGTCAGGCCTCATCTTTTTCCATTAATGCTAAACGAAATTAAAAACCTTTCAAATCTTAAAGACTATTCATTTTATCTTGCTGTTCATCTTCTTAAAACTACTAAAGAAACTAAAGAAAACTTTGCATTAATTGAAGTTCCTGTTGAAACTCTGTCCCGATTTTTGATTTTGCCGGAAGAAAACAAAAACATTTATTTCATAATGCTTGACGATGTAATTCGTTTTTGTTTGAATGATATTTTTGCCGCATTCGGTTACGACAAATTTGAAGCATACACAATAAAATTTACACGCGATGCCGAACTCGACATAGACAACGATATTTCTAAAAGTTTTTTAGAACTTATGAGCGATTCCATAAAACAACGTAAAATGGGTGTACCTGTTCGCTTTATTTATGATGCTTCAATACCTGAATTTTTATTAACAAAGCTAACTAAGAAATTTAAAATTACATCTAATGACCAACTAAGAGGCGGAGGCAGATATCATAACTTCAAAGATTTAATGGCTTTTCCGAAAATAGGGCCGAAAAAATTGCGTTTTCCTCCTTTATCCCCATTAATACACAAAGACCTTCCCCAAAATAAAAGCATCTTTTCGGTTTTAAAAGAAAAGGACATAATGCTTCATTATCCTTATCAATCTTTCCAGTATATAATTGATTTTCTTCGTGAAGCTTCAATCGACCCAAAAGTGAAATCAATTAAAATGACTCTTTATCGGGCTGCAAAAGACTCAAATGTTATTAATGCTTTGATTAATGCTGCCAGAAATGGTAAATCGGTTACCGTGTTTTTGGAGCTTCAGGCCAGATTCGATGAGCAGGCAAATATTTATTGGTCGGGAAAACTTCAGGAAGAGGGTGTTAAGATTATTCAAACAATACCGGGATTTAAAGTTCATAGTAAATTATTATTGATAAACAGAAAAGAAGATGGCGAAAATTTTTATTATTCAAACATTGGAACCGGAAATTTTAATGAATCAACTGCCAAAGTTTATGCCGATGATAGTTTGTTAACTTCAAATCAAAATATTTCAAAAGAAGTAGATAAGGTTTTTCGCTTATTTGAATATAAATATGACCCCCCAACGTTTAAATATCTTATTGTAGCTCCATTCGGATTACGAAATTTTTTCATGCGGAAAATCAGTAATGAAATTAAAAATGCAAAGGCCGGGAAAAACGCATGGTTAATTTTCAAAGTTAACAGTCTTGTTGACAAACGTATCGTGAAAAAACTTTATGAAGCAAGCCAGGCAGGGGTAAAAATTCAGTTAATTACAAGAGGCATTAGTGTTTTGATACCGGGAATTTCCAAATTAAGCGAAAATATTGAAGCCATCAGCATAGTCGATAAATTTCTTGAACATTCGCGTGTTTTTGTTTTTTGTAATGATGATGATAATAAATATATAATTTCATCAGCTGATTTAATGCTTAGAAATTTAGACCATCGAATTGAAGTTGCTTGCCCGATTTACGATAAAGAAATACAAAAAGAACTGCGAAAAATGCTTGATATACAATTATCGGATAATTGCAAAGCACGAATAATAAGTAAAGACAAGCCTAATAAATATAAAAAAACAGATTCATCCGAAAAGATCAGGGCACAAATAGAAATTTATAATTATTTTAAAAATTCTTTATTGTAATATCTAAATATTTTCCTGTTAATAAATTCACAAAAAGCTTGTATGTTGCAGATATACTGATATATGTCTGATGAATTTTCTTATTTAGATTATATATAAATTATTGTTTAGTAACAAAATAAAAAAACATTTTTTACTTTTGCCCTCTTACTTAAACAAAATAAATGATATGCGATTAGCAAGGATAAAAATCAAAAATGAAACAATAAAGCAAGATGCTGTTGAAATCAAATTATTAGATCCTTTAATTGAAAAATATAAAAATAAAAGAGGAAATTTGATTCCTTTATTACAAGGTACACAGGAAATTTTTGGGTATATTCCAGATGTAGCGTTTCAAAAATTATCTAAGGAAACCGGAATAGAACTTAGCGATATGTATGGAGTAGCTACTTTTTACGCACAATTTCGTTTAAATCCTGTTGGGAAACATATTATAAAAGTTTGTCATGGTACTGCTTGCCATGTTCAAAATGCAAATTCAATCACCGATGCAATACAAGAATACTTGAAAATCAAGGATGGCGAAACAACCGAAAATCGTGTATTTACACTTGAATCTGTCGCCTGTCTTGGTTGTTGTTCTTTAGCACCTGTTATGATGATAGGTGATGAAACATACGGTAAATTAACAGGAAACAAAGCTGTTAAAATCATTAAGAACATCGTTAAGGCAGAAAGTAATTAGATAAATATTATGTTTTTTGCTTAATGTAAAATCTTAAAATGTAATTCTAATTAGCTGATAGAAAACAAAGCAATTAAAAACATTAAGCCGTAAAATTGAATTTATAAGAATCAGATATGGAAAATACAAAAGTAATAGTAGGTCTGGGAAGTTGTGGAATTGCTGCCGGAGCATATAAAGTTTTTAATCAGATCAAATTGGTTAAAGAAACAGAAAACCTTGATTTTAAATTAAAGAAAACAAGTTGTATAGGAATGTGTTACCGTGAACCTTTGGTTGAAGTTATCGACAAAAGCGGTTCCTATTTTTATGGTGATGTTGATGAAAAAAAAGCAAAAGAAATTATTGAAGAACACATAAAAAAAGCAAAGCCGATTAAAGATTATGTCGTTTATACTGACCTATTCGATACCCCGGAAGATGATTTTGTTCAGGATCAGGTAAAAATCACTCTTCGTGATTGTGGCTACATTGACCCTGAATCTATCGAAGAATATGAAGAAAGAAAAGGATATCGGGCTATGAAAAAGATTGCCGGCCAAAGAATTTCCCGACTTGATGTTATCCAGACAATTTTAAAGTCAGGCTTAAGAGGTAGAGGTGGTGGAGGTTTCCCGACCGGTTTAAAGTGGAAATTTGCAAACGACAATAAATCCGATGAAAAGTTTATCATATGCAATGCCGATGAGGGTGACCCCGGAGCATTTATGGACAGATCGGTTTTAGAAGGTGATCCTCATGCAGTTATCGAAGGAATGATAATTGGTGCTTATGCTATCGAAGCAACATCCGGAGTGATTTATTGCCGTGCGGAATATCCTCTTGCAATCAAACGATTGAACATTGCAATTCGACAAGCAAGGGAAAAAGGCTATCTTGGAAAAAATATTTTAGGCTTAAACGGTTTTAATTTAGATTTATACATTAAAGAAGGCGCCGGTGCTTTTGTATGTGGCGAAGAAACAGCTTTAATTGCATCAATTGAAGGTGAACGTGGCATGCCTCGTAAAAGGCCTCCATTTCCAGCAGCTTCGGGTCTTTGGAAAAAACCAACCAATATTAATAATGTCGAAACATTTGCAAACATTCCGTGGATAATTCTCAACGGAGCTGAAGAATATGCAAAATATGGTACCGAAAAAAGTAAAGGAACAAAAGTATTTGCTCTTGCCGGAAAAATTAAACGTTCAGGCTTGGTTGAAGTTCCTATGGGCATGAGTATCCGTGACGTTATTTTCAAACTTGGTGGTGGAATTCAAGATGGTAAAAAATTTAAAGCCGTCCAAATGGGTGGGCCTTCAGGTGGTTGTATTCCAGAACATCTTGCCGATACAATAGTTGATTACGATTCGGTTAATGCTACCGGTGCAATTATGGGCTCAGGTGGAATGGTAGTAATGGATGAAACAACCTGCATGATAGATGTTGCAAAATTTTTCCTTGATTTTACTCAAAAAGAATCTTGCGGAAAATGTACATTTTGCAGGATTGGCACAAAACGTATGCTCGAAATCCTGACCAGGATTACTGAGGGAAAAGGTGAAGAAGATGATATTGAAAAACTTGAAGAACTTTCATATCAAATTAAAGACAATTCTCTTTGTGGTTTAGGACAAACAGCACCAAACCCGGTACTTACAACAATCAGATATTTTAGAGACGAATACGAAGCCCATATTTTTGACAAAAAATGTCCGGCTAAAGTTTGTAAAGCACTATTAACCTACGAAGTCGATCCTGAAAAATGTACAGGGTGTACAGTTTGTGCGAAAAATTGCCCTTCAAATGCTATCGACGGAGCAAGAAAAGAAACACATTTTATTCGTCAGGAAGATTGTATAAACTGTGGAATGTGCTATACAAAATGTAAATTTGATGCCATTAATATCTCATAATTATCAACATAAAAAACTGATTTTATTTATCACAATATAAATATAGATTTCGGAAATGAGCGAAAAAATAAATATAAGATTAGACGACAAAACAGTAGAAGGAATCAGAGGTGAAACCATTTTAGAACTTGCTAAAAGAAATAATATTGAAATACCGACACTTTGTAACGATCCGAGAATTGAACCCTATACTTCCTGTTTCATTTGTGTAGTTGAGGTTGAAGGATTCAGAGGTTTACAACCCTCTTGTTCTACGAAAATATCAGAGGGTATGACAATTCATACCAATAATGAAAGAATTAAAAAAGCAAGAAAAACAGCATTGGACCTGCTTTTAAGCAATCATTATGCCGATTGTGTAGGGCCTTGTAAACAAGCTTGTCCAGCCGGAGTTGATGTTCAAGGATATATTTCGCTCATCGACAAAGGTATGTATAACGAAGCTGTTTCTTTAATTAAAGAAACAAACCCTCTGCCTGCTATTTGTGGAAGAGTTTGCGTTCGTCCGTGTGAAGCTGACTGTCGCCGAAATTTGCTTGATGAAGAAACCGGTGTTGGTATTGATTATATGAAACGCTTTGCTGCTGATTACGACCTTGAATCGGAAAACAAGTTTAAACCGCAGATAAAAGACTCAACCGGTAAAAAGGTTGCTGTAATTGGTGCTGGACCCGGAGGTTTATCCGCAGCTTTTTTCCTTCAAAAAGAAGGACATCAGGTTGATATTTATGAAGCTGCTCCAAAAGCCGGTGGCTGGTTGCGCTATGGAATTCCCGAATATCGCTTACCAAACGACTTGCTTCAAAAAGAAGTTGATAATATTACCGAAATGGGTGTTAATATTTTTTTCAATAAAAAACTTGGCGACAACCTTGAGTTTGCAGATATTAAGGCCGATTATGATGCCGGTATCTTAGCAATAGGTTCACAAATAGGTACTTTAATAGGTTGTGAGGGCGATGATGCTGAAAATGTTCATCCGGGAATTTATTTTCTGAAAGAAATGGAAGTAAGTGGCAAACACTATGATTTCAAAGGAAAAAGAGTTGCGGTTATCGGTGGTGGAAATACTGCCATGGATTGCTGTCGTACTGCAAAACGTTGCGGCGCTGAAGAAGTTTTCGTCATTTATCGTCGAACGGAAAAAGAAATGCCGGCTAATCCAATCGAAATTCACGAATCAAAACTCGAAGGCGTTGAATATATGTTCCTGACAAATCCAAGAAAAGTAAATAAGGATGAAGAAGGAAAAGTTAAGTCAATCTCTTGCCTAAAAATGAAATTAGGTGAACCTGATGCCTCCGGACGAAGAAGGCCGATACCTATTGATGGATCAGATTTCGATCTCCAGATTGATTTTATTTTAGCAGCTATCGGGCAAAAAACGAATGTTAATTTTCTTAAAAATCTAAACGAAAATTATTCAGGGGAAGAACTTAAAACAAATCGTTGGGGTGACATTGATGCTAATTCCGAAACTCTACAAACAGGAATAAAATCGATATTCGCTGCCGGAGACGGAGTTACTGGGCCTGCAACTTTGATCGAAGCAATTGCTCAGGCTAAAATTGCTTCGCATTCTTGTAACCAATTTCTATTAGGACAAGAAATTGTGCCTCCGAAAAAAGAATTCCTAAGCAAAAAAGATAATTTCAAAAAACAAGTTCCCGAAGATTACCTCAGTCATTATAAAAAACAAATGCGTGATGAAATGCCTACTCTGGACCCAAGTAACAGAGTAAATTTTGAGGAAGTTGAACTTGGTTACAATAACGAAGATATCGCAAAACATGAGGCACAACGATGTTTGGAATGTGGTTGTAACGAATATTTTACATGCGACTTGAAAAAATATTCTACCGAATATAATGCTGAACAAAATAAGTTTAGTGGCGAATTCAACGAATATCAGGTTGATTTCAGGCATCCTTATATCGAAATTGATAATAATAAATGTGTGTTATGCTCAAGATGTATAAGAATTTGTCATGAAGTTGTTGGAGCAAACGCATTAGGATTGGTAAACAGGGGTTACGAAACCTATGTTGCACCAAGTTTCGGAAATTCACTTTCCGATACACCATGTGAATCATGTGGGCTTTGTATTTCAACTTGCCCGACCGGTGCAATTACCGAAAACGTAATTTTCAAACCCGGGCCGGTTAAATTGAATCAGGCTGAAACAATTTGTAATTATTGTTCGATTGGGTGCGATATTTCACTTAATTACAAAAAAGACTTTGTGATGAAAGTTACAGGTAACGAAGGCTTAATAAATAAAGACGGCAATCTGTGTAAATATCCCAAATTTGGCTACCATTATTTGAATGATGTTTCAAGAATAACAAAACCCTTACTCAAGGTTAATGGTAGATTTGAGGAAATTTCGTTCAAAAAAGCTTACGAAATTATTGCTGAGAAAATAAAAAATGTTGAACCCGATGATAATGTTTTCTTTACAGGAGCCAGGCTTTCAAATGAAGAAATGTACCTTGTGCAAAAATTAGCCCGAAATGGTGCGAAAACCAATAATGTTACAAGTTTTCATTATCTAAACAGAGGGAATGGTTACATTGGAAATTCAATGGAAAATGTTCCTTTTGAGCAAATAAAAGATGCTAATAAAATTTATTTGATTGGTGCTGAAATTAACAAAGACAATGCGGTAGCCGGTTTTATGATAAATAATGCCCGTCAAAAAAACAATATCCCAATTGAGTTGATTTCAACCGATAAAAACAGCAGCATGAAGCATAAAGTTGATGAGGCTATTTTTATTAAATCTTATTATTATTTTATTAAAGCCGTTAATTATTACTTAATAGCAAATCATTTTGAAAACGCGCTTTTTATCAAAGATAATTGTTCAGATTTTGATGAATATAAAAAGAAAGTTTTAAAAGAAAACTTTGTTGAATTAGTTAAGCTTTCGGGAGTAAAATATATGGATAATATTATTGAATTTGCAAAAGAATTTAATAACCAAATGAATGCTATTATCGTATTTTCTGAAAAGGAGATTTCTTCAAATGCTTCATTTGAATTATTCAATCTTGCCATGATCACAGGAAAGCTTGGAAAAACTTCAAGCGGCTTGATTTCATTAAAAGAAAAAAATAATTCTCAGGGATTGTTCGATATGGGAATTTGCCCTACCTTAGGTGTTGGCTCGCAGGTAATTCTTGATAAACCTCTTCAACGAAAGATGAAAAAGTTATGGCATACACGAAACCTACCAAAAACCGTTAATGTAAGCCAGTATGAATCTTTAGAAAAAGGTATCCTTAAAAATATTTTTATATTTGGTGAAGACCCTATGGGTTGTGCGCTTAACAAAGTGCAAGTTGCCGGATGGCTCTCAATTGTTGATTATGTAGTTGTTCAGGACTATTTCCTCACCGAAACCGCTCAAATGGCTAATTTGGTTTTGCCTGCTTCCTTCCCGATTGAAACAGGTGGTAATTACACAAATACTCAAAGAGTTATTCAGAAATTTGAAAAACATTTTGACAAAAAGGTGAAGAAATCATCCTACAAACAAATGATTGATATTTTGAAAAAACTTGGTTCGAGAGAAGAATCAAAATCAATTGAGGGTGTTATGTCGGAAGCAATGTCGCTATTACCAATAAATAATATTGGCAAAAAGTTCAAATTCAATTATACATCGAACAATAATAATAATAGAATATTCAATCATGGTTGCGATTATATTAATAAACGCTTCGATGAGGAATTTGAACAAGCATTTTAGGAATAGAAAACATTTGAGCAAATCAGCAAGAATGTGTTTTTCTCAGAAGGTTGAATTTATTGATGCCTGAAGTAACTTTATTCTTTTACTATCTTCAATTTTAATTCATTCAATTGCTCATTTGAGATTGATGAAGGGGAGTCTATCATTATATCTCTCCCTGAATTATTTTTCGGAAAGGCAATAAAATCACGAATTGAATCCTGGCCCCCGAATAATGCTACCAAACGGTCGAAACCGAGAGCAATTCCACCATGAGGAGGTGCTCCAAATTCAAATGCATTCATCAAAAAACCAAATTGCTTTTGTGCTTCTTCATCGGTGAAACCAAGGTGTTTGAACATAAGTTGTTGCAAATCACGATTGTGAATACGAATAGATCCTCCACCAATTTCAACTCCATTAATGACCATGTCGTAAGCATTTGCCCGAACATTAGCAGGGTCAGTTTCCAGCAATCCGATGTCCTTAGTTTTTGGTGAAGTAAAAGGGTGATGCATAGCGTGAAATCGCTGAGATTCTTCAACCCATTCGAGCAATGGGAAATCAACTACCCACAAAGGGCAATAGTTTTCCGGATCACGAAGTTCGAGGCGATTAGCCATTTCAAGGCGAAGTTCGCAAAGAGCTTTTCGGGTGCGATGGGTTTCGCCGGCAAGAACAAGTATAAGATCACCTGGTTTTGCATTAAATTTCTTAGCCCAGAGTTTAAGTGCTTCCTGATCAAAGAATTTATCAACAGAGGATTTAAAACTACCGTCTTCGTTACATTTTACATATATCAAACCGTTTGCACCAATCTGAGGTTTCTTAACAAAATCTGTTAATTTATCCAATTGTTTTCTTGAATATGTTCCACAACCTTCGGCGGCAATACCAACAATTAATTCAGCATCATCGAAAACTTGAAATTTCTTTCCTTTTACAATATCATTAAGCTCGGCAAACTTCATTCCGAAACGAATATCAGGTTTATCCGAACCATAATATTTCATAGCCTCGGAATAAGGCATTACGGGGAATTTCTCAATTTCAATTCCTTTAACCTCTTTAAAAAGATGTTTCGCAAGGCCCTCGAAAGTTTCTAAAATATCACTCTGATCAACAAACGACATTTCACAGTCGATTTGAGTAAACTCGGGTTGGCGATCGGCTCTGAGGTCTTCATCACGAAAACATTTTACTATTTGATAATAACGATCATAGCCGGCAATCATTAACAATTGCTTAAATGTTTGAGGCGATTGAGGTAAAGCATAAAATTCTCCTGGATTCATGCGTGAAGGCACAACAAAATCTCTGGCGCCTTCGGGAGTTGATTTAATCAGATTAGGAGTTTCGATTTCAAAAAATCCGATGGAATCAAGATATTTTCGGGTTTCAATCGACATGCGATGCCTTAGTTCTATATTTTTTTTCAGTGGATTTCTACGCAAATCTAAATAACGATACTTCATTCTTAGTTCTTCACCGCCATCGGTAACATCCTCAATTGTGAAAGGAGGCAACTTTGATTTATTTAAAACTTCGAGCTTTTCAACAATGATTTCAATTTCTCCTGTAGAAATTTTCAGGTTTTTATTGCTACGTTCTTCAATTTTTCCGTTTACACAAATAACAAATTCTCGCCCGAGTTTTCGTGCCTCATCGCATAAAACTGCGTTTTTTTCCATATTAAAAACCAATTGGGTAATACCATAGCGATCGCGGAGATCAATAAAAGTCATACCGCCCAAATCTCTCGATTTCTGTATCCATCCGCATAAAGTTGTTTTTTGCCCTATATTTTTTATGCTTAATTCTCCGCAATTATGTGATCGTAACATATGTTTTGTTTTTCTTAATTTCCAATTAATTTCGACTGCGAAAATATAAAATTTGTTTTGAAGTGCTTAAGAATTGTTATGAAGTTTTCAATCTTAACTGATTATTTACAGTTCGCATTTTCCTAACCTTTCGGCATAATTGTATAGTAAACATAGATAGTAAGTAGGATGCTTAGAATAATGATAGTTATTTGTTCTTTTTGAGATAATTTTTTCATTAATGATAAAAATTGGTATTACAAAAATAGAAAATTATAGTTTAATGGAGTTTGAAATTAAAAAAATTTGTTATAATTTTACACTCCTAAAGTAAATCGAAATAATAATACGAAAATGTTTAGTTTTTATTCCTCTGGTGTAACAGCGATTAAATAAAAGAGAGCCCTCTCTTATAAAAACTATACAATAGCCGTATTTTGAATGCCCTGTAAAGTGGCATTATTGCTCTTACAAGGCATTATTAATTTTATAATGAAATATTGATTATTAAATATGATTGTT
>Ga0222665_1000941_pt1 | contig 14997 bp, 7 predicted proteins | sample AntAcemetagen653_FD_179853 | JGI IMG/M metagenome (GOLD analysis project Ga0222665, IMG submission 179853) | Saline water microbial communities from Ace Lake, Antarctica - #653 | ecosystem: Environmental > Aquatic > Non-marine Saline and Alkaline > Saline | place: Antarctica: Ace Lake | collected...
GAACATTATTGTCGGAATATTTTAATGCCTTTTTGCATAGATCCAAAGCAGTAGAAAAGTTATTAGCTTCGGTTTCATATTTTGATAAATTGACCAACAGATTTGCTTCATCAATTTTATAATTTATAGATGAATTTATATACTTTCGTGCATCCTCAAGGTTTTGAGCGATGTGCCATGAAAGATAGGCAAGCCTTCTGCCTGCCTTTACTCTATCAGTATCTGTAGCATTAGGATTATTATAAACATCATTATATGATTTCTTTGCTTCCTGATATGAACAATTATAATAAAAATTATCGGCATCCTTTATTTTTGTTTGCGAAGAAATGTCCTGGATAGAAAATAAAATACACGTAAAAAATATGATTGTTCTTAGAATTTTACTTTTTTGCTGTTTGATTAGCGACGAATTAACAAATATTGATTCTTTGTTTGCTTTACTTTCATCCGGAATTTTAAATTTTTTCATTTTGTGATTCATAGGTTTTAATATTTATGTTATTTATTTGTGTTATCAATATGACGAAACATATTTTCTTTTTGTTACAATTGATTTTGTGTGATTGGGATTCCAACCCGCGGGGACGAATTCTTCGCCTGAAAGTATAATTTGCTTACCTGAACCAACGATTTCGCATATGATTGGGATTCCAATCCGCGGGGATTTGAAACCCATTGCACAGGTTTGCAGGGGTTGGAAACCTTAACTCTAAAAAAGACTGTCCCCGTTAAACCCCATTAGAGGTCAACACCTTCACCGACCCCAAGAAAAATCCCGAACGCGCCAAAACCTGGACCCAAGACAGTTCCAGTAAGACGACATAAACGGACACCACCAAATGATTAATTGAATTAATGCCTTCGCTTCACATCCATACACATTTTCAAGTTACACCAGCCTATCCGCTGACCAAAAATTTAAAAATAGCTTTTTTGTAGTATGCCAACGCTTTTTGTCGACCCTAAAAACTAATTTTTTCGAAACAGTAGTGCTGTTAAAAAATATATTAGAATTGCTAAGGTAAAATACTATTTTTGCCAAAATTTAATTTATACGTTTCCATATTGATTCATGTGAAACATAGCAAAAAATAACCTAAAATGAAAAAAAGTAAATCCTTTTCTGCACTATTATTATTTGTATTGATATTTTCGTTTGGATGTCAAGAAAATAGAAAAATTTTAAACGAACAAAAACCAAACTATGAAAATTCGGAAAATTGGGTTTCAGTTCCGGATAATATTGATAAAGCTGTGGATGTTTTTTATGTCTATCCTACTGTGTTTAGTGGCACTGTAGATTTGAATATGAATATTGAAGAAGAAAAGAATAGAGCAAGAGTTCAGAATGTTACTAAAAAACAAGGTGGGGTTTTTATGGAACAATGCAATTTTTTTGCTCCCTACTACAGGCAAATGTCACTTGACGGGCTAACTATGCCTCAAGACACGGTAGATAAGTATTTTTCAATTGGTTACGCTGATGTAGAAGATGCATTCAATTATTATTTGAAAAATTATAATAACGGACGTCCATTTATTTTAGCAGGCCATAGCCAGGGAACTATGAATTTAATTCATATTATGAAAGAGAAGTTCGATAATCCTGAATTAAATAAAAAACTTGTAGCAGCTTACCTCATAGGGTATTCTGTTACTTCAGATGACCTTGCTCAATGTTCATGGATGAAGATTGCTGAAAAGGACGATGATATTGGGGTTATTATAACTTATAATACTCAATCGGAAGATGCAAGCGATTCTCCGGTATTGTTAGCTGATGCACAATGTGTAAACCCGTTAAATTGGACAAGGTTAAATGAATATGCACCAAAAGAAATGAATCATGGGGCAGCTTTCTTTAACGAAAATGGTGAAATTGACTCACTATTTGTAAACTTTACGGATGCTCGTATTAACGAAATTGGTGCATTAATTGCCACAATACCGGATGTTGATCAATATTCGAATGATGCTTTTCCTCGTGGTGTTTTTCATGTTCAGGATTATTATTTTTTCTATAATAATTTGAAAGAAAATGTGGGAGTTCGCGTAAATGCTTATATTAATTCACATTAAAAAGTGGTCGTAGAACTAAAAATTGTTAATTAATGTCCCTTACTGAATATTTAGATTAGCAAGAGGCACCAATTATTATTCAAAATTCTTAAATCGTTAATCGATGTTCATTATTCAATTATATTTAAAAGGAATTTCATTCCCTGCTTTGTTAAAACGATGGATTTTCAATCCATCGTGGTTTATTTCCCCGGGCATTGTTTCACAATATTGCTATCTATATTGTGAGTACCATAAGCTTTATCAAAAGACACGGAAAATTTCGCAGCAAGTTTCAAGGCTGTTTTTTTATAATCTTCTTTATCCTTCCAGGTGTTAATCGGGTTTAGGATTTCAGAAGGAACGCCGGGGCATGAAACCGGAATATCCAAATGAAATAAACCGTCGGGAGTACATTCAATATCTGCCAAATCGCCTGACAAGGCGGCGTTCACCATTGCCCTTGTTAGATTTATATCAATTCTTTTTCCAATTCCATAAGGGCCTCCGCTCCAGCCTGTATTAATCAGAAATACATTAGTATTGTATTTTTCCATTTTTTCGCCAAGCATTTCAGCATAAGTATCGGGGTTTCCGGGCATAAAAGGTTGTCCGAAAAATCTTGAAAACGTAGCCTGTGGTTCGGTTACACCTGTTTCGGTACCGGCCAGTTTACTTGTATATCCCATTAAAAACCATAGCATAGCTCTGTTTCTGTTCAATATTGAAACAGGAGGTAAAACACCATATGCGTCAGCAGTTAAAAATAAAATTGTTTTCGGGTGGCCTGCAGTCGAAGATTCTTTGATGTTTTTTAAATATGTTAAAGGATAGGATGACCTCGAATTTGGAGTGAATCTGTCGTCAAAATAATCGAAAACGCCATTTGGATACATCATAGCATTTTCAACAATCACACCATGTTTTAGATAATTGTCGTTATGCATTACCGCATCATAAATGTCTTTTTCTTTTTTCGGGTCAATATCAATCATTTTTGCATAACATCCGTTCTCGAAATTTGCTATTCCATCTTTACTCCAGCCATGTTCGTCGTCGCCGAGAAGTGCACGGGAAGGATCAGCAGATAAGGAAGTTTTTCCTGTCCCCGATAATCCTAAGAGCAAAGCCGAATCACCGTTATCGCCTTCGTTGGCGGAACAATGTAGAGGCAGAACCCCTTGAAAAGGAAGCAAATAATTCATTACCGTAAAAAGCATTTTTTTAACACTTCCCATATATGCCGAACCTACAATAACTCCAATTCTTCTGTCGAAATCCATGGCAACTACCATATTGGAAGTTTTTCCGTTCTCGAATTTCCTTAAACGGCCCTCATACTTCGAAGCATTTAGTTTTTCGTAAGGCAATGACAATAGATAAAAATCTTTTTCATAGAAATCGCTTTTATTTAAGTCATTAGGTATCGGCCTAAACATATTATAAGTGAAAAGTGCTGTTAGTGCATTATCAGTTACGGTTTTTACCGGTAAAGCATATTTTGAATCAGCTCCGATAACTCTATCTGTTACATAAATTTTATTCTTGTCATTTAAAAATTTCAATGCATCTTCAAAAACCATATCAAAAGTTTCTTCATCAATAGGCAGGTTATTCGGTGAAGTCCAGTCAATCGTATTTTCACTTTCCTTGCGTTTTACAATTACGGTGTCTTTAGGGCTTCTTCCCGTCGATTCCATCGGTGTCCAAGTAGCAAGTGCTCCGGATTCGGAAACAATAGCCTCTTTGTTGTCAATAACTTCTTGAATTATTCTCTCTCTTTCTGTGTTGCAAAAAACATTTTTGTGAACTTCAATAACCTTTGATAATCTAACTTCTAACTTCATTATATTTTAATATTCTTTTTATTTAAACGAAATACATTTTTCCGGCAAAATTAATATTTTCTATCTATAAAACCTTAATATAATTTAAAAAATAAAAAAAGGAAAGCAAATTTTCATAATTAACTTTCTTTTAATGTACCCAGGGTCTAAGTCCCCGATTTTATCAAGAATAAGTAAGTTGAATGTTGATTTGGTTTTATGCAAGTTATGGGGACTTAGACCCTTTCTGGTATAAAAAAGGGAAGGCCTGAGTTAACAAACCTTCCCTTAATAACATCTTTAAAAAAATTCTATTTCTTAGATTTCTTTGCAGCTTTTTGTTTGATAACCGCTTGGGCAGCAGCCAAACGAGCAATAGGAACTCTGAAAGGAGAGCAGCTTACATAATTAAATCCTAATGAGTTACAGAATTCAACTGATGAAGGTTCGCCTCCATGTTCGCCACAAATACCTATTTTCAGGTTTTTACGTGTTTTTCTGCCTTTTTTAACGGCGATTTTCATTAGTTGGCCGACACCTTCCTGATCAAGAATTTGGAAAGGATCATTTTCCAGAATATTTTTTTCAAGATAAACAGGTAAGAATTTTCCTGCATCATCTCTTGAATATCCGAAAGTCATCTGTGTAAGGTCATTAGTTCCGAATGAGAAAAATTCGGCAGATTTTGCAATTTCATCTGCTATTAAAGCGGCACGCGGAATTTCTATCATAGTACCAACCAAATAATCAATTTTGTCGTTTCTTTCCTCAAAAACTTTTTCGGCAATAGCTCTTACTAAATCTTCCTGCATTTTCATTTCCTGATATGTTCCAGTTAAAGGTATCATTATCTCAGGTTTTGCTGTAACTCCTTTTTGTTTAAGATTTAAAGCTGCCTCGATAATGGCTCTTGCCTGCATTTCTGAAATTTCGGGATATGTGTTTCCAAGTCGGCATCCACGATGGCCAAGCATAGGATTAAATTCAGAAAGATATTCAACTTTTTGTCGGATTTCTTCTACTGAAATTCCCATTTCGTCGGCCATAATTTGCTGGTTTTCTTTTTCGTGAGGAACAAACTCATGTAGAGGCGGATCAAGCAAGCGAACAGTAACAGGCAAGTCGTGCATTGCTTCAAAAATACCTTCAAAATCTTTTCTTTGAATGGGTAATAATTTTTCTAAAGCTTTTCTTCGGCCTGCTTCGTCTGAAGCAAGTATCATTTCACGCATTGGTTTAATTCTGTCGCCTTCAAAAAACATATGTTCCGTACGTGTAAGCCCGATTCCCTGAGCACCGAAATTTCTTGCAACTAATGAGTCATTTGGTGTATCGGCATTGGTTCTGACAAGCATAGTTGAATATTTATCGGCGACTTTCATAAGTTTTTCAAAATCGCCGCTTAATTCAGGATTGATGGTTTCAATTTTTCCTTCATAAACTTCACCTGTGCTTCCGTTCAATGAAATCCAATCACCTTCTTTGAAAGTATTACCATCAGCTTGCATTGTTCTTTTTTTATAATCAATATTGATTAAACCTGCACCCGAAACACAACATTTCCCCATTCCACGGGCAACAACAGCGGCGTGAGATGTCATGCCACCTCTTTGTGTAAGAATACCTTCGGCAACGTGCATTCCTTTTAAATCTTCAGGAGAAGTTTCGATACGAACAAGTATAACTTTTTTTTCTTTTATTGCCCATTCTTCGGCATCATCGGCAAAGAAAACTATCTGGCCTGTTGCAGCTCCCGGTGAAGCCGGCAATCCTTTGGCAATAACATTTGCTTTCTCCAAAGCTTTTTTATCAAAAACAGGGTGCAAAAGTTCATCTAATCTATTTGGTTCAACACGCATAACAGCGGTTTTCTTATTAATAAGGCCTTCGTCCATCATATCCATAGCAATTTTTACCATAGCTGCACCGGTACGTTTTCCGCTACGTGTTTGAAGCAACCATAACTTTCCATCCTGAACCGTAAATTCAAGGTCCTGCATGTCTGTATAATGCTTTTCCAATTTATTTTGTGTGTCGAAAAGTTCTTTATAAATTTTCGGCATAGCTTCTTCTAAGGATGGGAAATTAGTTTTTCTTTCGTCATCGCTAACATTTGCAAGTTTGGCCCAACGCACGGAACCCTCTTTCGTGATTTGCTGTGGAGTACGAATTCCGGCAACAACATCTTCGCCTTGTGCATCAATTAAATATTCGCCATTGAAAAGATTTTCGCCTGTTCCGGCATCACGTGTAAATGCAACACCTGTGGCCGAATTTTGGCCCATATTTCCGAAAACCATTGCTTGAACATTTACGGCAGTACCCCATTCGGCGGGAATATTATTTATTTTACGATAAAAAATTGCTCTTTCTGTCATCCAACTATCGAAAACGGCCATCACTGAGCCCCATAATTGTTCCCACGGATCATCGGGGAAATCTTTTCCGGTAACTTCTTTAACAGCTTTTTTAAACCTTGAAACTAATTCTTTAAAGTCAGCGGCAGTTAATTCAGTATCGTCAGTAATATTTTTTTCTTCTTTTAATTCCTCAATGATTTCTTCAAATGGATCAACGTCTTCTTTAGAAGCAGGTTTCATTCCAAGTACAACGTCGCCAAACATTTGCACAAATCGCCTGTAAGAATCCCATGCAAATCGCTCGTTTCCGGTTCTCTTAGCAATACCTTCAACAGCAGCGTCGTTTAAACCCAGATTCAACACAGTATCCATCATGCCGGGCATAGAAGCTCTTGCACCTGAACGAACAGAGAATAAACAAGGATTGCTTTTGTCGCCAAACTTGGTTCCCATTATTTCTTCAACAAAATGAATTCCGTTTTCTACTTCATCTTTAATTAATTCAATGGCTTTTTCACGGCCATGCGTATTATATTCTGTACAAACTTCTGTAGTTATAGTAAATCCGGGAGGAACCGGAACTCCTATTAGGTTCATTTCGGCAAGGTTAGCACCTTTACCGCCGAGGAGATTTTTCATTGTGGCATTTCCGTCTGCCTTACGATTACCAAAAAGGTAAACATGTTTATTGTTTTTCATTTTCTTATATTCTTAAATAAGTGTAAACTAAGATATTTATCAGTTTTTCTATAAAAATTTTTAAGTGTGCAAAAGTACAAATTAATTGAATAACTCAAATTTTTTATTTCAAAAATAAAGGTATTCATTCGGATTTTCTTTGGTTCTAAGGGAAATATTGGTAAAAAGTTATTAAAAAAACATGACACCCTTAGTGCTGTTAAATGCTATTAAATTTTGTGTGTTTCACTAAACTTTTCTCTGTGTAAATCAGGGCTACTCCGTGCAAGCCTGTGTTATAGCTATTATACAAAGTACACAGAGATTTTTGAAAGTTTCACGAAGAAAAGCTTCAATTATATTACATTGATATTTAACAGTATAAATAATTTTGTTTTTTTGTTATTTTGAATTGAACAACCCTGTCTATCGGGTTATTGAATTGTGTAAGTTCTATTCAGAAAAACCAAAATCACTATTGAAAACACATGAATCTCCAAAAATGGGTAATAGTCCGGCAATATGTAAGATTAATGCGGCTTCACCGAATAATCCTGCCTAATTGTTGTGCCTCGTTATTCTCTTTAATCATTTTATCAAACTCTTCAAATATGCTCTTTTTTAGTTTATTTTTATATCTAAAATCTGTCAAATTTGTTTCTATTAGAGTTGATATTTTATTCGCATAATTATTATTTTTTAATAAGCTGCTTAAATCATTATAATTTCGATTATTTTGTGGGTTTTGATAAGATCTCTGAATAAGTAACAAAAATTCATCTATTGGTAAATTTTTATCCTTTACTTTTTTAAAATCTTCACTCTTAGATTCATTTATTAATCGTTTTCTAAGTTTTGCGAGTTTATTAACTAATTTCCATTTTGTGACATCTTTATCATTAAATAAACTATTAACTAAGTCTAAAAAACTAATAGAATCATTTGACAAATTAAAATTTTCTTCTACTAAAGAAACAATATTAAAGTTTATTGCTGTTGAGTCAATTTGCATATTTAAAACTGATATTGTATTAGCAAATTTCATAGGAGGGTACAGATACCAATGATTTAGTTCTGGAAATTTTTTAAAAGTTTTTCTTATCTCATAAAAAGAAGTGTCCCATGTTATGAGAAATGGCTCCGTAAAATACCCATCTTCCATATCAAAATGCATTTCTGATAAGTGTAAAATTGTATTTAAATCATGTTTTCTTGCTTCATAAGATTTTTGATCATGTTTTAAATAACTTAATGAAATTTCATATTCTCTTCTATACTTATCATAATTATCAAACATTGGTGGTGTTTCAACTTCAATTCCAAGTATTTCAAATCTTTCTACTAAACTTTGAATTAATTCTTCAATGAAAGAATCATGGTTATATGCATTTGTGCTAACATCTAATAATTCTTCAACAAAATTTCCAAATGTGTCAAATTCAGCATTAATATTATTCTTTATTTCTAAATAATAATTGAAAAATACATTTTTTGAAGGGCCTAAATCCTGAATAAAATCCAATTCCAAAAACCGTTCAAGCTTTAAAGCATAAAAAATATGCCATGCTACTTCTTCTACATACCCAATTGTTGTATAAAGTATTATTGGAACATTCGAATTTTCAATGGTATTAGTAAAAATTTTAACTGCTTTGTATAATTGGTCTTCATACACAATATCTTCATAACTATAACATATTGTTTGGAGAAGTATTTGCGTATCAAGATAAACTTTTCTTTTGGATGTACTCAAATAAGTGTCAAGTTTTTCTAATTTGAATAAATTAGTAAACATCTTTGAAATACTCGTTTTATTTAGAAACTCATTCTTTTTGCACACAGCTAACAACTGCACAGCAATCTTTTCAGATTGTTGATTATCTATATTTTTATTTTTTTGTAAATGACAGATTAAATTTTCAAAAATCTGTTGGATTTTTTTATTATGATTGTTTGATTCATTTAAAAGTTCTATTTCATCAATCTCATAATTTGCATTGTAGAGATCAATAAGGTATTTTGTTACTTTTTCATTTTCTTTTTCAAGATCATACCTTTTTAAAATATTTTTAAACGCATTAATTAACTCGCCTTCATGTATTTGGGCATTTTGGTCAATTTGTTCTAATAAAATTTGTGTGTCTACTGACAGCATGAATTGTTTTGGATGCGTATTAGGCACATCAATTATTTTTGTATTGCTTTTAAGCTTTCCTATTTCTGTTTCAAAGAAATTTTTGTCATATTTTCTGAAAAATACTTCATTTAACTCTTCGTATATTTCGGAGACTGTTGCTTTTGATTTTTGATACAAATGAGTTAAAATAAGAGATTGAGAAAAATTATTTTTCAACGCAGTAATATCTCTACTCATAGAAAGAGTATCAAATAGTATTTTTGTGTTTTTATCAATATTTATATTCTCATCAGGAAATGCACATTTATTAAATTTGTATATTGTTTCTCTAATAATTTTATATTCTTGAGCTAACCCTGCTAATTCATTTGCATCAATTATTTTTAATGCAATTTGATAATTAACATCTGCATTCTTAATTAACTTTTTTTTCACCACAGGTGTAACAGCCTGTGATATATAGAAGTCAAGTGTACTAAAATAACCATATTCTAAAACATTCTTTTTTGATTTTTCAAGGTCTTCTTCAAGTTTCTTTTCATATCCTTTTTTCTGTATAGTAATCTGAATATTACGTTTAAATGTCTGGTTATCTTTTGTAAATATTAAATCAATACCACCATCATACGGACCATCTGAAATATATGCCTCTTTTGTTTCATAATATTTTTTCAGATAGCTAAGAATCAATTCATCAAAATTCACTTTTGATAATTTCGTAATCCAATTTTTATATTCTTCTGTATAGCTTGTATTCATAATGGTTCAAAATTAAATTTTCATGCTTTTTATTTACTCAAACCTTGGTCAAAATGAGGCACAACTTCTAAATAATTACTACACTATAAGCATTATTTCGCATTTGTCCATTGTAATGTATTTTATTAGATTATTGATAAGTAATAATTTCACTTTTCCGAAATAAATATTCATAGTTTTTCATGCAAATTTATATGAAAGATTTTAATATTCAAAATGTATATTGAGCAAGGCTGTTCAATCCTATTAAATTTTGTGTGCTTCACTATACTTTTCTCTGTGTAACTCAGAGCTACTTCGTGCAAATCTATGTTATATCTATTACACAAAGTACACAGAGATTTTTGAAAGTTTCACAAAGGAAGACTTCAATTATTTCGCATATTTACTCTATTTTCCCAATCCCTTTTTTCTTCCATAGAAATTTATAAATAGTGGTTGAACGGAAAACCTGTCCGGGCCTGAGAATAGTGGAAGGAAAATTTTTATGATTCGGAGCATCGGGAAATTGTTGTGTTTCTAAGCAAAAGGCATCATGTTTATTATAAGCTTTTCCTGATTTCCCGATGTTTGAGCCATCAAGGAAATTGGAAATATAAAACTGAACACAAGGTTGATCTGTACTTATTTCTAAAGTTCGTCCACTATTTGCTTCGTCAATTTTTATGACTTTTTTGAGTTTATTTTTGTTGTTTAATACGTAATTAATATCGTATCCGGATTCTGGGAAATTATTGATTCTCGACCCGATTTTTTGTGGTTTTCTGAAATCAAAATCGGTTTCCGAAACATCACGGTTTTCACCGGTTGGAATCAGGTTTTCGTTAAGAACCGTGTATTTATCAGCATCGATAGATAAAATATGTTTATAAATTTTCCCATTTCCTGCACCTGCCAAATTGAAATACGAATGATTGGTAAGGTTTAAAGGAGTGGCTTTATCGGTTTTAGCTTCATATTGAATTTTTAGCTCATTACTATTGTTAAGAGAATAAATGATTTTTAATAGAAGGTTTCCTGGATAGTTTTCTTCACCGTTGGGACTTAAATATCTTAAAATTATTCCAACAGAATTCTGATCTTTAAATTCTTCAACATCAAAGATTTTCTTATCAAAACCTTCATTTCCTCCATGAAGATGATCGTTTCCATTATTTGCATAAAGCTTATATTCAATCCCATCGAGAGTAAATCGTGCATTTGAAATTCTGTTGCAACACCTTCCAACAATAGCTCCGAAATAAGGGTGTTCAGCAAGATATTCATTAAGATTGTCAAAACCGAGTACAATATCATCGCTTTGTCCATATTTATCTGGAACTATCAGTGATTGAATAATTCCACCAAAATTTGTGATCTTTACAAGCATTCCATTATTATTTTTTAAAGTAAAAAGGTACACCTTGTGATCATTAATTTCCCCAAAGATTTCTTTATTAATTGATAAGTTTTTATATTTCATTTTATGTTCTTTTAAAGATCATTGATATTATTTGATTTGCGAAATAAAAAAGTCAAAATACTATTTTAAAAATCTGCGTTCAAATTACGAATTATTTTCAATTGCGTAGATCAAGAATTATATGGCTAAATATCGCTTATGCTATTTTAATGAAACTTAAAAGAGATGGGCTTCCTTATAAAGTGAAAACACTCTAAAATCAATCATATACTCTCAAAAGAGATATTATCCCTAAACCAAGTTTATAGCCCTATTTATCTGTTAATCTGTGGCAATTTTTCTCTTTACGACCGGATACTGATAGTTCATTTTTCTTTGTGAAACTTTTTTTACTCTCTGTAATTCTTTGTGTAATAGCTGTTTTTTAACCCGATAAATATCACGGATAAAAAATATCCAAATTTACAAAAAGGTATAAATAATACACATATATATTATAGCCCAGAAAATCAAAATATTATTTAGCCAATCAGCAGCTTTTTATCTTAAGTCTCAATATTATTATTAATTTTATCCGATTATTTTATAATAAATATTTAATTATATACGAAAATATTATTGTTATGAAAAAAACATTTTCAGGAATTTTTGTTCTGTTTATTGCTTCAATGATTTTTTTTCCGGTTTTTCTTTTTGCTTATACAGGGGAAGTTATACAGTCGTTTAACACTCCGGGTAAATTTCCCACCGGAATGACTTTTGATGGAGATAATTTATGGCTTGCCGATCGTAAAGCCGATAAACTTTTCTGTATAAATCCGAAAACCGGAAAAGTAATCAGAAGTATTCCCTCACCGGCTTATTGGCCCACCGGACTGGCCTGGGATGGCGAAGCATTATGGAATGCTGATGTAAAAGGAGGAATTCCTTTATCAGAAAATTACAACGGAGTTATTTATCGCCTTGACCCTAAAGATGGAACAATTTTGAAAGTTGTACAATCACCAACTTCTTCGCCACGCGGTTTATGTTGGGATGGAGAATATTTGTGGTGTGTTGATGATGCTTCCGATGAGTTAATACAATTCAGTCCTGACGACGGAACGACAATACGTTCATTAAAATCACCTTCGGTTGACCCACGCGGTTTGACTTTTGACGGAAAATATTTATGGGTTTCGGATAGAATCAGGGATGAGATTTATATGGTCGATCCCGAATCGGGATGTGTAATTATTATCACCGACTCTCCGGGGCCTTATTCAAGGGGTTTATGTTATGCCGGCGAGAATTTATGGTCTGCGGATTCAGAGTATGATAAAATATATGAACTTGAGATTGGTGGTCAGCAGAATTTTAAACTCAGCAAGCAACGAAATTCCAAAATTACGCTTATCCATCAGCTTACAAACTTTGGCCCGGGTAAAGCAAAAGATGTTGATATTCACATTGCAATTCCTGTGGATAGGCCGAACCAGAAAATTAATGGTGAAATAATATACTCTCCAAAACCAAACGAAATTATAAAAGATAAATGGGGGCAGGAGACTGCTCATTTTGAGTTTAAAAACATTCCATCTGGTGAAATTCGAGAAGCTGAAATGTTTGTAAATGCATCTGTTTTTGATATAAGATATTTTATTTTCCCCGATAAAGTCGGGCCGCTTGAAGAAATTCCTCCGGAAATTAGCGAGTTATATCTTGAAAATAATGAAAAATACGGAATCAATCATCCTGTAATTCAGAATGCAGTTAAAAATGTAGTAGGAAATGAAAAGAATCCCTTTTGGATTGCCAGAAAAATATTCAATTACTTGATTGATAATATGTATTACGAAATGGTCGGTGGGTGGAATACTGCTCCAACTGTTTTAGAAAGAGGAAATGGTTCGTGTTCCGAATATTCTTTTGTTTATATCTCAATGTGCAGAGCGGCAGGTTTGCCGGCTCGTTATGTCGGCTCGGTAGTTGTGAGGGGTGATGAATCAAGCTTCGATGATGTTTTCCATCGCTGGGTTGAAATTTATTTGCCTGACTATGGATGGATTCCCGTCGATCCGAGTGGTGGCGATAGATTTTCTCCACGCGATCAGGCTAATTATTTCGGACATCTTGCCAATCGCTTTCTAATTACAACTGAGAGTGGTGGTGGCTCGGAAACAATGGGTTGGACTTATAATTCAAATGATTTTCAAATAACCGAACCCAAAACCTTCTTGATTTTCGATCGTTTTGCTGATTGGGAACCGATTGAGTAAAAAATTGATTATTTTTGATTGATTATTTATTATTAAATAGAAGTATAACACATTAAAAATATTAAAATGAAAAATTACAAAAGAATCAATTTGTTAATTATGTTTTTTGCTCTGAGTGTTTTTGTCCTTGGCCAAAAAGAATGCAAAGTTTTATTACCTGAAATTTCGGGAACTTATGAAGGGAAATGCAAAAAGGGCCTTGCTCATGGTAAAGGAAAAGCAGTCGGAATAGATACTTACGAAGGCCGTTTTAGAAAAGGCTTACCTGAGGGTGTTGGAACATATACTTATGCAAGCGGTGCAAAATATATTGGAGAATGGTTGGGTGGAAAAAGAGAAGGAAAAGGAATATACACCTTTAAATTTGATAATAAAGATTGTATTCAGGATGGTTTATGGGAAAAAGGAAAATATTTAGGGCCCGAACCAATGAAGCCAAAAGTATTAATTAATAAGGGTGTTGACAGATATAGCATTGAAAGAATAGGCAAAGGCAATCCGGATAGAGTTCTAATTTCTTTTATACAAAACGGATCACCAAATAGAGGAATTTCCGAATTTCTGATATCGGGTAGTAGTGGGATTGAAATGAAGTTAGGAAATGCAATTGGTTATGAATTCATAGTATTTCCTTTTACTGGAAAAGTTAATTATATGACTTGGAATAAAATACATACTGCTCAACTCTTAGTAACATTTGAGTTTGAAATATATGGGCCCGGTAATTGGGAGGTAAGAATCCATAATTAATTCAGAATATTAATCACCGTATTGATAATTTTATGAGCATCCGGGCTTTTAATAACAACTTCATCAGCTCCGGCTTTTAATGCCCTTATATTTGTTTCTTCTTCCTGGTCACCTGTAAACAAAATTAATTTTATGTTATCGAGATTTTTGTCTTTCCTGATTTTAGAACATAATTCAATACCTGACAAAACAGGTAACATAAAATCAATCACCGCAGCTACGGGTTTTTCCTGTTTTATTAGATCGAAACCTTCTTCACCGTTTGTAGCCGTAATCGGGAAAAATCCGTTTTTTTGAAATAATCTTGCATATAAATGTAAAATAATCGGATTGTCATCAACTATTACCAATTTTCTCAATTCCTTTGCATTAATGCCGGTTTTATTTTCATCAATTGTTTCATCGTCAAGAACAAGAAGTTTATCAGTGTTTTTCAAAACTATGGTATCATCCGGAAAAATAAAATCCCTTCCTACCCTTCTTAATCCATAAACAGTTCTATCCATCTCTTCTGCAACAAAAGCAATGCTTTTACCAAGCATATCAGAACCGGTTTTTATTTCAATCCATTTTGGGACGATTTTTGTAAGTTCGTTAAATTCGGATGAGAAAAATGCATCATCATTTTCATTTAAAACCATATTTGCAATTTGTTTTCCGGTATTTATGTAAGGAGTTATAACTTTATCGGCACCTGCACGAATGATTTTCTTTTCCGACATCGGGTCTTCAGCTCTCGAAATTATATTTAATGTCGGGTTTAGTT
>Ga0222665_1000948_pt1 | contig 14890 bp, 11 predicted proteins | sample AntAcemetagen653_FD_179853 | JGI IMG/M metagenome (GOLD analysis project Ga0222665, IMG submission 179853) | Saline water microbial communities from Ace Lake, Antarctica - #653 | ecosystem: Environmental > Aquatic > Non-marine Saline and Alkaline > Saline | place: Antarctica: Ace Lake...
ATTATGTTAAAAGCCTTTGTATCTTCATCAATAAGATCAAGTAGTTCTGCCTTTGCAATCTGCATTTTCTTTGCAGTTTCATTCATCTGATCGTTAAACTTCTTATAACCTTTTTTGTTGTATGTAAGATTTGCGACCATTGCTCCAAGAGATGCAGCAAGAGATCCGCAAAGAGCAGCAACAGAACCGCCGCCAGGAGCTGGAGCGTCACTTGCAAGAAGATCCGCAAAACCTCCCACAGTCTGATCAACAAGTCCAGACTCTTCTTTAACCATATACTCAATGATCTTTTCTTCGGCTTTAAAAGGTGCTGCATCACTAAGTCCCAGAGACTGAGCAGCAATTTTTATGATCTCTTCTTCACTCTGACCTGCACATGAGCCAGCTTTTTCAAGATAGTGGATTCCAGCATCAAGCAACGCTTTTTTTGGAACAACACCGACTATCTCACTTCCTGTTATTCTCAGGCCTCTTTCTGTTGCAATTTCTGAAGCTGCATCAAAAACATGATGCATATTTGTAACGTTGTAATTAGTCAGATTTATTGAGATCTGCGCTCTTTTAAAGTCGTCAACATACCAACCGATAGCCTTACAGTTCTTAAAAAGTCCGGGCATCATGACATTGTTGCCTTTTTCGTCTTTAACTACTTCTCCCTTCGCGTCTTTTTTTGAATATCCCTGCTCACGAAGCCTGAAAGCAATATAGTTTGCCTTTTTAGCATTTGATGAATTGAGATTGAGATTGTAAGCAATAAGAAATTCTCTTGCTGAAACAGCGGTTGCACCTTTTGTCGGTCTGAATTCAGCTGGGCCTGCATCCGGCTTCCATTCAGGGTTTTTAAGTTTTGCTTCAAGACCTTCATACTCACCTGACCTTACCTTTGCAAGATTTGTTCTCTGTGGCGAAGTCGCAGCATATTCATAGAAATAAACAGGAAAATCGAGTTCTTCACCAAGTCTTTTTCCAAGATCTCTTGCAATTTCAACACATTCTTCCATCGTAACATCGCTTACCGGAATGATAGGGCAGACATCACAGGCACCAAATCTTGGATGAGCTCCTTTATGTTTGGTCATGTCAATAAGTTCATGAGCTCTTTTCACAGCATTAAAAGCCGCTTTTTTAACAGGTTCAGGAGCTCCAACCATTGTGACAACGGTTCTATTTGTGTCGAAACCCGGATCAACATCAAGAAGTCTAACACCCTTAACCTTTTTAATCTCATCAACGATCTTTTCAATAACTGAAAGGTCCCTTCCCTCTGAAAAATTAGGAACACACTCAATAATCTTAGCCATCTTGTTCTCCTTAAAACCCATTTAAAATATTAACTGAACCAATGCCACAAGAGAGTATAAATTCATTGATTTTGTGTCAAGAAAACCCACTGTAAATTGCCTTTACTATCTTTTTTCAGCTTTTCAATTGAATTTTTCCCGACCTTTCGTATAATCCTTAATCAGTGTTGTGTTTTAAGCTACATTCCTGGAGGAAATAATGAAAAAACTTGTAATGGTAACTTTTCTTGCAATCTTTGCGCTGATCTTTTCTTCATGTGCGATCGAAGAAGCGACCGGCAATGATTCTGAAAACAACATCAACGATGAATCCACTTCCGGCAATGATGACGGCAATGAATCAATGACAGATGAAGAAGAGACTCAGGATCGCACAGAAACTGAAGAAAAACCTGATATAGATAAGACAGAGATCTTTGTTGAATGTACTCCAGGGGAAACACAGGAATGTTATACTGGTCCAAGCAACTCAAAAGGAGTAGGCGCATGTAAGGCCGGCATTCAGACTTGTGTTGTAGACGGAACCGACTGGAGCGAGTGTGTCGGACAGGTTATTCCCAGCCCTGAAATCTGCGGAGACGGAATTGATCAGGACTGTAAAGATGGCGATATGACCACGGAAAATGCAGTTGATATTGACGGTGATGGATATACTTACTGTGACGGTGACTGTTGCGAAACATCATGGGACTGTATAGGAGAACCGGAAAAAGTAAATCCCGGGTCAACTGAGTTTGACGACAACGCCATTGATGACAACTGCAATGGTGAAGTTGACGAAACAATTATTTGCGATGAAGGTCTTTCACTTCAAAAAGACGACTACCCGGGAAATGCGGAAAAACTTGCAAAAGGAATGGGCGTTTGCGAAGGGCTTATCAAAGCGGAACTGTCACTTGCCGGAGATCCAGTATCAGAAAATATTGCAGACGATCAGTGCGACAACTACAGTAAATCAAACAGAGCAAGCCTTACAATGCCTTACTACGACAACAATTACAAAACTTTTGCGGTTGAAACTCAGTTTGGCAAGGCAATGATGCCACTTGAAGGTAAAGCTCTTACTATTCTTTCAACTGCCGACTGGGATCAGCCAACTGGAGATGCCGCATGTGCAACACTTGCTGCCGGAGACATGAAAACATCTAGCACCGTTCCTGCTGACTGGATCAATATGATGCTTAATTGTGAAATTCCAAAGGCCCCGTCATGTGGCGGATCAGCCCCTCAGGATGGACTTACAAATCAGTGTTCAGGCAAACAGATACCTTCTGTTCAAGATCCTATCATGTTAACTCTGACTATGCGTGCTCCATCAAATGCCAGAGCTTTTGAGTTCAACCTCTTCTTCATGTCGATCGAATTTCCGACAACTGTTTGCAATGACAGTAACTACAATGACTTTTTTATTGCTCTAATAGATTCAACTTACAACGAGCAGAATCCGGGAGCGGAATACATGAATCCATACGATAAGAATCTCGCAAAGGATACATTTGGCAATCCCGTGGGTGTTGACCTTGCACCTGCTGGACTTTTTACTGCATGCAATCCGAATTGTGGTGGTTTAACAGGGATTCCTAATAATTTGAAACAATTTTGTACAGGTGATCAGATTCTTGAGGGAACTGGCTTTGAGTCAACAACTTTTTTGGGACAATGCACTGCTAGCGGTGGAACTGGCTGGCTTAAAACAACTGGAAACGTTGTGCCAGGAGAAGAGTTCACACTTAGACTCGCACTATGGGAACAGGGAGTTGTTGGATATGGCCCTGACCATTCATGGGATTCAACTGTAGTACTTGACGGATTTAAATGGCTTCCTCAACCCGGAAAACCTGGAACCGAAGAAAAGTAAGAACTCATAAAATCTTAACAATTTCATAATAATTAATTAATCCAATTTTCTTTCTTGCATTTTTCTGGAGATAACTCATAATATACATGTCATTTATTTGGAGATTAGCCTAGCTATTTTTAGCTTTTTTATGGAGATACAATGAAAAGAACACTAATGAAAGAGTTGGAGAAATGGAAAAAGAAGTCTGACAGAAAACCTCTTCTTATTCAGGGAGCAAGACAGGTTGGGAAAACATGGCTGATAAAAGAGTTCGGCAGAACAATGTATAAACATGTGGTCTATTTAAACTTTGAAGAACACCCTGACCTGCAAAAACTGTTTCAAAGATCTCTTTCCGCACAATATTTAATTGAGCAGATCTCTCTTTATTTCGGTGCAGATATATCAAAACCAGAAACTCTTATTATTTTTGACGAGATTCAGGTCTGCACAGAGGCTTTGACATCATTAAAATATTTTGATGAACAACGTTCTGATCTTAACATTATTGCCGCTGGCTCATTGCTGGGTGTTTCTTTAAACAAAAAAACCCCGTTTCCTGTCGGCAAAGTAAATTTTCTAACTTTACATTCACTATCTTTTTCAGAATTCATTTCGGCTTCAGGCAACGAAATTCTTGCCAGACACTTAGCGCAGTCTCAAAAAGAAACTTCGATTGTTATTCACGACCAGCTTCTTGAATTATTCAAAAAATACCTTTTTACAGGTGGAATGCCGGCAGTTGTAAAATCGTGGGTCAATAAAAAAGATCCGGAAAAAGTTAGAGAAATACAAAAGGAGATAATTAAGGCATACCAAAATGATTTTTCAAAATATTCAACTGCCTCTGAAGCTATAAAAATTGGAGAAGTATGGAAAACTATCCCCTCAATACTTTCAAAAGAGAATAAAAAATTCAAATATAAAGATATTACACCTTCCGCCAGGGCATCTACCTACAGAACTTCAATTGAATGGCTGGAAAAAGCTGGTCTTATAAACCTCTCCTATTGTCTGAAAGTTCCAAAATTACCGATGTCAGGTTATTCTGATCCTTCAATTTTTAAGACTTATTTTCATGACGTGGGACTTCTTGGAGCTATGTTGAATGTGCCATCAAGAATGATCATTGAAAAAAACATTCTTTTCAGTGAGTATAACGGTGCTTTCATCGAAAACTTCACCGCATCTGAATTACTACGCTCAGGAGAAGAAGAATTATTTTACTGGAGCAGTAAGAGTGATGCTGAAATAGATTTCATTGCTTCGTTTGATGGGGATATTGTCCCTATTGAAGTTAAAAGTGGTTACAGCAGAAGAAAAAAAAGTCTTAAATCGTACAATTCAAAATATTTTCCTCGATATCTTATAAGAATGTCACCAAGAGAATTTGATATATCAGATAACTTTTTAAATATTCCTATCTATGAAGCCGGAATATGGAAAAATAGAATCTTAGAAAATCTCAACAATTTCATAACAATTAATTAATCCAATCTTTTTTTCTTGACAATAATTAAGCACTCTGGTACTTATTCCTCGCTGGTGCCCAGGTAGCTCAGTCGGTAGAGCAGGGGACTGAAAATCCCCGTGTCGGCAGTTCGATTCTGTCCCTGGGCACCATGTCTTCTTTTATTTCAAAAATTTTTAATTTTCACTTCATCATTGACAGAAAATGTTTTTTCTGTTGAACTGTGCCGACTTTTGAGGGAGGCAACTTGAGACCTTTTGTTTTTGCACTTGTTCTGCTTTCAGTTTTAAACACCAACGCAAAAAAACTTACTGAAACATACGACGAAGTTGATGAAAAAGCGCGAAAAACCAAGGTCGCCAAGGTCATAAAGATAAAAGAACCGGAAAAGACAGAAGACAAGAGCGGTTTTATCATAATTCCCATGATCTATTACACTCCCGAGACGAGCTTAGCTTTTGGTGGCAGTTTCATGTACTACTACCGCCTGAAAAACCAGACACTTAAAAACAGACCGTCATATTTTGAAACACATGTGATATATACGCTCAACAATCAGATCATCGGTGTTGCAAATGCGGAGAATTATTTTCTAAAAGAGCGGCTTCATCTTACCGAAAGACTTGAAGTCACAAAATATCCTGATGTTTTCTATGGTATCGGCAACGATAATCCCGAAGGACTAAAAGAAGATTTTACATCTTTCTACACACTTCTTGATCTTAATGCGGAATTTGCGACCTTTGACAGACTACTCGTGGGAATGACCTACAATCTATCATATTTTAAGATGTACGATAAAGAAGATTTCATTCGTTCTGAAAATCGTTTTGGAGAACTGATGGAGATTCCTGCCAGACTAAGCAATGGCTCAATTCCCGGTTCAGATGGAGGACTTTACAGCGGACTTGGAATTTTTCTAAGATACGATTCCAGAGATAAGTTCACGTATCCTTCAAATGGGAATTTTTCAACCTTCAAGATCCTCGGATACCATAAATATTTCGGTTCAGATGCTGATTTTCTCAAACTCGATCTTGATTTCCGTCACTACGTCGAACTATTCAGTGATGTTATTCTTGCAGTGCAGTTCAAGATGGAATTTAACTTTGGAGACGTTCCCTTTACTTTAATGCCCGAAGTCGGAGGAGCTGAAATGCTCAGAGGCTATCCCGAGGGAAGATATCGAGATAGAAACGCACTTTTTGTGCAGACAGAACTGAGGCTCCCACTCTACTGGCGTTTTGGATGGGTGGTGTTTTTCAGCCTTGGAGATGTCTTTAATGATCCAGATGAACTTAGAGCAGATCTTTTAAAATATTCCGCTGGAATCGGTCTGAGATTTACAGTTGACAAGCAGGAAAGAATAAATGTAAGAGCAGATTTCGGGATAACACCTGAAGGAGGCAACATTTACTTCTTTATGCTGGAAGCCTTTTAAGTCTAATTTTCACTTGAAAAATCCAAATGACAAGAGTATAGATAAATTGCGCGTGCGATTTTTATATTATTTCGTGTGCTTTTTACAATTCTTTATGGAGACTGAATATGACTATTGCAACATTGAAACTTTCTGGAAAAATCGAAAAAACTTTTGCAACCGAGATCAAAACATCATCACATTCATTTATTATCGATCAGCCAAAAGCTGCTGGCGGAAATGATGAAGGTCCTAATCCTCTTGAGATCTTTCTTTCTTCTATTGCTGGGTGTATCTGCGCAATCGGACAGATCATTGCAAGACAGGAAAGACTTGCGGTAGAAAGCATCTATGTTGAAGTGACAGGAGAGCTTGACAAAGATTTTCTTATGGGAAAAACTGAAGAAGGAAGAGCAGGATTCACAAAGATAACTTCTATTGTTGATATTAAAGGCAATTTAAGCGATGAGCAGAAAAAAGAATTCCTTGAAAAAATTGAGAAACGATGCCCTATCGCAGACAATATTGTCAACTCTTCTGAACTTCACTGCATTGTAAAATAAGCAAAACTCCAACAACTACCTTGACATATTAAACAATCTAATTAAAATTTACCAAGTTGCAGATTAATTCATTTTCAGAGGATATCATGCTTACAAAAAAAATAGCTTTGTCAGCTTTTTTCGTGCTTTCATTTTTTATCTTTTCCTGTGGCTCAGCATCAGATCCAGTAATTGATCTAACTGACGACTCGGGAAACGGCAATCTTACAGATAAGGATGGTACACCGGACACTGTTAATGACAACGGACTTCCTACAAACGATGATGATCCTGGAGACACTGGAAACACAGGTGACACTGGTGACACTGGTGACACTGGAAATACTGGAGACACTGGAAATACTGGAAATACTGGAAATACAGGAAATACTGGAAATACAGGTGACACTGGAAACACTGGAAACACTGGAAACACTGGAAATACTGGTAACACTGGAAACACAGGCAACACTGGAAATACTGGAACTCTATGTACATCCGGAGAAAAAGAATCTTGTTACACAGGTCCAACCGGAACTGAAGGAATTGGAAACTGTACTGCCGGAGAAAAAACCTGTAGTTCAGACGGAAAAAGCTGGAGTGAATGTGTTGGTGAAGTGCTTCCGGAACCTTATGAGATCTGTGGAGCCGACGATGATGATGACAACTGCAACGGAGTAACTGACGAAGGTTGCGTCTGTAATCCGGGCGAAACTCAAGATTGCTATACAGGACCTGCAGGCACAGAAGACATAGGGCTTTGCGTTGGTGGAACACAAGAATGTTTTGCAAGCGGTCTTGGCTGGGGCAACTGCGAAAATGAGATCCTTCCAATCCCTGAACTTGATGGGCTTTGTATAGATGGTGATGACAACAATTGTGATGGAACTGCGGATAATGGAATAGATCAGGATACTGATACTTGGACAACTTGTAGCGGTGACTGCTGCGACAACGAATCCGTTTGTCTTAATCCCGGAATTGTTAACCCGGGGGCAGTTGAATTTGTAGGTGACACTGTTGATAATGACTGTAATGGCTCAACAGATGAAGCAAGAGCTGGATGTTCATCAGGCACAAAGTTCTCGTCAACTGCGGCAATGGACCTTCTTAAAGCAATGGACATCTGTCAGATACACGACCCTGTAAAAAACACATGGGGAATCGTTGGAACTCCTGTTATAACAAGAGCAAGCGGTTCCGGCTCTGTAGATAATAAACAGTTCGGAGTAATGACTCAGTTTGGAACTGACTCTTCAAACACTCCTATTTTCGGCAATAACTTAGCGTCAATGTCTTCCGGAAGAGCTAGAGACGGCAACGACCCTGATGCAACAGCCACATATACTTATCAGTATGCTAATGGAAACCCTCCTTCTGATTTTACTTCTCCACACGGAGGAAGTCTTCCTCAAACAAATCCAAGTTGCGTAAGTGGATCAGGCGCAAACGATTCAGTAATGCTTAAAGTTCAGCTTAAAGTGCCAACAAACGCAAATTCGTTTTCTTTCGATTTCAGATTCTTCTCTCAGGAGTATCTTGAATACACATGCTCAGCATACAATGATTTTTTTATCACAATGCTCGATACGACTTGGACACCCGGAACTGGTGAAACTGCTATTCCTGCTGATAAAAACATAAGTTTTGATTCATCAGGGAACTATATAAGTGTAAACACCAGTCAGTTTTTCACTGTCTGCACACCAAAAACAGGATATACCTGCCCAGACGGATATATGCAGACGGCAGGAACAGGATACAATGCGGGAGTATATACCCGTGACTGCATAGATACAGACTTTTGGGGCGGTTGTGATGCCTATGGCCCATACTACTGGACTAGTGGTGGGATGGCCGGAGCTACACGCTGGCTCACAACCACTGCGCCTGTTGTGCCGGGAGAAACCATCACTCTGCGGTTTATTATCTGGGACACTTCTGATCAGAACCTGGATTCACTGGTCCTTCTTGACAACTTCAGATGGAATGCTGAAGGATCCGGTGGAGCAGTTACATTTGCATGCTGGGATCTAAACAAAAATGGTGTATGTGACTTAGCCACAGAAGATCTTAGTGGTGATGGAGACTGTACTGAAAGAGATTGTCAGGAAGAGTAATTAACGGCCAATCCTTCCAACCATTTCAACAAACCAGTAATTGTAAAGAATTCCTGAAGAAATTATTACATGTATCAGTAGTAGAATTTTCAGAGTCCACTGTTTTCTGACAAAAACAAGAACCGTGACAAAAAGAGATAGCAATACTGAATGCGGTATCATCATAACTCTGTCAACAATTTCAGGTCTTCTTAGAAAAAATTGAAACCCAATAAAAAAAGTCCCTGCCAATATTGAGAAAAAAAAGATTCTCTTTCGACTTTCACTGAAAAACTGTTTTAGCTCTTGCGAAAAAAGTATTGCCACGGTTATCAAAGAAGCAAAGAAAAAAACAAACGACATAAAATTCTGGAGCTTCATTCCGGAATTCACATAAAACATCACTTTTTCGGGTTTCTGGGGAGCTATTATTATTGTGCCGGCAAAAATCATAAGAGAAAGGTAACAGGATATTCCCATTACTATGCTTCTAAAAATATTTCTTGAAATATAGTATGATAGAACACTGATCCCGACAACGATAAGAATTAGTTCAATGGTCATAGCTTGATTTCTTTCAGAAAAAACCATAAATGTTGCAACATCTTTTAAATAAACACTAAAATCCTTAGCACTGATATAATTCATGCGCATTCTTTTAGATCCAAGAAACAGTACATTGTAAATAATAGGAATAAAAATAACCGGACTAAAAAAAGCCATCCACCAAGTTTCTTTCGGGCCCATTTTCATAATAAATTTAAAGTTCAGAAGAAAAAGCATGAAAACAAATAAGAACCAATAGTTATGATGAAAAATCAGGTTGTTAAAGTCCACAAACTTGGAAAAATGGGCTTCAAGTAGAAACCTTGACATTGTAACGCTGAAAAAGAAAAGATATGCAACAAGATATTTTGAGTTCCCGAATTCCCTGATTTTCATATATCCTCCACTACTAGTCTTTTACGAGGCTAACGAACTCTGAAAATAAATCAAGAAAGAGTCTTTTTTTTGACTTAAATCAGCTTTTCTGATATTACTAGACTGACGTGTCAGTTTGTTTTTGTGTCGGAGGACGAAATAATGTTAAAGATCAAGGTGTTAGCCAAGCAAGTGCCGGATACAGCGAATATTACCGGAAATGCTATGAAAGATGACGGAACTGTTAACAGAGCTGTTCTTCCCGCGGTTTTTAATCCGGAAGATCTAAATGCACTTGAGCTTGCTCTGTCAATAAAAGATACTATTGCAGATTGTGAAGTAACTGTCATCACGATGGGGCCTCCAAAAGCTGTTGAGATCCTTAGGCATTCTCTTTTTATGGGAGCGGACAAGGTCTATCTTATCAGCGACAGAAAATATGCGGGAGCTGATACTCTTGCAACATCCTATGTGCTTTCCGAAGCAATAAACAAACTTGGTGGTGCTGACATTGTTCTTGCCGGAAGACAGGCGATTGACGGCGACACTGCACAGGTTGGTCCACAGGTTGCAGAAAAGCTTGGTTTTAATCAGATAACCTATGTTTCGGGCGTTAAGGAAATTACCGAAAACTCTGTAACTGTTGAAAGAGATGGGGAATATCAGACTGAGCTTATCAGAGCTGAACTTCCAGTTCTTATGACAATTACCGACACTGTTAACTCCCCTCGTTATGCCAACGCTTCCAGAATGCTCAAATACTTTAAAAGTAATATTGCTTCAGAGATCCCGCAGGAAGAGCTTGAGCTTGCAGAAAAAAGTGGCCGTATAATTCCACTTATCACCAACGATCTGCTTGAGCTTGAGCCTGAAAGATGCGGTCTTAAAGGAAGTCCTACAAAGGTTCACAACATAAAAAGCATTACTCTTACTGGCGGCGACCTCCAGATGTATGGAAAAGAAAATGACGGTATCAAGGCTCTTATCCGTGATATCATGAAAGATTATGTTGAGGTATAAAGATGAAAGCACTTGTATTTATAGAAAAAAACAATCAAACTGGAAAACTCAGACCAGTATCGCTTGAGCTTGCATGGAAAGCACATTCGCTTATCAAACCTCATAATGGAGAGGTTGTAGGCATTTTTGCAGGAGATAGTCTTCCTGCCGACCATGAAGATCTTTTCAGCTACGGAATTGACAGGATACTTTTCTACAAAAACCCTGGCCTTAAGAATCTTCAGTCTACAGCAATGAAGCACATTCTTACCGGAATGATAAAAAAAGAAAAAGCTGACATTGTTCTTTTCGGTGCGACTCATACCGGCAGAGACATAGCTCCGCTTATTGCGTCAAAACTTAGAACCGGACTTACAGCAGATTGCACTCAGCTTCAGATCGGCGATTACAAGGACAAGGGGAATATCCTTTTTCAGATCCGCCCTGCTTTTGGTGGAAACATTCTTGCAACAATCATCACTCCCGACAACAGACCAATGATGGCGACAGTTCGTGAAGGTGTAATGCTTCTTCCTGAAGAAAAACTACAAAAAACGGTGAAACTTGAAGAATTTACCATGGATTTTGATAATTCATGGGTAAAGAACGAGTTTCTTGAGATAGTTCCAAAAATTTCAAAGGTCAATTTTGATCACGCCAACATCATAGTTGCCGGAGGTGCCGGGGTTGGTTCAAAGGAAAACTTCAGACTCCTTGAACAACTTGCTTCTGTTCTTGGCGGAGAAGTTGGAGCAAGTAGAGCTGCGGTTGACTTCGGGTTTATTGAAAAAGATCATCAGGTTGGACAGACTGGTTCTGTTGTAAGACCTAAACTTTATATAGCCTGCGGAATTTCAGGATCGATCCAGCATAGAGCCGGAATGGAAGAATCAAAGAAGATAATCGCAATAAACAAAGACCCTAACGCTCCTATTTTTGCTGTTGCTCACATGGGAATTGTTGGCGATCTTAATGAGATTATCCCGATAATGATCAAGTACCTGAGGGAGGAATAAATGGCCGGATTTTATACAGAAAACAAAGAGTTTTTCTTAAAACAACTAAAAATTGATGAAATAATAAATGACCTTGAGAATGATTTTACAGAAATCTCAGGCAACGCTCCAGCGAGTCTTGAAGAAGCACATCAATGGTACAAAATGGTTCTTGATAATGCGGGAAAGATCTGTGAAGAATTCATTGCTCCAAGGGCTGAAGACGTAGATGCCGAGGGTGCCTGTCACTGCAACAGTTCAACTGTAAAATGGGCAAAAGGAACGAAAGAAAACATGGACGTTCTTGCACGCGCCGGTTACATGGGTGGAACTCTTCCAAGAAGATACGGCGGACTCAACATGCCTGTTACTGTCAACAACGTAATTGTCGAGATGGTCTCTCAGGCTGATGCCAGTCTCATGAATCTTGTCGGTCTTCAGGATATTGCTGTAACACTCTATAAATTTGGAAACGAAGAACAGAAAGACAGGGTTCTTCCAAAATTTTGTAGTGGCGAGGTCAGCGGATCAATGGCACTGACTGAACCTGATGCCGGAAGTGATCTTCAGGCAGTAATGCTTAAGGCTTTTGAAGAAGATGGAAAATGGTATCTTGACGGTGTTAAGCGATTTATCACAAACGGTTGCGGCGAAGTTTCTCTAGTTCTTGCAAGAAGTGAAGCAGGAACAAAGGACGGTCGCGGACTTTCGATGTTTCTTTATGAAAGAGATCGTGATAACAAAATGATAATCAGAAGAATTGAAGACAAACATGGAATTCACGGATCACCAACTTGCGAGCTTCAGTTTAACAAAGCTGAGTGTGAACTTGTCGGAAAAAGAAGATTCGGACTTATAAAATATGTCATGAGCCTCATGAACGGTGCAAGACTTGCAGTTTCTGCTCAGGCCATGGGAATCGCTCAGGCAGCTTACGAAGAGGCTGTAAAATACGCAAATGAAAGAGAACAGTTTGGAAAAGCAATCGTACATTTTCCTGCAGTTTATCAGATGCTTGCAGATATGAGAGCTGAGATCGAAACATCAAGACTTCTTCTCTATCACACATCGCTTGCCGTTGATTATATGGACATGTATGAAAGAAAAACTGAAAAAGGTGAAAATGTCAGAGCTGAAATGAAAAAATGGACAGCAAAGGCTGATTTTCTCACTCCGCTTGCAAAGTTCACAACAACTGAAATGGCAAACAAAGCAGCCTATGATGCAGTTCAGATCCACGGCGGATGTGGATTCATGAAGGACTTTCCTGTTGAAAGACTTTCAAGAGATGCAAGAATTACAAACATCTATGAAGGAACAACTCAACTTCAGGTCGTAGCAGCTCTTCCCAGGATTTCAAGCGGACTTTTCAAAGACATGGTTCACGAACTTCTTGAAGAAGAAAAAGAACATTCCCCTGAGATCTCAAAGAAGATATTTGATGAAATTGATAAAATAATGACTGCAATTGAGAAAATCAAAGGCGTTGAAAACAAAGAACTTATTGATTACTGTGGAAACTACTTTGTTGAAGCAGCATCGATCCTTTACAGAATGACTCTTTTTGTACCAGTTGCAAGAAACAACGAAGAAAAGAAAGACCTTTTTGATTTCTACGCCTCAAAATCCTTAGACAGAACAAGCTATCTTCTTTCAATGATAGAAACTTTCAACAAAAACTATTCCGATAGCCCTGATTCACTCAAGAATCCATTCGTGAAAAAGTGAAAAACACCTGCCCACTCTGCGAAAATTCAGGCATTGCCTTCTTTAAAGATGAATTCTTTGAATGCGTAAACTGTAAGGGAATTTTTAGAAATCCTCAAAGCTATCCTGACCAAAATTCAGAAAAAAGTCGTTACGAAGAACACAATAATGACGTTTGTGATCCCGGATATCAAAAGTTCGTTTCTCCCATCACCTCTTTTGTGATGAAAAACTTTAAAGCAGAAGATTCCGGACTTGATTATGGTTGCGGCCCCGGCCCGGTGGTTGCAAAAGTTCTAACGGACAAGAACTATAATATCAAACTGTTTGACCCATTCTTTAAAAACGATGTGGATCTGCTTAAAGAGAAGTATAGTTACATTGTCTGCTGTGAAGTCATTGAACATTTTCATCAGCCAAAAAAAGAGTTTAGAAAGCTTAAGGAAATGCTAAAAAATGATGGAAAACTCATCTGCATGACTCACATCTACACGCCAGATATTCCTTTTGATAACTGGTACTATAAAAATGACCAAACACACGTTTTCATATATCAGAAGGAAACTATTGAATTTATTAAGGAATGCTTTAAATTTAGTTCGGTGATGGTTGATAAAAAGTTGGTGGTTTTTAGTAGTTAGAGTTTCATTTATATTTCTTTTAATCCTAACTCTTTCAAGTACTTATTGTGATCCTTTGTTTTATCTTTAATCTTTTCATTTATGGAGACCAAACGCTTATTCACTTCATTTAAGTCGATCTGTACTTCATCTTCTGCCGTACTCACATATCTTGAAATGTTGAGATTATAGCCGTTCTTTTCAATCTCTTCCATTGAGACTTTTCGTGAATAACGCTCCGCTTCTTTTCTGTACTTGTAAGTTCCAACAATGCTTTCAATGTTCTTTTCATTAAGTGTGTTCTGTCTTTTACCTTTTTCAAAGTGCTCGCTTGCATTAATGAATAGAACGTCATCTTCCTTTTTACATTTTTTCAAAACGAGAATACAAACAGGAATGCCGGTGGAATAAAAAAGATTAGCAGGCAAACCTATAACAGTATCAATGTTGTTGTCTTTTAACAGTTTAGTTCGGATTCTTTCTTCTGCTCCACCACGAAATAAAACTCCATGAGGCAGGATAATTGCCATTGTTCCTTCTTTGCCAAGAAAGTGAAACCCATGTAAAAGGAAAGCAAAATCGGCAGCTGATTTCGGAGCCAAACCGTAACTTTTAAAACGAAAATCCTCAGCTAAAGTATCGTTTGGTTCCCAGCGTAAACTGAATGGAGGATTTGCAACTACAGCATCAAACTCGGTTTTCTTGGAAGGATTCATTTCATTTAATAAATCCCACTGATTTTTTAACGTATCACCGTGATAAATCTCAAATTCACTATCCTTCATGCCGTGCAGAAGCATGTTCATTCTGGCAAGGTTGTAAGTAGTTATGTTATTTTCCTGACCATAGATTTTTCCAACAGTTCCGTCATTGCAGTATGTGCTAATATAGATGTCGCCTCAAATGTGGGAGAAGGGCATGTCATATTCGAATTCAGTAAAACGAGGAATTTTGAAAAAGGTTTTACCACCTGAG
>Ga0222665_1000951_pt1 | contig 14879 bp, 20 predicted proteins | sample AntAcemetagen653_FD_179853 | JGI IMG/M metagenome (GOLD analysis project Ga0222665, IMG submission 179853) | Saline water microbial communities from Ace Lake, Antarctica - #653 | ecosystem: Environmental > Aquatic > Non-marine Saline and Alkaline > Saline | place: Antarctica: Ace Lake...
CTGTTTGTTTTCTCATTTCAGGTTTCCCTTTTTTTACAGAACACATTACTAAATCTCCAACTCCGCCGTGTGCGTGTCTTCTTTTTACAGTTTTTGCTCCTTGAACTGAAAATATTCTTAAAATTTTAGCTCCTGAATTATCACATGTTGGAATTACTGAGCCAACCGATAACCCTTTAGTCATACTTGCTTTATGATTCTTCATTTTGCTCCTCATCCTTTTTGTTTTCTATTTCTTTTTTCTTAAACTTGTGTTTTCCTTCTTCTTCTAATCTTTTATCAAGTTCGTATGTGTCTTCTTTTCCTAAGATTTTTACAATAGCGAAATGTTTTGTTTTACTTATAGGTCTACATTCTTGTAGCATAACTATATCTCCTTCTTTAGCATTTATTGCGTCTGAATTGTGAGCGGAAACTTTAGTTCTTAATTTTAAATATCTTTCATATTTTGGCAAGAATTTTTTCCGATCCCAAGATACAACAGCAGTTCTCTGCATTTTTGTTGATACTACAGTTCCTATAAATGATTTACCTCTCAATTTTAATGATCCAGTAAACGGGCAGTTTTCATCTTTTTCAAGATTATTTATATTTTCAGGTGCTTTAATTCCTTTCCCTGGGTTTTTTATTTTTTCCATTCTTTTTTCACCGATTTTTCGAGTGTTTTGATTTTTTTTTGTGTTATTTTTATTCTATCTTCCGGTTTAAATGATAACATTTTTCCGTAGATTTTTTGATTGTTTATTTGTATTATTATTTGATTTTTAGGTATGGTTTTTTCTTTTTTTTCTGTTTTTATAGTTAGCGTATTTTTCGTTTCGTTTACAACTTTGCCTTTGATCCCGTTTATTGTGGGATTTTTTGCATCTATCACAGTTATTGTTTTACCTATCAATTCTTGTTTAATTACGTCTTCTTCCACGGAAATCACTTTCGATAACTTTTATTGACTCTGCAGAAAAACCCATTAATATTAGTTCTTTTCTTACATTTTGTAAATGTTTTCCTTGTAATTCAACAACTCCTTGTTTTGCCGTTCCGCCGCAAGCAAATTTATTTTTTAATTTTTTTGCAACGTCGTTCAAATCAATTTCTTTTGAATCAATTCCTGTGATTATTGTATTTATTTTTCCGAATTTTCTTCTATCTATTTTTACTTCTATAACTTGAGATTCTTTAGCTATAGATTCACAAACACAAAGTTCGCCTGGTAATCCGCACGTTGGGCATATTTCACTCATTTCGTTTTAACTCCAAGTTTTTTTTCTTGTAAAATAGTTTTTAATCTAGCAATTGTTTTTTTTGTTTTTTTTAACAATCCTGGATTTTTTATTTGAGTTCCTGTAGCTACTTGTGCGTTTAATTTGATTAATTCTTTTTGTAAGTCTAGCACTTTTGAATTCATGTCTTCTTCAGATAATGATCTTATTTCTTTCGCTTTCATTTTGTCTCAACCTTTTCTTCAGAAGCTTTTTCTTCTTTTTTAACTTCAGTTTCTACAACTTTTTTCTCAGAAACTTTTTTAGTTTCTTTTGATTCAGCTTTTTCTTCAGCTTTTGTTTCTTTAACCTTTGTTACTTTAGGTTTTTCAACTTTTTCTTCTTTTTTAACAACTTTTTTAGTTGATTTTTTTGTTGATTTTTTAGAAGTTTTTTTAGTTGCTGATTTTTTTGCTGATTTTTTAGAAGTTTTTGCTTCGATTTCTATATCTGTTTCTTCAATAATTTCTATTGGCTCATCTAATATAGTAATATCATCCGGAAGTATTGTTTCTTTTGGCATAATTCTCACTTGGATTCCCACAGCACCTAATTTTAAATATGCTGTAGCATACGCGATTCTTACTCCAGTTAATGCAATATCTCCTGATTTTTTTAAGTATCCTTGGTAGAATCTCCAACTTTTTGCTCTTGAACTAGGAACTTTTCCACTTATTAATATTTCTGCACCTAACGCACCAGCTCTCATTACTTCGCCTAATGATTTATGCCCAACTCCTTTGAATCTTTGTATACCAAATCTTTCTAAAGAATTCGCAACTTTTTCAGCAACCATTTTCGCATCTAAATTAACATTAGGAACTTCACTAATTTCTATTTGTGGATTTTCTAGATTAAATTTTGATCTTAATACTTTTGTTAAAAGTTTAATATTTGATCCTTTTCTTCCAACTACAATTCCAGGTCTTGCTGCATAAATAACTACTTTATCACCTAGTGGTGTTTTTTGTAATTTTACGTGACTTAGCCCCATGTTTCTTAGAGTTGAAGAGATATATTCTTGAATCTGAAATTCTTTTAATTTTTCACTTACTATTGTTCTCTCTATCATTTTTGTTCCTCTTTTGGAGTCTCAGGTTTTGCTTCTTCAACTTTGGGAGTTGCAGGTTTTGCTTCTTCAACTTTTTTTTCTGAAAGTTTTTTCTTTTTTGAAACTTCTGCAAGTACAATTTCTACATGTGATCTTTTGAACACACTTCGTCTTTGTCTTCCTCCGTGCATTGGAGTTGATGCTTTATGTGCACAAACATGAACTATTTTTAATAATTCTGAATTTAATCCTTTTTCTTGTGCGTTAGCTTCTGCATTGTTTATTACTTTCAGTATTGCTGTTGATGCTTTTACAGGGAATGCTCCTGAAGCCATATGTCCTCTTTTGTGACCAATTCCGTTTCTAAATCTTTTGTATTCTATTGGTTCTTTGAGTTCTATTGCTTTTTCTAGTATTCTCTTTGCAGCAGTTATACCTTTGTTTCTTATGGTTGAACAAATTTCTATTGATTGTTTTGTAGAAATTCCTAAATCTCTTCCTACTGCTCGAGCCATTTTCTCTTGGTTGTAGTTTTCAAATGAATGATTATATTTTGCCATTTTTTTATCCTTCCTTATCTGCCTACAGTTTTTGAAGATTTAGTTGCACCTACTCCTGCTGAACTATGTCCTACTCTTTTTCTTGAAGATGCAAACTCTCCTAGTGAGTGTCCCATCATTTCAGGTAATATTATAACCGAATCAAAAGTTTTTCCAGTATATACTCCTATTGTCATCCCTACCATTTCTGGAAGAATCAACATTGCTCTGCAGTGAGTTTTTATATTGGATTCGCCTATTCGAATTTTATCTAATAATATTTTTTGTGCTGGTGTAAAACCCCTTGTAAGTTTTCTTCTTGCTGTTGCGCCAAAGTGTTCTGCAAGCTCTTTGAAACTCATTGCTTGGAAATCTTCAAGTTTTTTTCCGTGATGTGTGAATTCTTTTTTTGCCATTTAGTTCACCTTTTTTTTCTTCCAGTTCTTCTAGCTGCTACTGTTCCAACTTTTCTTCCTGGAGGTGCGTTCTTTGATATAGGTCTTGCTTTAGACTTTCTTGATGTTCTTTTATTACCGAATGGGTGATCTACTGCATTCATTGCGGATGCTGATGATCTTGGCCATAATTTGTTTTTAGCCTTCATTTTGTAATATGCATTTCCTGCTTTTAATAATGGTTTTTCTGGTCTTCCGCCTGATGCAACAATTCCTATTGATGCTCTGCATAATGATGAAAAACTTTTCTTTTTCTTTGAAGGTAATTGAATTACTACTTTTTTTCCTAATTTTGAAATAAGTTTTGCGAATGTTCCTGAACTTCTTACAAATTTTCCGCCATCTCCCGGGGTTGATTCAATATTATATATGAACGTTCCTTCAGGTATGTTTTCCAATGGTAATACATGTCCTTCTTTTAATTCTGCTTCGTTTCCTGCTTTTAGAATGTCTCCAACTTTTACTCCTTCCGGCGCAATTGTTAAAACCATTTCTCCAGTTTCATATTCTATTGCAGCTAATGGTGCTGAATGTCCTCTACATTTTACAAAATCTACAATCACTCCAGATATTGTTTCTTTAGTGTATGAATTGTGTTTTGCTTCTCCTTTGTAATTAAAACTTGGAGCTCTATATGTTGGACTTCCTTTTCCTCTTGCTTGTGAAATTATACGTTTACCCATTTACATCAACCCCAAATCAGTTGCTACGTCAATTGCCTGAAATTCTGGCGTTAATTTAACATATGCTTTTTTCTTTCCTTGCGGAGTTATTAATGTGTTCACTGATTCAACTTTTACGTCAAATACATTTTCTACTGCTTTTTTAATTTCAGCTTTTTTTGCTTTAAGAGTTACTTGGAAAACTAATTTATTTTCTGATTGCATTACTCTTACAGCTTTTTCAGTAGATATTGGGTGATTTATTATCATATTCATTCTTTAATCACCTTTGTATTTAAGAATAAATTGTCTTTTGACATTTGTTCTATTGCTTCTTTTGTGAATAATGTTGCTCTTCCAATTTCTGCGCCAGGTGCTAATAATTCTGCGTTTAAATTTCTAACTTCTTTTATTTCTATTCCTGGTATGTTTAATGCTGCTTTCATTAAAGGACATTTTTTTGATACTACTAATAATACAGATTTTGGTGTTCTATATTTTCTTCCTCTTAATCTTGCAACTCCCGCTCTGAAAGTTCTTACTTTTGCTCGATTCAAATCTTCTTGTAATCCTAAAGCAATTAATGCGTTTCTTGCATCTTTTGTTTTTTGAATTTCTTGAAAACTTGTTTCTAAAACGAATGGATAAGTTGTAGGAATTTTATGTCCTCTTTTTTCCACAATTTCTTTTTGTATTGTTGCAGATATTGCGCTTCTTATTGCTTTTCGTTTTTCTTTAACGTTGATTTTTTTCTCCCATTCTTTTTCTGCTTTTGGTGCGTGTGCTCTTCGTCCACCTACAGTTCCTGGAATCATTGCGCCAACCCAATGGAATCTTGTTCCTCTTCTTGTATGGATTTTTCTTGGAATTCTTGAAATTCCGTGTCCATATGAACCTCTATATTTTCTTCTTCTTCTAGATAGTTCTGCAGAATGTTTTTTACCTGCTTGAGGATCTGCACCATAAGGTTGTCTCTTATTTGCTTGAATAACTTCTACTGCTCGTTTAATTAAGTCAGCTCTAACAGGTTCTTTAAATTGTATTGGTAATTCAATTTCTCCTGTTGAAGTATTTGTTGGTGATATAATTTTAAGTTTCATTTTACTTTCCCTGTTTTGATTCAGTGCTTATCATTTTTATTTCAGGAACAAATCCTTCAAATTTTGGATTAGGTCTTGATGCGATGTTAAATCTAACTATTCTATTTACTGAACCTGCAACTCCGCCTTTTATTAAAATAAAATCGTTTTTTACGTTTCCGTATTTTACGAATCCGCCGTCTGGATTTATTTCTTCGGGTGTTGATCCAATTTTTAATATTAATTTATTAAATTCTGTTCTTTGATGAAATCCCATTTTACCTGGAGCCGGAACTCGATACATAAAATGTCCTTGTCCTTTCCATCCACCTAATGATCCTGCTGTTCTAATTCCTTTTTCTGATCGATGGCTTGTTCTGTGAATCCCAAATCTTTTTATTGCTCCAGAAAATCCTTTTCCTTTCGTTATTGCGTGAATATCTACTTGTTGTCCTACTTTAAAAATATCTTTTACAGATATTTCTTTTGAGATATTTTCTTTTGCAAATGTAAATTGTTCTTCTACGCTTCCACCTAGTGCGATTTCAAAAATTTCAGGTTTTTTCTTTCCAATTCCTGTTAATTTTGGTTGCGTATATACTAGAAGTCTTATTTCTGAGTAGTCTGCAAAATTTAATTTTGCCATATCCGTAGTTTTTTTAACAGTTGGTATTTTTCTTGATAATTCCTTATCTGATTTTGCTAATACTTCTGTAGCTACTCTTTTTCCTAAATTACTTTGTTTATAGAATCTTACACCATAAACTTTTAATGGTGGACACTCTATTACTGTAACAGGGAATGATACTAATTCTCCTTTTGAAGGAGAGTTTTTTCTTGAATCATTAAATAATATGTGAGTCATTCCTGCTTTGTAACCTGCAAATCCTGTAAGATTTACATTTTTACCTCTTGGGTGATATCTAACCCTTGCATAATGTCTTTTGGACCGTACTCTTGGCCAAAACTGCATACTTCCCGATCTTGGATTTCTTATTCTTGGCATGTTATTTCACTTTTTTTATTATTAATTATATTGTGTAATTGACTAGAAATAGCGATTAAACTTCAATTTTGCCTCTATAGACATCATCGATAATTTAAACCTATTCCTGAAGTCATCCACAGGGTATCCGAACCTTTACCGGACACGGACCCGATTAAACTCCTTTTCAGGTTTATCGTAAATGTAAATGTGTACTTTTCGCTTGAATTAAGCGAATCACACTCTTTATTTGTAAGTTTAAAGATGATTTATCCAGTTTATAAATGTTATGATATGTAAGAAATAAAAAACGTAAACTCTGCATTTTAACGCATCATTTAAGCTTTTTAAAATTTTCTTCGAAAAAAACAGTTATTACTTCTAAATCTGCGGTTGCAACAGTATATATCAACATTTCTTCAAAAGAACGATTAGAAATATTTTTTTTAAAATTAAGCTTTAAACTATTACGAAAACTCCACAATTTTAAAAAATTGTCAATCAAAGCAGTTTTATTAAATTTTAAAAGACATCTTAAAAAATCTGAAACTAATATTTGTTCAGATTTATTTTTTATATTTTTTATATTATCCGCAATTTTTACATTAATATCTTCGTTTTCTTTCAAAAAATCTTTAGAAGTCGTTCTTAAATATAATAACCATTCTCTAAATACGCTAATATCAAATTTTTCTCTATAACGATTATCCACTTCAAAATAAAAATCATCTAAAATATTTTCATTAGCATTATGAGATATTAAAATTTCAAAGTTAGAAGAATTTTCATGAAGGAAATTTTCTGGTTGAAATTCGAAATTTTTAGTTTCGTATTCATCAAAAAATGGAAAATATATTTTAAATTTTAAATCAGCATTCTTAAAAAAAGTTATATCAATTACTGATAAAAACTCAAATATATCTTTATTAATTAAAAAACATTTTTTACTTTTTTTATTAATTTTATAAACTTTCAAAAATGAATTATGAAATTGTGTAAAAGGCATAGAAATTTTTAAAACAGGAGTATCTACCTTGATAAAACCTTTATCAATTGTTAAAATAGGAAAATCTTGCTGAGAATTAATATCTAATTCTACTTTTTTAACATCATAACTTTGAATTGATTTATTTTTTCTTTTAAAAAACATAATTTATATTATAGTGCATACGTATATAAAATTATCGCCATAAATTTGTAAGAGTTCTTTATTATTTAGAAGTAGTTTTGATATCTGCGTCTTTATCTTCAACATCTGAAGAGGGGGCAGGATTGCTCGTATCCTTAGTATTATCTGCATCAACCTTTGCATCAGCAGCATTCTTTTCTTTTATTAATTTTAATTTCTTTTTTTCTGCATCTTGTTTATCTTTTCTTTTTTGTCGCTTAAGTTCTTCTTTTTCTTGTGCTTTTTCTTCTTTTTCAGCCATTTTTGCTTTTTTTACAACGTAGGGCACAGGATTTTTTATAAATTTACAAAAACCATCAGGTTCACAGAATCCTAAATCTTTGTAATATGCAATATTATTGCAGTTTGGTGGTAAAACTTTTTCTTTCTGTTGTTTAGAATACCTTATTTGTCCGGTTATATAAACTTCTCTTAGAGGTTCAGGATTATTTTTGTTCCATTCTGTTAATCTTGTTTGTATATCATCTAATTTCCATCCTACACTTTGAAAAAAGTTTACAAGTAAAAATAAACATCTTTTTTTCCCATCTTCCATTCCTTTTAACATTTTTTTTATGCAGGGTGGGAAAAATATTTCTGGTAATGCTACTTCTAATTCTTCAAATTCTTTTTCTTTTAATGATTCTGAGTTATATTCTTTAACTGTTTCTTCTGCAGTTTTTTTCTTTTCTTCTCTTCTTCCAATATAATCGAATGCTTGGACTATTAATTTTGTTGCTTCTCCAGGTATTATGTTTTCAGGATCTAAAAATTTAAACTTGTTAACATTCACAACTTCAGGTTTTGAAGTGTTTATATCAAAATTTAATACGTCTTCAGGGTCTATTGGTATTGATATCAATCCCGATTTTTCATTAAAAGAATAGGCCATTCGATATAAGTGTCTTGAAGAAATTAATATTGTATCTAATTCTAATACAGTATACGGGTCAAACATTCCATCTTTTACAACTTCGTCAAATGTTGTTCCGGTTTTTTTCATTATCTCATCAACATCTTCTTGTTCCAACATATGTTTTGCAAAATGTTCTCTTATCATTTCTTTCAAGTATTCTGTAATCCTTCTGGGTCCTTCTGGAAACAATAATCTTGTCTGAGTATCTTTTATTATTTGAGGAAATGATTCAAAAGGTAATCCTATGTGAAATCCGTGATTTCCTGAAAATTTACAAGAAATATTTTTTATTCCGTGATGCTGCATTGCTTTGATTAAATAATGTGCTGCGATTTTTGAATATTCTAAAAACGGACAATCAATATCTATAACTAAATCCCAACCAATTCTTTGTTCGTCTAATTCTTTTTTTGGCATTCCCGGTCTTAATATTAAAGGATTTTGCCATCTTTCCTCTGAAATATGGAAACTCGTAACTCCTTTTTTTACTGATTCTAAAACATCGGATGGATAAACTAGAATATCTGGCCTTTTTGCATATCCTTTTCCACTATATGAACCTATTGCTTCCTTATCATCAGCACATTCTACTATGGCGTTCTGGATTTCTACGGATTTATAATAATTTAATGCAGTACCCAAAGAAATTGTCTTATATTTTGCCATTACTATAAAAAAAATAGATTAACTATATAATAACTATTTTTATTTATTTAAACAGATTAGTAAACTTTTTAAATAGAGTTAGAAATTAACCATTTGATAAACATGTATTCAGCATATCTTTTAATACAAACAAAATTTGGTAAAGCCGCAGATGTAGTTTCCGCGCTTAAAGAATTTGAAGAAGTTTCTAATGTTGATTCAGTATATGGTCGTCATGATCTTGTGGTGAAAGTTGAAGTTGAAACTCCTAAATCTTTGGAATTATTTCTTAAAAATAAAATTTTAACTATTGAAGATATTCAATCAAACGAAACTTTAATCATTGAACATTCAGAAGAATTAGAAATTGATGAAGAGTAATTATATTAATTCTTAAATTTTTTTTATTTAACTTATTTATTTTCTTTTTCATACGTTGTAGTTAATAATTTTTGTATTTCTTCTGCTTTTTTTGTACCTATACTTTCAACCGTTTCTAAATCTTTTGCCGAAGCATTAATTATTTTTTTTATTGTTCCAAATTGTTCTAATAATCTTTTTGCAAGTTCTACTCCTATTTTTGGCATTGAAGATATTAAATATTCTTGTTGTTCTTTTATTGTCGCCGATTTTTTTGAACTGTGCGGATTAAATTGTGTTGTTGTTTCGTCTTGTTCTCTTTTAGCAATTGCGATTAATTGTTCTGCGGTATCATTTTCATCTGTTGTCATAATTATCGGTATTCCGTAGGCAACTGTTATTGTCGCTATCATTCCTCTTACTGCGTTCGGATGTATACTTCTTTGTGAAAATAAACTTTCTTTTCCTTCTATTATCAATAATGGTTTTTCATAATTCTGTTTTAATGATTTTATTTGTGAAAGTAATCTTCCATCGATTATTGAGTTTACGAAATCCAATACTTTTTTGTATTCTACTGCACACCTGTTTGATAATAAATAATCTCCAACAATTAATTGTTTTTGTTCTATCAATATGTTCTTATCTATTAGTTGTTTTAACATTCTTGATGATTTTTCTCGATGATCAACTATTATTTTAAATTGTTTTTCTTTTTGTAAATAATTATTTAATGAATTGTTTGAAGCTTTTGGCAATGATAATTTTTTTTGTGTTTCTCTCATAACTGTCGGAGATTTTATTATTTCTTGGAGTACTCTTTTCATTTTTCTTTCTTTGTGATGTGCACTCCATTTGTATACTTCGTCTCGGGTGTTTTTAGTCATTAAAATCATAACTTTACCTTTTGATTGTCTTCCTGTTCTTCCTCTTCGTTGTATTGTTCTTATTCCCGAAGGCACAGGTTCATAAAATAAAACTAAATCCACACTCGGAATGTCCAGTCCTTCTTCGGCAACCGATGTCGCAATCAAACAATTAAATTTTTCGTTTTTAAAATCTTCAATTATTTTTTTTTGTTCTTTTTGTGTTAATCCAGAATTTTTCTTTTTTGCTTGGCCAACAAATACTTTTGAAGATATGTTCGATAAAGTTTCTAGTTCTTCATGAATTTTTACTGCCGTATCCCTGAATTGACTAAAAATTATTATTTTTGAATTAGAATTTTTTATTATTTGATTTTTTATTATTTTTTTTAACTCGTCTAATTTTGGATGATCTATTTCTTGTTCTAATAATTTGTTTATTGCAATTCTTGCAATTTTAAAATTTACATCCCTTACTAAGTTTTGTACTGCTTTTGTTTTTGATGTTTTTGAATCTTCATATATTTTGTTCATGTATTCGTGTAATGGTGTGATTCCTTGGGTTTCAACAAGTTCTATGGCGTGTTGAACTTTCATTGCTTCGGCAAGTAGTGATAATGATTTCATTAGTTCTATGGATTTTTCTCCTTTTCCTAATGATCCGTGGAGTGCACCTTGTATTCTTAATAATTCAGTTCTTGATGCATCTAGTGAACCATTATAAAATCCTAAAAGTTTTACTGCTTGTATTTTTGATCTGAAACAGTTTGTTAAATATTCTTGTACTTTTTTTAATTCTTCAGGGAGTTCTAAAGGAATCCAATCTATTTCCATTTCTTGAATATAATCTTTCACATCAGAATCTGTTTCAGTTCTTAATTCTATTTCTTCTATAAATAAATTATTCATTACTTCATGAATTTTTTGTTTGTCAGTTCCGGGACTTGCAGTTAGTGCTAAAATTCTTGGCCTTTTTGCTTTTTCTTGATATTGTTTTGCCAAAAATACGTATGCATAATCCCCAACAGTTCTATGTGCTTCATCAACCACTAATAAAGAAACATCATCTAGTTTTATCCTTCCATTTATAACATCATTTTCTAATCCTTGCGGCGTAGAAAAAAATATTTTCCCAACATTCCATAGTTCTTCTCGTTTTTTTGGATTTACTGTTCCTGTAAACATTATTAATTCTTTTTCAGAAATATTAGTTTGTTTGATGAATGTTTGTAAATGTTGTTCGACTAATGGTTTTGTTGGTGCTAAAAAAAGTATTTTTGATTGAGGATATTGTTTTAATCTTTGTGCTGCCAACATTAATGCAATCATTGTTTTTCCTAATCCCGTAGGTAAAACTACTAAAGTATTTTTTAATGTGCATGTAGAAAATATAGTTTCCTGATATAATCTTGGATTAAAATTTTTAAGCATTAATAATTAATTATGAGAGTTATTTAAATATGTTTCTTGGGTTTGTCTTGTGAGTCCAGTGAACACAATATTTTATTGTGCGAACTGGGTAGACTGCAACAAAGTTGAAGGAGTATCCAGTGGGACGAACAAGATAGACCGCAAAGAATTTAATGAGTTATATTAAACATCTAGAAACCAGAAGCAAAAAAACTAGTTTTTACAAATCTATAACTTACCAAGATTTATCAACAACAACAAAAAACCATAATACAAAAGCTATTGTTGCCAGAGCGCCAAATAATATCGCTAAAACTAATCCTGAAACATATAATATTGAAGAAAATATTAAAGTAAATGCCAAAGTCGCCAAATATAAATATCTGGATCCAAAAAATATTTGTAATCCATTAAAACTAGGTAAAGGCAGCATATTAAACACTGCGAAAAGTAGTGCAATGTTTGAAGCTATTTTAAAAATTTCTGGGTTTCTTGCGACATTTGATAATAAATAAAATATTACTGCAGTGAATAATAACGCAAACACTCCTGAGAAGGCAATCCATGCTTTGTCGTCTTCGTTTGGTCCCGGTCTAAATCTTCCAATCCTGTGTCGGGGTAAATCTTTAATAATTATTTTTCCCGGCGCGATAAATGGTAATCCAAACATTCCAAAAACAAATGATATCATTGATGCAATAGGGGTTTTCGTATAAAATGTTGTGTAGCCTATTGATAACGCGAATAATTTTTGGGTTGATTGTTGTAATAGCACAACTAAACTAACTATTAATAAATAATTAAAAATCTCTATTAATGGCAATACATTATTTTCCACTTTTGAAAATACAAACCATAAAACTATCGAAGAAATTACTATTGATAACACTACAGCTAATCTTTCAGCATTTCCAAAACGAAAATACGTTTTTACTTTACTAAAATAGTTTTTAAAGCTGTACATATCAATGATTAATACTCTTTCTTTTTTAAATGTTTTTAAATCATTTAATTGTAATAACTTAATTTTTACTAAGAAATAACATAATTACATAAAAAAACTAAAATGTATTAATGTAACAATAATTATTGATAAAACCATTGAAACCATAACTTGAGGTATGGTATGCCCCGAAGGTAACTCTAAGTTTTTTATGTTTAATTTTTGTTTATCAATTATTTTTCCGACCGTATTTCTTAATACGTCAATATGTCGTCTAGCACCAACCGCATCTTTCATAACTATAAACGAAATAATTAGTCCTAAATAAAATACTGTGGACGTGATTCCTTCGACAAAACCAATACTGGTCGTTAGAGCAACAATTAGTGCAGTATGTCTGCTAGGCATACCTCCATCTCCAACTAATGAACCTAGAGAAATTTTTCTTGATTTTATACTATCTATCATTAAATGTATTAATTCAACTATTACAAACACTGAGAATGTTTCTACAAAAATAGGATTAATAAAAAAATTAGAAAAAGACATTTATTTATTCTTCGCTATTATAATTATGTACTGCAGTCTTACTAATTATCATAATATCTCCAATCGCTTTTACTAATTGATGTGGAACTACTACGCCTTTTGCGTTACCTAATATTTTTTGTAAAAAAGAATTTTTTGTGGATTTTACTCTCCAACCTGCTACTTTTGTTTTAGTGATTATTGACTCTTCAACATCTCCAAAATAATCGCCGTCATCGGTAAAAACTTTCATATCATATGATTCTGAGATTCTTTGCATCTTTAACATAACTACCCCTCCATAGGTAAAATCTATTATTTATATTATTAATTGCATATATAAATGTTACTATAAAATTTATAAATGATTTCAATATTTATGTATATATGAGCATTATTTTAAATGATAAAAATTTAAGTATTATTGGGACTAGCCATATTTCTTCTCATAGTATCGAAGAAATTAAGAATTTTGTAATAACAGAAAATCCTGATATTATCGCAGTTGAGTTAGATCCTCAAAGGTTAGTATCTTTATTATCTGACCAAAAATCTAAATTAAAACTTTCAGATATCAAATATTTGGGGTTTAGCGGTTTTGTTTTTGCACTTATTGCAGGTTTTGCTCAAAAAAAACTTGGTAACGTGGTTAAATTATCTCCTGGTGCAGATATGAAAGCAGGAGTTCTTCTGGCTAAAGAAAGAAAGCTTAAACTTGCATTAATTGATCAAAATATTCAAGTAACTTTAAAAAAATTCTCAAAAGCTTTTACGTTTAAAGAAAAAATGAAAATTTTGTGGGATGTTATTGAAGCGGTATTGTTTAAAAAACGTGCAATGAAAAAAATGGGCATCGTAAATTTTGATTTAACTAAAGTTCCCGAAGATGAACTTATTGAAAAAATGATGATTCCGATAAAAACTCGTTATCCAAATATGTATAAAGTTCTCATTTCCGAAAGAAATGAGATTATGGCGACCAGATTGATTAAATTATCTAAAAAAAATGTTGATAAACATATTTTAGCTATTGTTGGTGCAGGTCACAAAAATGAAATTTTACGAATTTTTAAAAAAAAATATACTTCTATCGAAATATTATGATTAAAAGAATAACTTATCCTATAAAATAAAAAAATCTACAACTAATTTAATTTTTTAATTTCTTTTTCAGTTAATAATTCCACCGTATCAAATAATGTTTTTAATCCTGATTTTAAAGATTTTTCATCAGATATTTTGTGGTGCATATTAGGATGAATTATCCATTTTTGTTCTGTTTTAGAAAATGGGTTAATAAAAAATATTGTTATATCTGAAATGTTAATTAATTTTTTCCATTCTTTGAATAAGTTATTAAAATTTTTTTCAGTATTATATAATAATAATCCTTTATTTTCATAATCGTTAGTATCAGTTAATATTTCAGAAAATGTTTTATCGTCAGAATTAACATAATAAATAATTTTTTTAGTTTTCTCTTCTATTATTATTTTATCTTCTATTTCTTCAATGTTTTTTATTTTTTTAAAAAAAATATCTCTATTTTTAACATATCTTAGAAACCATTCTTTCAAATAACCCTCTTTTTTCATAATTCAACCTTTATAACAAGAAATTAAAGAATTTTTTAATATTTAAACATTTCTTTTTATAACATAGCGTCATTGCTCTATTAAAAAATCGATATGCATAATTTTAAAAATATGGACTACTATCTTATTATTTATGAATAAAAAACCCTCTTTTGAACTTATGTCTCCCGTGGGATCTTTTGAATGTCTAAGTGCAGCAATTAATGGTGGTGCAAACTCTATATATTTTGGAGTTTCAGGACTTAATATGCGTTCAGGTTCGGGGAAAAGTTTTTCTCTGGATGACATTAGTAAAGTTTCTAAAATTTGTTCTGAAAATAAGATTAAATCATACCTTACTCTTAATACTGTAATTTACGAAGAGGATTTTGAATTTATGAAAACTATTTGTGATTCTGCTAAAAAAAATAATATTTCT
>Ga0222665_1000952_pt1 | contig 14878 bp, 11 predicted proteins | sample AntAcemetagen653_FD_179853 | JGI IMG/M metagenome (GOLD analysis project Ga0222665, IMG submission 179853) | Saline water microbial communities from Ace Lake, Antarctica - #653 | ecosystem: Environmental > Aquatic > Non-marine Saline and Alkaline > Saline | place: Antarctica: Ace Lake...
ATATCCGTTAACACCCAATTCAAATCCTGCCCAATGTCCTTTAAATCTGTTATGTCTTATCTTTCTAAATTTTACATTTCCATAATCATCAACAATTAATTGATTGTTTCCGATTGTTATTTTCGTTGAATCTCCCTCAATTACTTCAAAGCCAAGATTTCCAATTTTGACTTTTGTCGTATCACTATAATAAGAACGTCTTCTATTTGGCCTTGTGTATTCTCTTTTAACATCAGTTGAATAATAAGTCTCTTTTTTCCTGAGATCGGATTTTATTATATTAACAGTTTTTGGAGAGTTAAGAAGGTTGAGAGTTGAGGTTCCGCTTTCAATTGTGTTAACTTCTTCGTTTGCGAAAACCTTAGCTTTACCCGCACCGCTTAAATCACCTGAAGTAATGTTTGTTATTAGCTTAGAGGCATTTAAAAAACCTACTCCACTAATATCAATTTCATTATTCTCGGCATTACCATCCAGTATAATTATTGCAGAGCCTGAAACAGTTGTTTTTAAATCTTTTGTTTCAATTGTCAGATTGATTTGTGAAGCTCCTCCGGCGAGTAATTCAAGTTTATCGCTTTTCAAAACTCCCTCAGATTTTACCAATGAAGCACCTCCTGATTCAATACTTTCAATATTTTTTACTTCAATGAAAATCTGAAGCTTAGTTGAACTTTTTATTTCAGTTGATGAAATGTTTAATTTTCCTCCAATTACATCAGTTTTTATTTTATCGCTTAGATTCGAATCAGTTTCAAGCATAACTGTTTGTTTTAAGCCTTGCTTGACAATAACTGTAAAAATTCCTCCCACTTCAATTTCGGTAAATTCGCTAACATTTCTTTCTTCAATCAAAACATCACCATTTCCTTTAATCTGAGAAAACCCGGAATGAATTGTAGAAATTGTTATTAAACAGGTAAGAATTAAATAAATACTTTTTGAGAATAGATTTTTCATAATTTATAATTTTTATGTTTTTCCGGTATGACGTGAAATGTTTTCAATTTGTTACAATATTTTTGACACAATAAATTTCAAAGGCTAACTAATTTTTTGTGTAAACGGGAATTTAATGATAGTTTAATAGAATGGTAGAATGGTAGAATCGTAGAATGCGTAAATGGTAGAATGATAGAATGCGTAAATGGATTGCGGTTCAGTTATATATGTTTTAGGTGATTTATCCCAAATAAAAGCAGTATTTTTTACAGGTTCAGGACTTATTTGTAGGCCTTTCTGGACTTTTTTGAAGATATTTGAATGAAATTATTAGAAACATCGTAAGCCGTAACATCTCCATTTGAATTAGTTTCTTTTGTAATTGTTAAATTATTGTTTGTCGATTCATTATATTTGTCAATGCTTGTGCTTGCAAGATTCCAAAGAGATGAATTGTTTTCATCACCACCTTCCGGATAATTTTTATTTTTCTTAAAGATTTGTGTGAATTTTTTAACAGAGTTTGCAAGAAATAAACCTAAACGAGTTTTTGTGGGGTTTTTCAAGTGCACATTTATTGGTTCTTCATTAAGTTCACTATTCCCATTAACTAATCTCGCATAATATGACCTTTCAATAAGCCAGGGATTATTTTGAAATTTATTGATAAAAATATAATATTCACTTAAAGTAATTGAATTACAATCGTATGAATCAATAAAAAAGACTTCTGTTTTTAATCTGTTTTCAGGCAATTGTTCAATTTGTCGGTTGAAAATGTAATCGAGTTTAGTTTTACCGGTGTTTTCGTTTATGGCAATTTGATCAGAACTGATTTTCTCAATAAATTGAGTTTTCATGTTTTTCTTTTCAGCTAATCGGGTATCTGTATTATTTGTGTTTTGTAAAAAGAAAATTCCCCATAAAATTAATATTGAAGCAGCAATTGAAACTGAATAATAAAGAATTTTTTTCGTTGAAACAGGAAACACATATTTTTTTAGTGAAGATTTATTTTCAAAAACAACATTCTTATCTGCTTGCAGTTTCGTTTTTAGAAATAATTGATATTGAGAATTTAAATGTGGATTTCTTATAAGAAATTTCTCAAGATCGGCAGTTTCATTTTCAGAAAGATCGTTTTCGAGTTTTGCAATAAAGTAGTCTTCGTAGTTTGTTTCATTTATCTTGTTTACATCATAAACAATTTCTTTTTTGAGTTTGATCTTCTCTCCAAATTTAATTTCATCATCGGGTACAAATTCTACAATTTCATATCCGGAAAATTCTTCTTTGATATCCGGGTTTTTTTCAAGAAAACCCATTAGTTCGCTTACTTTATCAGGCTTAAGATTCCCATCAAAGTAGTCTATAATAAATGTTTCGTAATTATTTCGGTTAATATTCATTTTTCTGTTATTTTGTTAAATCACTGTCTCCATGCTTCCAATATAATTTTTTAAGAAGACTCTTGCCCTATAAATGTAAACTTTCACTTGTGATTCGTTTAAATCTGTTAAATCTCCAATTTCTTTATACGAATAACCTTCATAGTCTCTTAAAAGAATTACCGATCTCTGCATATCAGGTAATTTATTTAAAGCTTCGTTTAAAATTTCTTTTAAATCGGAATACGAATTTTCTTCATATAACAAATTGCTAATTTTTTCAGGTTCATTTACTTTTTCAATTTTCCTTTCTTTTCTAATATAGTCTATCATTGTGTGATAAGCAGTTGTGAACAGGTATGATTTTGATTTCTCAAAAGCGATACCTTTCACTTTAACCCACATTTTTTCAAATGAATCCTGAACAACATCTTTTGCTTTCTCCTCATCCTGAATATTTTTCAGAACAAAGCGATAAACTCTGTCCGAGAACTCATCAACACAACGATTGTATTCCGCAGTCGTCATTTTTTAACAATTAGTGTATTCTATATCTGATGACGAATATTCCATAAAAAAGTTACAATTTATGAAAACTTTTATTTTTTTAATTTTACAGAATGAAGAAAATAACAATTTTTATAGGAAGCCCTCGGAAGAATGGGAACTCCGAAATAATGGCGGATGAATTATTGAAATATTTGAATGTTGAGAAATTCATTCATGAAAAGTTATATTTATATGATTTTGAAATAAAAGCATGCACCGATTGCCGGATATGTAAAAAGGGAAAAATGATTTGTCCGCTTGACGATGGAATGAAAGATTTATATTCAAAAATTGATGATTCTGATATTCTGATTTTTGCTTCACCCATTTATTGGTTTGGCCCATCTGCAGTTACTAAACTTTTACTGGACAGATTTAGGCCTTATTATGGGAATAAAAAATTATTAGGAAAGAAGGCTGCCTTATTATTACCGGCAGGCACAGGTGAAAAAGATTGTGATTTATGCATCGAGATGTTTAAGCGATCATTCGATGCTCTTGACATCAAATATATTGATGAAGTAAGCGCCGAAGCTTACGATGAAGGCGATGTTTATAATGATAAAAAAGCTTTAGAAAAAACCGGCCTTTTGGCCATGAAAATTTCCAAGGAATTTTAAGATGAAATTCGAAATTCAGCAGAAACACCAATTTCCAATTTCTCCAAATTTAATTGATGATGACTTTCTTATTAACTATTCCTTTCTCCCCACTAAGACTAATAATATACATGCCTTTAGCTAATTTTGAGACATCAATATTTTTACTAAAATTACCCTTAGATGATTCAATATTTTCCTCATAAACAATTTTTCCGAGCTTATTGCTTATTTTTATTAAAAACGTCTGAGTTTCTTCATTATTAAATTTAAGACTTAATAAATCGCTTGCAGGATTAGGATAAATTTCAAAATCATTTGAGCCTTCAATATTTTCATCATCAATACCCACAAAATCAATTTGATAATCAGCTTCCCAACCGGGATCAGTCACAGTTTGATTCGTTGAAAATAGTATAAACATTTTACCACTTTCAGAGGTAACAGCCGGAGGTAGGTCATCAGACGAATAATTACCGTGATAATCAGCTAATAGTTCCTGAGTATCATAATCATATATTCTTAGCCTATCGTTATTTTCCTCTGTATCAAAGGAAGAAAAGAATAAGGTTACAGTATTTGCATTATCCGGTGTAATTGCCCATTTACAAACCGAATTATTTAGATAGTTTTTTGGGCCGCTTTTATCGGAAATTTCTCCCGATGGCTCTGTCAAAATTTTATAATTTTCGCAAAATTCAGGTAAATTTGAAGAATAAGAAATCATCCAACCACTTGATGTATTATTCTCATCTGAAGTAAACTTGATTAGAACTTCATTTGAAGTCGAAGTAATTGTTTCCGGTATTTCGCTTCCCGTAAAACTGCCTATTACGGCGGTTGACGGTTCTCTGCCATCATAAATTGTCAGCAAATCATTTTCTTCTAAATCAAATCTATCGAATGAAATTGTAATGCTTTGTATTGAATCTTGTCCGGTTTGAGGTGTCAACAACCAACTGCAATCCATATCGTTCTCATAATTATCAACAGGTCCGCTTCCATCTTCAATTGTACCGTGCCTGGATGTAATATTCGTTTGGCCGGAAGGTGAGTAAGGATAATTGTTTCCCGGGAAAATATTACCTACCACCGATTGCCATGAGGAATATCCGCCGACATCGGTAACTGTATAATATCCGTCGGAGTTTCCGCTCCATCCGAAATTATAGTGAAAAAAATCATCCTGATATCCGTCGCAAACAAAAGCATGACAACCATCATTATCGCAGCCTGAGTTATAAAGAGGATGAAATAAATCAATATTGCTTTTTAATAAGGATCTCCATGAAGAATTTGTGTAATCTCCTTTACTGTAAATATCAATTGATTGATCGTAGCCAAAATAATCTGACATCGCATCCGGAACGTCATGACTGCTTGCTCCCGAACCGCCGGCTCCATAATTCATTTCCACTGCTATTCCGCAGTGATATTGTAATTCGGCAATTGGGTCAATTAATGTTACACGGATAGAATTTTCCATAGCATCCCATTGATAAAAAGTTTCACCAAAATTTGCCGTTAATGAGCCGTAACCACCGCAATAATAAGTGTGTTGTCCGGTTCCTTGCAAGGGATATCTCCAATAAAACATTATTTGTGCCATGGCAGTAGCTACACAACCGGCATAAACATGGTCACCCGAACCCTCCGGATCAAATGGACACCACGCATTGTATGGGTAACTTTGATTCCAAGTACATGTCAGCAAAGGCTCTACTTCATCTAAACGAGCTGGTAAAATCTTATTACTAAACTCATCCGTAAGATAATAATTCCATAAAGACTTTATTTCTTTTTTAGCATCAATTCCATTTTCTCTGATATAATTAATTTGATCGGCATACTGATTCATTAGGCCTGAAAAAGATTCAGTCTGATCGTTTTCGGAGTAAAATCCATCAACAGAATAGCCAATGATCGGAGTAAATCCGTCTTCAGCAGAAACAATCACAAATCCTTTCGGGTCAAATGTGAAAATATAATAAACAGGAGAATTATTTGATTTTATTTCAAACATTGCATTAATAATTATCTCCTCATACATTATCGGACTGTCATAATTGTTTGATTTTTCAAAAAAACAATTATGAGCAACTTTTTTTGCCTCATCAATAGAAATTTCTCTCGCCCTTGTAACATTTATTCCAATAAGTAATGCAATAATTATCAGGAAAAAACTCTTTTTAAAATCCATAGTTCAATTTTTTTATTATATATTATTTATGGTTCAATGCTAAGATAGACAAATGGTTTTATGAATGGTTGCTTAATATATTAAAATTATATACTTTATTGTATTTTTAATTATTAAGTGCAAATATATATTAAACAGAAAAAGGCATTAATGAAAATAAATAGAAAACGATGGGTTTTGTAAATGGCTAAGTCAAAAAGTAAATTTCAGCTTTATTTTACTTTGCTAAAATCAGGATTAAATTTTCTCTTTTCTTTTGTCGTAAATTTCTTTTTCAATTGAAAGTAAAAAATTGAACCCACAATTGGAAAAAAGAGAACAATCAGAAGCCATACTGTATTCATAGTTTGATCCTTAAATCTCGATTTCGCAATATCAACCAATGCCCAAAACCAAAATCCGATCGTTAAAATAACCAGCCCGATAATTGAAAATGTTTCCATAATGTTTGTTTTTGTATTGCCTGTAATTAATAAATATATTCTATGCTATTGCGTTTATTTTTCAAATTCATTTTGTAAAGGTAAAAAAATTAGAGGAAATAATATAATATCTAAATAATATTTTGATATGCTTAGTGAAATGTTTTTCAAGTCAAATAGAAAAAATCTCTATCCTTTGTACCTTGATTTCATACAGTGAAGCACTGATCAACAATTATTTCCCTGCTTATTCCTTTATGCTTTCTTGTTTTTTTATTTTATTTAAAGAAAAACCATTCTGTTAGCAATTATTGTCTTTAGTACAAATGAGAAACTTGGTCTTATCACTGTTCCCCATTAATAGTTTCCATAATTTCTTTAAAACTTTTCAGGCCTGATTCAATATTTTCAATAATCAAATTTCTATTATAACAAATTAGCAATTGTAATTTTAATTCAGAAGGTTACACCTCATATCAAAAAAAAAGCCGGATACATATTGTATCCGGCTTTTCTATTTAAAAAATAATTAAAATTATTTTTTAATACTCTCTGTTTGCCATGCGTTTATAATTATTATATCTCCACTGGGCATCCGATTTAGCAATTTTAAATAATTTCTTTGCCTCTTCGGGGAAGGTTTTTTCCAATATTGTATATCGGTTTTCCGATTTCAGGAAATCTTCGAATTTACTCCAGTCAGGTTCTTTAGAATCTAAAGAGAAAGGATTCTTTCCTTCGGCTTCCAGCATAGGATTAAAACGATAATTATGCCAGTAACCTGATTCAACAGCATGCTTTTCTTCATCTTGTGAGTGTCCCATTCCTGCTTTCAGCCCGTGAGCAATACAAGGAGAATAAGCAATAATTATCGAAGGCCCCGGATATGCTTCAGCCTCTTTTATCGCTTTAAAGTATTGGGCCTGGCTTGCACCCATTGCTACTTGTGCAACATACACATAACCATAAGTCATGGCCATAGCGCCAAGGTCTTTTTTACGTTTTTTCATACCTGATGCTGCAAATTTTGCAACGGCTCCAACCGGAGTTGATTTTGATGCCTGTCCACCTGTGTTGGAATAAACTTCGGTATCCATAACCAATACATTTACATCTTCGCCCGAAGCAAGTACGTGATCCAAACCTCCGTAACCAATATCATAAGCCCAACCGTCGCCTCCGAAAATCCAAAATGATTTCTTAACAAAATACTGCGAAAGAGAAAGCAATTCTTTTGCTAAAGGACTTGATTCATTCTTCAAAGCTTCAATAACTTTTTCAGAGGCAATTCTTGATTGAGCAGCATTATCTTTTGCAGCTAACCATTCCTGCATTGCATCTTTAGTTTCTGTTTCCATGTAAGTTTCCAGAGCCTGGTTCATCTTTTCTGAAATACGTGCTCTGAGTTTTTTCACTCCAATTGCAAAACCATATCCATATTCGGCATTATCTTCAAATAATGAATTTGCCCATGCGGGGCCGTGTCCACTTCTTAGATTCGGACAATAAGGAGATGATGGTGCAGAACCTCCGTAGATTGATGAACAACCGGTAGCATTTGCAATCATCATTCTTTCACCAAATAATTGGGTTATTGATTTAATATATGGTGTTTCACCGCATCCGGCGCATGCACCTGAAAACTCAAATAATGGTTGGGCAAACTGACTGTTTTTAACACTTTTTTCTTTGGGTAATACCTCGTCTTTATACCCGACTTTATGATGCATATATTCCCATCGTTCAGCTTCGGCCAATTGAGTGCCGAGGGGTTTCATAACAAGAGCTTTTGTTTTTGCCGGACAAGTATTAGCACATACTCCACAACCTGTACAATCCAAAACACTTACTTGGATTTTATATTGATATTCTTTTGTTGCTGCAACACCTTTTATAGTTTTTGTTCCTTTAGGAGCATTTGCAACTTCTTCATCTGTAAGTAAAAATGGACGAATTACAGCATGAGGGCAAACATAGGAACATTGATTACATTGAATACAATTATCGGGTTGCCATTCAGGGACGTTAACTGCAATTCCGCGTTTTTCATAAGCAGATGTACCGGCAGGAAATGTTCCATCCTCGGCTCCAACAAATGCACTTACCGGTAGTTTGTCACCTTCTTGAGCTATCATTGGTTCCATAATGTTTCTTACAAAGGCAGGAAGACTTTCATCTTTTTTTATTTCCTTCACAATAATATCTTTCCATTCAGTAGGGATTTCAACTTTCACAACTTCACCACCTATCATAACAGCAGCAAAATTCATATTAACTATGTTTTCACCTTTTTTCCCATAAGATTTTACAATTGCTTCTTTCATTTCTTTAACGGCATCTTCGTAAGGAATCACTTCTGCAACTTTAAAGAAAGCCGATTGCATAATTGTATTTGTTCTTTCGCCGAGCCCTATTTCCTCTGCAATTTTTGTTGCATTGATCATATACATTGAAATATTATGCTCAGCAAGATATTTCTTGATATGATCGGGTAAGCGTTTTTTTGTTTCTTCTACGTCCCAGATACTATTTAATAGGAAAGTTCCGCCATCTTTTAAACCGGCAAGCATATCATATTTTTCAAGATATGCCGAAACATGACAAGCAACAAAATCAGGTGTGCCTACTAAATAAGGTGAGAGAATCGGGTTGTCGCCAAATCTAAGATGTGAAATTGTGATTCCACCGGATTTCTTTGAATCATAAGCAAAATATGCCTGACAATATTTATCGGTTGATTCACCGATAATTTTAATTGAATTTTTATTTGCACCAACTGTTCCGTCAGCTCCAAGCCCATAAAATTTAGCTTCGTAAGTGCCTGCTGGAGCTACACTAATCTCAGGCAATATTGGAAGTGATGAACCTTGTACATCATCCTCAATACCTACTGTAAACCGATTTTTGGGATTTTCAGAAGCAAGGTTTTCATAAACTGAGATCATCATAGCCGGAGTGGTATTTTTTGAACTCAATCCATAACGGCCTCCAATAATCATAGGTGCATTTTCTTTGTTGTAAAACAAATCTCTTAGATCAAGATATAAGGGCTCGCCATTTGCACCGATTTCTTTAGTGCGGTCGAGTGTGGCAATTCTTTTTACTGTTTTCGGGCAGGCTTTCATAAAATATTTTTCTGAAAAAGGCCTGTAAAGATGAACGCTGATTAAACCGAGTTTTTCACCTCGAGCATTTTTATAATCAATAACTTCTTTGATAGTACAAGTTATTGAACCCATTGCAATGATAATATTTTCAGCATCATCTGCACCATAGTATGAGAAAGGATGATATTCACGTCCGGTGATTTTCTTCAGTTTCTGCATATAATCATCAACAACATCAGGTATATCATCATAGAATTTATCGGCAACTTCTCTGGTTTGGAAGTAAATATCAGGGTTTTGAGCAGTACCGCGGGTTACGGGATGTTCAGGATTTAGCGCATTATCGCGGAATTTTTGTAAAGCCTTATAATCAACTAATTTAGCAATTTCTTCCATTTCCATTGCTTCAACTTTTTGTACTTCGTGAGAAGTCCGGAAACCGTCGAAAAAGTGAAGAAAAGGAACTCTTGTTTTGATAGCTGTTAAGTGAGCAACTCCAGCTATGTCCATAATTTCTTGAACACTACCTGTGGCAAGCATACCAAATCCGGCTTGACGAACACTCATTACGTCGCTATGGTCACCAAAAATTGATAAAGCCTGAGCAGCTAAACTACGAGCACTTACATGAAAAACACCAGGTAATAATTCACCTGATATTTTATACATATTAGGTATCATAAGTAATAAACCTTGTGAGGCAGTAAAAGTGCTTGTTAATGCACCCGATTGAAGTGAACCGTGAACAGCTCCAGATGCACCACCTTCCGATTGCATTTCTGAAACTTGTACGGTTTCGCCAAAAATGTTTTTTCGTCCGTTGGCTGCCCATTGATCAATGTATTCAGCCATATCTGATGAGGGAGTGATTGGGTAAATTGCCGCAACTTCGCTAAACATATAAGCTATGTGCGATGTAGCGTAATTCCCTTCACATGTAATAAAATTTTTCTTTTTTGTCATAATATGTTAATTTAAAAACCTTTATATGTATATTATATATAAATTATGAATTTTTTGCGAAATTAGTAAATTTTAATTATTTAATTGGAGATTTTTATTTTGTTTTGATAGTTCTATTAGGTTATTTATAAAGTTTATAAATAACTCAGGGCTCAATATTTTTGATGTCTCACATTTAATTGCGAATATTAAATATTTTAATGGGATTACAGCTATATCAATAAATTGTTATATTGTTTAGATTTAACAGTTTCAACGAATAAGGTTTAATTACTGCTTTCTTAATTTCTTTTCGAGTTGCTTATCTTATACAAAAGTTCAAACCATTAGCTCTTTCGCCGGATCCCAAAAAAACTTTTCAAAATCTATTATTTGATTGTTTTCAATTATCATTCCTTCGTTTTCAAGCAATTGTTTCATGGTATTTGATCCTCCAAAGTGAATTTTTCCGGTCAGCAATCCTTTTCGGTTAACAACTCGGTGTGCAGGAATATCCTCAGGAAAACTTAAGGATTTATTCATTGCCCAACCAACCATTCGAGCTGATCCTTTTGAACCGAGATACTCAGCAATTGCCCCATAAGAAGTAACTCTACCTTTGGGTATTAACTTCACGACCTGATAAACTTTTTCAAAAAATGATGGCTCTTTCATTAGTAGATCCATGGCTTTTTATTTTTTAATTCATTACAAATTATATTGAGTCTATTTTAATCTGAATTCCAAATAATTAATTGATATTCCCTTTTCGACAAACATTTTTTCATAAAATGTTTGAATGTGTTTTATTTCATCATCAAGTTTTGAATTATGAAAGTCATTGGTTTTTAATAACAATTTATGATCATTTTCTTTAATGATTTCCAAAGTATAGTTGAAAAGATCAATATTATCTGTTTTTAGGTGAATAATCCCATCCGGTTTTAAAATATTTTTATAAGTGTTTAGAAAACGAGGTGAAGTGAGCCTTCGTTTTGCAATTTTTGGCTGAGGGTCGGGAAATGTAATCCAAATTTCACTTAGCTCGTTTTTTGAAAAAAAATGTTCAAGCAATTCAATGCGATGACGGATAAAAGCAACATTATTATAGCCGTTTTCAACCGCTGTCTTACAACCCCGCCACATCCTTGCACCCTTAATGTCCATTCCGATATAATTATTTTCGGGATGTTTTTTCGCTAATCCTACTGTGTATTCGCCCTTGCCGCAACCTAATTCTATTATTATTGGGTTTTCGTTCTTAAAAAAATCCATATTCCATTTTCCTTTTAATGGAAAACCATTAATGATCTCAGGATATGTCGGCTGGAAAAAATTATGAAAAGTAAAAGTTTCAGCAAAACTTTTTAATTTACGCTTTGACACTATGAAATTTTCATTAATATTTACACTAATTACTTGTGATTCTCTGTTTTATTTGGCGAAAATCCAGGCAGAAGGATTATTGTCTTTTTTAATGATTTTTAATTGTTTTGAAGCTTCCGATTTTTCTGAAAACTTAGAATAGCTCACTCTATACAAACCATATTTGTTAAGGCCGACAATTTCAGCATCAAAACCTTGATTTTTTAAATCTTCAACCAATTTTTCTGCATTTGATAAACTCTCAAACGCTCCACCAATAATAAAGTATTTAGGAATATTTTCTTCTTTTATTACTACTTCAGACGATTGTTCAGGTTGAACTAAATCAGATTGAACTTTTTGTGAATTCAGGTTTTCAATAGGTTTTTCAGGTGTTTCATCAACTTCAACCGACTTTGAGATACTCATATTACCTTGCTCTTTATCTAATTGACCTCCAATTTCTCCCTCTTGATTTGAAGTGCTTATTTTGTCTTCAGCTTCAACAGGAACTTCTTCAGTTTTTTCATCTGAATTTTTCGCAGAATCATTAGTCGAAATATTTTTTACGGGTATTTTATGGATATTTTTTACCAAATATTCACTTGGGGATGAATAAAGAAACGGAAAAAAATATGCATAATTTTCATAAAGGTTCTTAACAGAATTAACATTTAAAAAACTCCAAATTAATATAGCCAACAAAGGTAAAACAATGCTTCCCCATTTAGCCGTTTTTCGGAAATTCATTTTTACTGAAAGATTTTTTCGATCAATAAAACTTTTTCCGATTTTTTCAGGCTTCGATATTCGTTTTACCGGAGGTGAAATGAAACCGGTCAACCCGAATGAATTTGCATTATAATTGTTTTTAATATCTTGTGTAAAAACAATATTCTCATCATCATCGAGAAACAAAAACCCAACTTTGTGAAAGTTAATTCGCTTTCCGTTTTTAAGCTCTAAAAGGCATTTTCCGGCAAATTTTTCTATTCGTGTTTTTGATTCTTTATATGAAATATTCTCTGAGTGAGCAATATGATTCACGAGTAAGCCGTCATTAATTTTTAAATGAATATTAAAAACAATATCTTTTGAGGGAGGAGAAAAATTATGCTGTACCGGATTGATATCTGCAGGAATTTCGTTTGTGATAAATCCGCCAAAATCAGGTATTACAACACATTCGTATTGAAATAATAAATCACCGATATATTTTGATATTCTCAACAGATATTATTTATTCATTTAACTTGCTAAAGTAGATAAAAAAGGGAATTAATTTACTTTTTTTAAAAGAATTTATTAACAAGCTCTTTCAAATCATTATTCACTCATCTTTAACTATTTCTCACATAAGAAAATAGGAATTCCCAATCTTTAAACTTTAGCCTTTAAACTTCAGAATGTCCTCCGGAACATCAACGCTATGGCTTTCAAAATCTGTAAGTTCAACCCGAATAGAATAATCATTTTCAAGCCATCTTAATTGTTCGAGAGATTCGACTTTTTCTAATTTAGAGGGTCCGAGTTCACAAATAGATTTTAAAATATTTGATCGATAGGCGTAAATTCCAATATGTTTATAAAAGTCTGTTTCATTTATCCAATCCTTTGATTCTTTACCTCTGACATAAGGAATAGGTGAACGGCTGAAATAAATCGCTTTTTTATCTTTTCCGAAAACAACTTTTACAATATTCGAATCAAATAAAACCTCAACAGAAACAATTTTTTTTGCAAGAGTAGCAATCTGAACATTCTGACTTTTGAAACAAGAAACAACTTTATCGATTTGAGAAGGATTAATATAAGGCTCGTCGCCCTGAATATTTACAATAATATCAGGCTTTTTTGTTTTAAATGATTTTTCGACAACTTCGTTACAACGCTCGGTTCCGCTTTTATGAGATTCAGAAGTCATTACTATCTTGCCCTTGAATTCGTGAACATGATTTAAAATACGCTTATCGTCAGTTGCTACAAAAACTTCTGAAAGCATTGCCGATTTCAAAGATTGCTCGTAAACACGTTGTATCATTGATTTCCCATTAATAATAGCTAATGGTTTTCCGGGAAACCGACTTGAGGCGTAACGAACGGGAATTATACCAATTGCATACATAATTGTCTATTTATCTAAAACAAACCATGTATTTGAGCAGTAATTTTATCAATTACCATTCCCAGGTCTTCAGGATTGTTTGTAAAATCAATATTATCAACATCAACAATCAATAATTTTCCTATTTCGTAACCGGATATCCATGCTTCATACCTTTCATTGAGTCTTTTCAAATAATCGAGACGGATGGAGTTTTCGTATTCACGCCCTCTTTTTTGAATTTGATTTACAAGAGTAGGAACAGTGGCCCTTAGATAGATAAGTAAATCGGGGGGCTTAACAAATTTGCTCATTAACTCGAACAGGGAAGAATAATTTTCAAAATCTCTTGAAGTCATTAGGTTCATTGAGTGAAGGTTAGGGGCAAAAATATATGCATCTTCGTAAATAGTACGATCCTGAATAACTGTTTTACCACTTTCACGAATATTAATTACCTGTCGAAATCGTGAATTAAGAAAATATACTTGCAAATTAAACGACCATCTTTGCATATCTTCATAAAAATTATTTAAATACGGGTTTGTGTCAACATCTTCATAATGTGCTTCCCATCCAAAATGTTTTGAAAGTAATTCAGTTAAGGTTGTCTTTCCCGAACCAATATTTCCTGCTAAGGCAATGTGCATAATATTTTTTATTTAAATTTTTGTGATATTCTGACTCTTCAATATTTCATCAACATATTTTCTGTTATTCGACAAACGCGGAACTTTATGTTGACCTCCTAATTTATTTTTTATTTTCAACCAATTATAAAAAGTATTTCTCGGCATTGATTTCACAATCGGCTGGCGCAAAACCATATTATGATATCGTTTGGCTTCGTAATCCGAATTTAAGGATTTCAAAGCATTATCAAATGTTTCAGTAAAAAAATCAATGTTTTGTGGTTTGGTTTCAAATTCAATCAACCATTCGTGGGCAGCGTTTTCATTATCATTAAAATAAACCGGTGCTGCCGTATATTCGTTTATTATTGCTCCGCATTTTTTGCAGGCAATTGCAAGCGCATTTTCGGCATTTTCAATTATTAGTTCTTCGCCCACAGCATTAATAAAATTCTTAGTTCGCCCGGTGATTTTTATTCTATAAGGATTTAATGAAGTAAAAACAATTGTGTCACCAATTTCATAGCGCCACAATCCGGCATTAGTTGAAATAACCATGGCATAATTTACTCCAATCTCAACTTCATGAAGTGATAATGTTTTGGTTCTTTCATAATTATGATTATTC